>ENA-OQCW01000303-OQCW01000303.1-human-gut-metagenome-genome-assembly--contig:-NODE-303-length-33596-cov-3.902865_pt1 | contig 33596 bp, 30 predicted proteins | sample MGYA00242767_ERZ504593 | MGnify/ENA primary metagenome ERZ504593 (study PRJEB26092, sample SAMD00036307) | human gut metagenome | host: Homo sapiens | study: EMG produced TPA metagenomics assembly of... | reverse complement strand
GTGCTTCTGCTTGCAAGCCTTGTTTTTTATGCGTGGGGAGAGCCGGTATATGTGATTTTGATGGTGCTATCCATCTTGTTTAATTATGTGTCGGGAATTGATATTGAGCGGAATTTAGAGAATCCATTTAAGGCGAAGCAGAGTCTGGTTATCGCAGTTGCAGTGAATCTGCTGATTCTTGGGTTTTTTAAATATTATGGATTCCTGATAGAGAGTCTGAATGCGGTATTGCCGGTAGAACTACCTTATAAAGAACTGGCACTTCCAATTGGGATTTCATTTTATACTTTCCAGACATTGTCTTATATCATTGATGTATATCGCGGCAAGGTACAAGTACAAAAGAATCTGATTTCCTTTGGCGTGTATGTGACGATGTTTCCACAGCTGATCGCAGGACCGATCGTCAAGTATTCAGATGTGGAGATGCAGCTGCGGGATCGAAATATTACAATGGGAAAAATTTGGAGATGGTGCCATCTATTTTGTGCGGGGACTTGCAAAAAAAGTGCTGATTGCAAATATGACAGGGCTGGTCTTTACGAAAGTATCGGCAATCACATTTTCGGAGATGTCGGTTCTGACTGCATGGATTGGATGCATTGCTTATACATTTCAGATTTATTTTGATTTCAGCGGGTATTCGGATATGGCAGTTGGTCTTGGAAAGATGCTCGGCTTTGAGTTTATGAAGAATTTTGACTATCCGTATCTGTCCAAGAGCATTACAGAATTTTGGCGCAGATGGCATATTTCCCTTGGAACATGGTTCCGGGAATATGTGTATATCCCGTTAGGTGGCAATCGGAAAGGGAAAGAACGGACGATTCTTAATCTGATGATCGTATGGTTTTTAACTGGCCTGTGGCATGGCGCGAGCTGGAATTTCGTGATGTGGGGAATGTATTACGGAATACTTTTGATCATTGAAAAGTTTATGATCGGGGATCGGCTTGAGAAAGTTCCGGGGATGTTCAGACATTTGTATAGCCTTTTGTTTGTGATGATCGGCTGGGTATTCTTCTTTAGTCCGACACTTGGATTTGCGTGGAAGTATCTCGGCGTCATGTTCGGAGTCGGAGCAAAGACTGTAGTGGATTCTATGGGGATTTATCTGCTTATTACCAATCTTGCATTGTTTGCGATCGCAGCAGTCGGTTCTACGGCGAAAGTGCATGAGATCTTTGGTCGGATCGTCTATGGAGGATATAAGGTGCGGGCAGTTCTTGCATGTGCGATCTATGCAGGAATGTTCCTGCTATCCATCGCGTATCTTGTGACGGAAACCTACAACCCATTTTTGTATTTCAGATTTTAAGGGGAGACGGATGAATAGAGTAAACAGAAAGAGAAGAAAGGTCAGACTTTGGATGGCGCTTGGATTTATTTCCTGTATAGCACTGTTAGTTCTGGCGGATGGGATTACAAAGGAAAGAAAATTTTCTGAGGAAGAGAATCGGATGCTTGCAACAAAGCCGAAGGCATCGGTGGAGACTGTCATGAGTGGAAAATTCATGAGTCAGTATGAAAAGTACAAATCAGATCAGTTTCTTGGAAGAGATTTCTGGGTAAGCTTGAAGACAAAGGCAGATCTGCTTCTTGGGAAAAAAGATTCCAACGGGGTTTTTAAAGGAGCAGATGGGTATCTGCTAGAGGAGATCAGCGTGCTTGATGAAGCCTCTTACAAGGAAAATATGGATGCAGTGACAGCATTTGCTGCGCGCTATCCAGATTTGAAAATGCATATGTTGATTGCACCGAATGCGGCAAATATTTTAAAGGAGAAACTTCCGGCATTTGCAGCAACAGAAGATCAGAATGCACAGTTAAAGAGGACAGAGGAGATTGTTTCAGCGGCGGGCATTCAATGGATTGATGCAGCAAAGACGTTAAACCAACATAAAAATGAAGAAATTTATTATCGTACAGATCATCACTGGACAACAAAAGGGGCATATTATGCATTTCAGGAGGCGGCAGGAGACCTGGGGATTTTGCAGGAGGAGATGACAGCATTTGTACCGCATACGGTCACAGAAGAGTTTAATGGGACACTGTCGGCTACAAGTGGTTATGAGCGGTCAAGAAGAGAGAACATTGATATTTATCTTCCAGAGAAAAATGATACAGAGGTTGTTGTCAACTATGTGGAGGAGAAGGAAAAGAGTGCTTCCATGTACAGTTCAGAGAAGCTGGAAGAAAAGGATAAGTATGGAATGTTCTTAAATGGGAATCATGCATTGGTAGACATTAAGACAACTTCGGGGAAGAATCGGAGACTGTTGATCTTAAAAGATTCTTATGCGAACTGTTTTGTGCCGTTTCTGACACCATATTACAGGGAAATCGTGCTTATAGACCCGCGGTATTATTACGGGGATCTGGATGATCTCATTGAGGAAGATAGGATTACAGATGTACTGTTTTTATACAATGGAAATACGTTTTTTTACAGACAATAATTTAAGTGGAGTGTTAGCGAGTGAGTAATCAGATAGAGAGAGAATTTGACGCGCCGAAAGAGTCGGTGCGGTTAAATAAATTTTTAAGTGAGGCAGGTGTCTGCTCGAGGAGAGAAGCAGATAGATTGATCGAGAGTGGAAGAGTCACTGTCGATGGCAGACGGGCAGAGATGGGAATGCGTGTCACGAAAGATCAGGAAGTGTGCGTTGGAAAGAAAGTGATACAGAAAAAAGACCGGATGGTCCTGCTTGCAGTCAATAAACCGACCGGAATCGTCTGTACAGAGGAAAAACGGGAGAAGAAAAACATTATCCGTTTTTTAAATTATCCAACGAGGATCACCTATATTGGAAGACTTGATAAGGATTCCGAAGGGCTTCTTCTTATGACAAACAACGGCGATATTATTAACAAGATGATGCGTGCGGGCAACTGTCATGAGAAAGAGTACAAGGTGACTGTCAACAAGGAAGTGACAAAAGAATTTGTTCGGAAAATGTCAGAAGGGGTACCGATCTTAGACACGGTGACAAGACCGTGCAAAGTAGAAAAGACTGGAAAATATAATTTCGCATTATCCTGACACAGGGATTGAACCGACAGATTCGCAGAATGTGTGAATATTTTGGATACAAGTGACAAGATTGGAGCGGGTACGGGTGATGAATATCGAACTTGGAAATCTAAAAAGTGGAGAATACCGCGAAGTGACCGGAAGAGAACTGGACGAGTTATATGAACAATTGAAAGGTTCTTCCAACAACACAGTATATGAGGAGCAGTAGAGTATGGAACAGAAAAAGCAGAGAATGCAGGAACTGGTACAGCTGTTAAATCAAGCGGGGAAAGCTTATTATCAGGATGCAAAGGAAATTATGAGTAACCATGAGTATGACAAGCTGTACGATGAGTTACTTGTACTGGAGCAGGAGCTAGGAATTACGATGGCGAACAGCCCGACCGTCAATGTCGGGTATGAAGTATTGAGTGAACTTCCGAAGGAGCGGCACGAGAAGCCGATGTTATCACTTGATAAGACAAAGGAGACAGACAGACTGAAAGAATTTGTCGGAGAGAAAAAAGCAGTGATCTCCTGGAAACTTGATGGACTTACAATCGTGCTGACTTATGAGAATGGAGAACTGAAAAAGGCGGTAACGCGTGGTAACGGTGAGGTCGGAGAAGTAATCACAAACAATGCAAAAGTGTTTCAGAATGTACCGCTTCGGATTGCTTACCGGGGAGAATTGATCCTTCGAGGGGAAGCGGTGATTGGTTATCGGGATTTTGAGAAGATCAATGAAGAAATCGAAGATGTGGATGCAAAATACAAAAATCCGAGAAATCTGTGCAGCGGCTCAGTGCGTCAGCTGAACAATGAGATTACAGCGCGAAGAAATGTGCAGTTTTACGCATTTTCGCTTGTCAAGGCGGATGGAGTGGACTTCCAAAATTCAAGGAATATTCAGCTTGAGTGGCTGAAAGAGCAGGGATTTGATGTAGTGGAACACTATGAGGTGACAAAGGATACTCTGGAAGAACGTGTTCGATTTTTTGCGGAGCATATTGAAGAGAATGATATTCCGTCCGATGGACTTGTACTCACTTACGATGATATTGCTTACGGACAATCTCTTGGAAGTACAGCGAAGTTCCCAAGAGATTCTTTTGCGTTTAAGTGGGCAGACGAGATCCGGGAGACAACTTTGCGGGAAATAGAATGGAGTCCGTCAAGGACTGGACTGATTAATCCGGTGGCAATTTTTGATCCGGTGGAACTGGAAGGAACTACAGTCAGCCGTGCAAGTGTCCACAACTTAAGCATTATGGAAGAGTTAGAGCTTGGGATCGGGGACACGATTCAAGTATATAAGGCGAATATGATTATTCCGCAGATTGCAGAAAATCTTACGCGAAGTGGGATGGATCCGGTGCCGGAATGCTGTCCGGCATGTGGCGGTGAGACAGAGATCCGTCAGGTCAGCGATACGAAGACATTATACTGCACGAACCCAGAGTGTGGGGCGAAGCATATCAAGGCGTTTTCCCTGTTTGTGAGCAGAGATGCGCTCAATATTGATGGGTTGTCTGAGGCGACACTCGAGAAATTTATCACACGCGGATTTATCCGCCATTTCTCTGATATTTTTCATCTGGAGCGACATGGAGAGGAAATCCGGTCGATGGAGGGATTTGGGGAAAAATCTTACAAAAACCTTCAGGATAGTATTGAGAAAGCGCGGACAACTACACTGCCGAAGCTGATCTATGGGCTTGGCATTGCGAATATCGGGCTTTCCAATGCAAAGATGATCTGTCGTGCATTTGATTATGATGTGGAGAAAATGCTTCAGGCAGATGTAGAAGCGCTGAATGAGATCCAGGGAGTCGGTGATGTGATCGCGAGAGCTTTTGTTGATTATTTTGCAGTGGAAGACCATCGGGAGGAATTTTTCAGACTACTTGAGGAAGTGAAGATTCCAGAGGAAGAGACAACTCAGGAAGCACAAATCTTCGCAGGCATGAACTTTGTGATCACAGGAAGTGTGGAGCATTTTGCAAACCGGAATGAAGTGAAAGAGGTCATTGAGAGCAAAGGAGGAAAAGTGACTGGGTCTGTCACATCAAAGACGAACTGGCTGATCAACAATGATGTGGAATCAACATCTTCAAAGAATAAAAAAGCGAGGGAACTTGGGATTCCAATTATTTCCGAGGATACATTTTTGAAGATGATTGGAAATAATTAAGGAGAATTTATAGATTCTTAACTTGTTTCAGCGAAACGACTACGATATAATAGACCCATATATGGTAGAAAGAAGGAAAAAGTATGTCAGAAAAAGATTTGACGATAGACAGTGAGATCATAGATGAGATTACAGAAGGAAAAGAAGACAAACATGTGGAGAAGCATGGAAAAGAGCATCCGGATGTGCCGGACGATGCAGGATATGAAAAGTATTGTTCGCTTTGCAACCGCCCGGAGAGCATTGCGGGAAAGATGATCGAGCTTCCGAACAATATTACAGTATGTTCTGACTGTATGCAGAAGAGCTTTGATCTAATGTCGAATAGTAATTTTGATTATAGTAAGCTGATGAATATGCCGGGCGTTCATATTATGAACATGGCAGAACTTGAGAATATGATGCCAAAGGCGAAGCCGGTCAAGAAGAAAAAAGAAGGCGAGAAGAAAGAGCCTGCGCTGAATCTTAAAGATATTCCGGCACCGCATAAGATCAAGGCAAAATTAGATGAATATGTGGTAGGGCAGGAGCATGCGAAGAAGGCGATGGCAGTTGCTGTCTACAATCACTATAAGCGGGTAGCGACAGATACGATGGATGATATCGAGATTGAGAAGTCCAATATGTTGATGATCGGGCCAACCGGAAGTGGTAAGACGTATCTTGTAAAGACACTTGCGAGACTTCTGGATGTACCGCTTGCGATTACAGATGCGACTTCTTTGACAGAGGCCGGATACATTGGTGACGATATTGAAAGTGTTGTCTCAAAGCTTCTGGCAGCTGCAGACAACGATGTGGAGAAGGCGGAGAGAGGGATTATCTTTATCGATGAGATTGACAAGATTGCAAAGAAGAGAAATTCTAGCCAGAGAGATGTCAGCGGTGAATCTGTACAGCAGGGAATGTTAAAACTTTTAGAGGGAAGTGAAGTGGAGGTTCCGGTAGGAGCAAACAGCAAAAATGCAATGGTGCCACTTACGACTGTGAATACGAAAAATATTCTGTTCATCTGCGGCGGAGCCTTTCCAGATCTTGAGGAGATCATCAAGGAGCGTCTGAACAAGCAGGCGTCAATTGGGTTTACAGCTGATTTGAAGGATAAGTGGAATCATGATAAGAATATCCTTGAGAAAGTAACTGCCGAAGATCTTCGAAACTTTGGAATGATCCCGGAATTTATCGGACGTCTGCCGATCATCTTTACACTTCAGGGATTGAATGAAGAGATGTTGGTCAAGATCTTAAAGGAACCAAAAAATGCAATCTTAAAGCAGTATCAGAAGTTGCTTGCGCTTGACGAAGTCAAGCTAGAGTTTGACGAAGCAGCATTAGAGGCAATTGCGAAGCGTGCCATGGAGAAGAATACTGGTGCCCGTGCACTTCGTGCGATCATCGAGGAATTTATGTTGGATATCATGTATGAGATTCCGAAGGATGATAACATCGGGCAGGTGACAATCACAAAAGAATATATCGAAGGAACCGGAGGTCCTGTCATCACACTCAGAGGACAGGCGCTGCTTACGGGAGAATAGAGAATTCAGGACATTGAAGCATATTCAGTGTCCTGTTTTTATATGATGTAAAGATTGACAAAATTTGGAGGTTATGATGCCGGAAACGATAGAAATATGCAGAAGCAGAGCGCTGTCCGAAGAATACCGGGATTTTATTTTTGAAAGTAAAAGACCATATTTTCTTAATGGAATTTCAGGTGCAGAACTCTGTGAGCAGTATGTCGGGTATGAATATCACGTTGTATATATTGACAAGATGTTTGCAGATCCGATGTCTTTGGATCGGTTTACGTATGGGGTAATTCCGAAGTGTTATACTCTTTTGGATACAGAAGCGCTAAATGAGGCAGGGATCAGCCAGATTCAGAATTATCCTACACTGAAATTGACAGGAAAGGGCGTGATGATTGGATTTATTGATACTGGTATCGATTATCAGAATCCAATTTTTCGAAATCTTGACGGAACCACAAGGATTGCGGGAATCTGGGATCAGACGATCCAGGAGGGAGCTCCTCCCCAGGGATTTGTCTACGGAACAGAGTATACAGAGGAGAAGATTAACGAGGCGTTACAAAGAGAGAATCCTCTGGAAGTTGTTCCATCCAAAGATGAGAACAGCCATGGGACATTTCTTGCGAGTATTGCGGCAGGAAGTGAAAACATTGAAAATCGATTTAAAGGAGCTGCGCCGGAAGCCACACTTGGCATTGTAAAGTTAAAAAAAGCCAAACAATATTTAAAGGATTTCTATTTGATCGGGGACGATGCAGAGTGTTATCAGGAGAACGATATTATGCTTGGAATCCGGTATCTGACCGATCTGGCAAAGAAGAAAAAAATTCCATTAGTTCTGTGCATTGCCCTTGGAACCAATATGGGGGATCATAATGGGACTTCTCCGCTTTGCAACTTGCTGGAGATATATTCCTACACTGCTAATATGGGGATTGTGATTGGTGGTGGAAATGAAGCGAATCAAAGGCATCATTATTATGGGCTGATAGAAAATATGGCGGACAGTAAGAATGTGGAGATCCGTGTGGCGGAAGGTGTAAAAGGATTTTCGCTGGAGTTGTGGACCGAGATTCCGAATGTGTTTGCGGTTTCCATTGTTTCGCCTGCCGGTGAGAAAATTCCCCTTGTGCCAGTGAGACAGGGAATCGGAACGGTGCTAAACTTTGTGTTTGAGAGAACGAGTGTCTATTTGGATTATAGGCTGTTGGTGGAGCGGACGAATTCCGAATTGATCCTGATGCGTTTTGCGGATCCATCCCCGGGAATCTGGAGAATTGTGGTAGAACCACAGCAGCTGGCGGATGGGATTTTCCATATGTGGCTTCCGGTTGCAGAAATTTTTGACCGGAGATGTATATTTTCTGCAGTCAAATCCAGATACTACTATTACAGAACCTGGAAATACACCGGATCCGATGACGGTTGCAAGTTACAATGGGGCAGATAAGAGTATTGCCATCGACTCGGGAAGAGGGTATACTAGAGGTGGAAGGCTCAAGCCGGAATTCGCGGCGCCCGGAGTAGATGTGACGGGTGCAGTAAGCCGTGGGCAGTTCACAAAGAGGACTGGATCCAGTATTGCGACGGGGATCACTGCCGGAGCGACAGCACTTCTGTTTGAGTGGATAGTTTATCAATTGGGCAGAACGAATATTGACTCGATCCAGCTGAAGAATCTGATGATTCTCGGTACAGAGCGTAAAGACACGGAAGTGTATCCAAACAGATCGTGGGGATATGGCAGCTTGAATCTCTACAATACGTTTGAACAGCTTCGGACATTTTAGGATGTAGATCGCACAAACTACATGTGTGACTGCATTCCGATACAGAAAAGAAGAGCAAAGGACAGAAAGGAAGAGCGCGATGAAAGAATTTTTTGAAGATTTAGGAAAATTTATTACAGAGACAGCAGGAAATGTAGGGAAAAAGACGGAAGAGGTTATGGAAGTACAGAAGCTGAAAAGCCAGATCCGCAGTCTGGAGCGCAGCAATCAGGGAGATCTGACAGATCTTGGAAAGATCATTTATGAACGCTTCCGAAAAGAAGAGGCTGTAGATGGAGAACTGGAAGTAATCTGCGAAGAAATCAGAAAGAGAAGAATGATCATCGTTGCCTTTGAGAAGAAACTTGCGGATATGAAAGGCGTGAAAGAATGTGAGAATTGCCAGGAACTGATTGAGAAAGATATGAAGTTTTGTCCGCATTGTGGAGCAGAGGTGAAGAAAGAAGAGATGCCGCAGGAATGTGAAGATATTTTTGCGGAGAGTGATGTATCGGAAAGTGCTAAAATGGAAGAGACAACAGAAGAAGTGATTGAGGATATTATGGAGAAGGCGGCAGATGTGACGAAAGTATCCGTAGAGCATGTAAAAGATGCAGCATCTGAGATTGCTGAGGATGTCAGAGAATCTGTTCATGAGGTGAAAGAACATATAAAGGAGAGCGTGGAGGATATTCGAGAATAGCGACACGCAGAGGGAAATTATGATTTATTTACTCATAGCAGGTAGTTTGCTTGCCTTGGATCTGGGAATAAAATGGTATGTGGAGAATCATTTCATGGAAGCGGATATCAGAAGGGCGGCAGGTGGGAGAATCCTGCTCAGAAAAAGCTATAACAGTGGGATGGCAATGAATTTGCTGGAGAATAAACCGGGATTCGTAAAGTGGTTGACGGCAGGGCTTGGAGTGGTTCTTTTGGTGTATGAGCTGTGTTTGTTGGCAAAGGGCGGAAGAACAGTGGAAAAGACCGGATGGGCGCTTGTTCTTGGAGGTGCGTGCAGCAATTTATATGATCGTTTTCGGAGAAAGTATGTTGTCGACTACTTTAGTTTCCGGTGCAGATGGAAAAAAATACAGAATATTGTGTTTAATTTAGGAGATCTATTTATTTTTACAGGAAGTATTCTTGTAGTATTTGCACAAATATTCCGGAAGAAGTAAATTGACTTTTGGAATTTACCGCGTTATACTGAATAACAGAAGAGCATTTGCGAATGATAATTTTTATGATTTGCAAATGCTTTTTCGGGTATTGGGGGATTTGGTAAAAGAAAATAAGATCATATCGACAGGGAAAGAAAAAGCAGGAGGCAGAGATCATGAAGAGAATAAATGGAAAAGAACTGGCAATTGATATTTTGATTGATTTTGTAGGAGGGTTTTTGATTGCCGTTGGGATTTATAACTTTGCAGCAAAAGCACAGTTTCCGATGACCGGGTTTTCAGGAATTGCATTGATTTTTTATCATCTATTTCATATACCGATCGGTGCAATGACTATTTTGCTGAATATTCCTGTAGTCTTTCTCTGTTATAAATTGCTTGGGCGTACATTTTTTCTTCGTTCGCTAAAGACAATGATCATTTCTTCGATATTGATGGATGTGGTGGCACCGATGCTGCCAGTATATGAGGGAGATCGAATGTTGGCAGCAATCTGCACAGGTGTATTAGCCGGGCTTGGATATGGAATGATTTATATGAGAAACTCTTCCACGGGAGGTGCGGATTTTGTGATCATGTCGGTAAAAGCATGGAAACCTCATGTATCTATCGGTCAGATTGCATTTGTGATGGACGTACTGATCGTTTTGATGGGAAGTTTTATTTTCCGGGACGTAGAAGGGATTATTTATGGCTTGATTGTGACTTATCTTCTGTCTGCGGTAGTCGATAAAGTAATGTATGGAATTGATGCCGGAAAGATGACATTGATCGTGACAGATTATCCTCATGAGATTGCGGCAAAGATTGATGAGTATACTGGAAGAGGTTCTACTTTTCTCAGAGGAAGGGGAAGCTATTCCAAAGAGGAGAAAGAGATTGTAATGTGTGCCTGCAATAATAAACAGATGTACACAATCCGGAAGATGGCAAAAGAGATTGACCCGAAGGCATTTATTGTGATCATGGAGTCAAATGATGTGGTCGGGGAAGGATTTAAGGAGAATTAGACTAAGAAGAAAATATATTTACATCCGAAAATGGACGAGGTTTGTAAAAAAGAAAGAACGCATTGCAAATGAGAAGTTTCATCTTGCAGTGCGTTCTTTTCTACATCAAAATATTATTCGGCATATTTCTGAATTAATTTTACGATCATATCTGTGGCAAGATCCATGCCTTCGGCGGTGATATGTTCATATGGTCCGTGATAGCCGTAGCCTCCGGTTCCAAGGTTCGGACAAGGAAGTCCCATGTAGCTTAAACGACATCCGTCAGTTCCCCCGCGGATCGGTGCGACATCCGGTACGATATCAGCAAGTCTGGCAGCTTCCACCGCATTATCGATCAGGTGCATACAACCCTGGATCACTTCTGACATATTCCGGTACTGGTCATGGATTGTCAGTGTGACAGTACCTTCTCCCCACTTCGCATTGAGTTGTTTTGCAATCAGATGCATAGTATTTTTACGCGCCTCGAAAAAGTGAGGATCGTGATCACGAATGATGTATTCCAGTTTTGCGTTGGCAACATCTCCGGACATTTCACAGAGATGATAGAAACCTTCATATCCTTCGGTACCGCGCGGCGTCTCGCAGGATGGAAGCATTGCATTGAATTCCATTGCAACCAGTGCGGCATTGATCATGGTATCTTTACTGGAACCAGGGTGGACATTGAATCCTTTGATCTCAACGATGGCTTCACATGCATTGAAATTCTCATATTGGATCTCTCCCTCCGGACCGCCATCCATCGTGTAGGCGAATTCTGCATCGAAGTCTTTTACATTGAAATGGTTGACACCGGATCCAGCCTCTTCATCAGGAGTAAATGCAAACAGAGAGTTTTTCCGTGAGGGATCTCTTCTTTCTGAATCCGCTCTAACATGGTCATAATCTCAGCAATCCCTGCTTTGTCATCTGCACCGAGTACAGTCGTGCCGTCCGTTGTGATCAATGTGCGTCCCTTCAGGGATGGGAAGGTGCGGGAAGATTTTTTTACAGACAGTGTGCGGCCGCTTGTACCGAGCACAAGGTCTTCCCCGTCATAAATTTTCTGTCACGATCGGGGTGATGTCATGGTCGCAGAAGTCTGATACCGTGTCCATGTGTGCGACAAATCCAAGCTTTGTCTTCTCTTCATATCCTTTTGTTGCAGGAAGAGAAGCGTATACAAAGCAGTTTTCATCGACAGAGGCATCCGTCAGCCCCAATTCTTTTAATTCTGTTACGAGAAGATGTGCCAGGTCAAACTGGCAGGAAGTAGTTGGAACCGTTGTGCTTGTATGATCACTTGGTGTACGGACAACTACATACTTTAATAAACGTTCATATGCTCTCATGTTAAAAAATCCTTTCTGTGTGATTGGTCAAAAAGGCACCGAAAGCAGGAAAGTGCCTGCGATGCGACTTGACCTTGCATAAGAACAGTATAGCAAGTAGGGAAAGAGAAGACAAGTAAGAATGAAACTTTATGCTTGATCCATACCGCAGGCGGTGGCGGATGCAATGAGGCAGTGATCATTCATAACGGCATCATAGAAGCGGAATCCACCGGAGAAGTTGTAAGCACGATATCCATTTCCTTCCAGAATTCTGGTGGCGATATAGCTTCTAAGACCACTTTGGCACATGACATAAACTGGTTTCTCTTTTGGGAGTTCTTTTAGGTGTTCGCGCAGAACATCTACAGGGATATTTGTAAATCCAGCCATATGTCCTCTTTCGTATTCCTCAGGGGTTCGTGTATCCAGAAGAATAGCGCTGCCATCCAGGGGAAGCGTTTTAATATCTTCCAGATGGAATTGTTTTAACGTACCATCAGAAATATTTTCTATCATAAATCCAGCCAGATTGACTGGATCTTTGGCAGAAGAGTAAGGAGGGGCATAGGCCAGATCTAATTCTGCCAGATCTGAAGCTTTCATCCCGGCATGGATGGCAGTAGCAAGTACATCGATTCGCTTGTCTACACCTTCATATCCCACAATTTGTGCCCCAAGGATCCGGTAGGTTTCTTTCTCAAATACTACTTTCATCGTCATAATTTTCCCTCCGGGATAATAGCCGGCATGGCTCATAGGAGAGAGAATCACTTTGTCTACAGCTAGACCGGCTTTTCTGGCATTGGTTTCATTTACGCCAGTGACAGCGGCAGTCATATCAAATACTTTAATCACAGAACTACCCTGGGAGCCAGGATAAGAACTGTTTTTTCCACAGATATGGTCTGCTGCAATACGTCCTTGCTTGTTGGCAGGTCCGGCAAGAGAAATTAAAGCATCTTGTCCGGTGACGAAATGTTTTATTTGTACGGCATCCCCTACAGCATAAATATCGGGTGCAGAAGTTTGCATATGCGCATTGACTAAAATGCTGTCTTTTATACCAAGTTCCAGACCGGCATCTTTAGCTAGTTTTGTGTCCGGAGTAACACCAATAGCTAATACTACCATGTCTGCACAAAGAGGCTCCGCTTCTTTTAGAAGAACACGGACACCATCTGTAGTTTCCTGAAATCCTTCTACTGTATGTCCAAGAGCCAGTTTTACTCCATGTTTACGCATTTCATTATGGAGAAAGGCAGCCATATCTGAATCAAACGGATTCATTAGCTGCTTTGGTCGCTGTACAATGGTGACCTCCATGCCAAGCTCACGGAGATTTTCGGCTAATTCTAATCCGATGAAGCCTCCTCCTGCCAAAACAGCAGACTTTGGTTGGTTTTTCTCAATATAGGTTTTGATCCGCAGGGTGTCTTCTACGGTTCGGAGTGTAAAGAGTTTGTCGATATCTGTGCCAGGAAGTTTGGGCTGGGTTGGCTTGGCACCAGGAGAAAGGATGAGCTTGTCATAGGTTTCCTCAAATTCTTCTCCTGTTTCCAGATTCTTTACAGATACTGCATGACGTTCCGGATGCAGGGAGGTAACTTCGTGATGTACCTTCATGGATACGCGGAAACGAGAAAGGAAGCTTTCTGGTGTCTGTAAAGTAAGAAGGTCTGAATCTGTAATTACATCTCCAATGTAATAAGGAAGTCCGCAGTTTGCATAGGAAATAAATCCAGAGCGCTCAAAGACAATGATTTCTGCATGTTCGTCCAATCTGCGGAGTCTTGCGGCAGCCGTTGCACCGCCAGCTACACCGCCTACAATTACAATTTTCATTTTATTTTTCCACCTTTCCTGTATAGGAAGCGATGCCTCCTATATTTTTTTACATTCGTATACCCCATTTTTTGGAGTAAGATAACTGCTTGACGACTTCGGGCTCCTGAATGGCAGTAAAAGTACGCCTTCTTTTGTATTGTGAAAAGCTAGCAATTCCTAATTAATATCAGGTAGTTTAAAAAAATCGAAAAAACTCATAATGTTACCTCCTTGTCACAGTATATTCGTTCCAATCGTTGATACTGCTGAATGATACAATCGTTGGATATCCTAAATCTGCCAGTTTTTGAAAAGCTGAAAAATAGGCAGAGCATCTGTTTCTTTTTCATAATAAAACATTTAAAAGTTGATAAAAATACTATAATACAGAAAAAAGAAATATTCTGTGATGAGATTACAAAAAAATATTAAAAATGTTAGCACTCATCTCTTGACACGGCTAACAGCATATGTTATACCTATTATAGAACAAAAAGAAAGAGAGGTAACAAGATGAACATTAATAAATTTACCCAGAATTCATTGCAGGCGGTACAAGGATGTGAAAAAGTTGCCTATGAATATGGCAATCAGGAGGTAGAGCAGGAACATCTGCTGTATGCTCTTATCATACAAAATGACAGTTTAATCGCAAATCTAATCGAGAAAATGGGGATTCAGAAGCAGTTGTTTAGCAATCGCGTGGAAGAAGGATTAAGAAAACGCACAAAGGTACAGGGCGGACAAATCTACATTGGCCAGGATTTGAACAAAGCTTTGATTCATGCAGAAGATGAGGCAAAACAGATGGGAGATGAGTATGTTTCGGTAGAGCATATTTTCTTATCTCTGTTGAAGTATCCAAACAAGGAATTAAAGGCCATTTTCAGAGAATTTGGAATTACGAGAGAAGGATTTCTTCAAGCACTTTCTACTGTCCGAGGAAATCAGAGGGTGACAAGCGACAATCCGGAGGCTACGTATGATACTTTGAATAAATATGGAAGCGATCTGGTAGAACGAGCCAGAGAACAGAAGCTAGATCCGGTGATCGGGCGTGACGCAGAGATTCGGAATGTGGTCCGGATCCTTTCAAGAAAGACAAAGAATAATCCGGTATTGATCGGAGAACCTGGTGTCGGTAAGACTGCAGCGGTAGAAGGCCTTGCACAGAGAATCGTCAGAGGAGATGTGCCGGAAGGTCTGAAAAATAAAAAGATTTTTGCGCTGGATATGGGGGCACTTGTAGCTGGAGCCAAATATCGCGGGGAGTTTGAGGAACGTCTGAAAGCGGTACTGGAAGAAGTGAAGAACAGTGCTGGGAATATTATTCTTTTCATTGATGAACTTCATACAATTGTCGGTGCAGGAAAGACGGATGGTGCGATGGATGCCGGCAATATGTTAAAACCGATGCTGGCGAGAGGTGAATTACACTGTATTGGTGCGACAACGTTGGATGAATACAGGCAGTATATCGAGAAAGACGCGGCTTTAGAGAGAAGATTTCAGCCGGTTATGGTAGATGAACCGACGGTGGAAGATGCCATTTCTATTCTTCGTGGATTGAAAGAACGCTATGAAGTATTTCATGGTGTGAAGATCACAGATAGCGCACTTGTGGCAGCTGCAACACTCTCCAACAGATATATTACAGACCGTTTTCTGCCAGATAAGGCTATCGACCTTGTAGATGAGGCATGTGCTTTAATTAAGACAGAGTTAGATTCTATGCCGACAGAGATGGATGAACTGCGAAGAAGGATCATGCAGTTAGAGATTGAGGAGGCTGCATTGAAAAAGGAAAATGACAGACTCAGTCAAGAGCGTCTTGTTCATTTGCAACAGGAACTGGCAGAGATGCGGGATGAATTTGCCGGAAAGAAAGCGCAGTGGGACAATGAGAAAACATCTGTGGAACGTTTGCAGAAGATCCGTGAGGAGATAGAGCAAGTCAATCAGGAGATACAGAAAGCACAGCGTTCTTACGATTTGGAAAAGGCGGCAGAACTTCAGTACGGAAGATTACCGCAGCTGACAAAGCAGCTTCAGGAGGAAGAAGAACGTGTCAAAGGAAAATCGATGACACTTGTGCATGAAAGTGTCACAGAGGATGAGATCGCAAGGATCATCTCACGCTGGACGGGCATCCCGGTGGCGAAGTTAAATGAAAGTGAGAGAAGTAAGACCCTTCATCTGGACGAAGAACTTCATAAAAGAGTGATCGGACAGGACGAAGGTGTGACGAAAGTGACGGAAGCAATTATCCGTTCCAAAGCAGGAATCAAAGATCCTACAAAGCCGATTGGTTCTTTCTTATTCCTTGGACCGACCGGTGTTGGTAAGACAGAACTTGCAAAGGCACTTGCGCAAAGTCTGTTTGACGATGAGAGCAATATGGTTCGGATCGATATGAGTGAATATATGGAAAAATATTCCGTGTCACGTCTGATCGGAGCACCTCCGGGATATGTCGGATATGATGAAGGAGGACAGTTGACAGAGGCGGTGAGAAGAAAACCATATTCTGTTGTACTGTTCGATGAGATTGAGAAAGCACATCCAGATGTATTCAATGTGTTGCTTCAAGTATTGGATGATGGTCGGATTACAGACTCACAGGGACGTACCGTTGATTTCAAAAATACGATTTTGATCATGACATCGAATATCGGTTCTACGTATTTGTTAGATGGAATTGATGAGAATGGGGAAATCAAAGAAGAGAGTGAGACTCTCGTTATGAATGATCTGCGGGCACACTTCCGGCCGGAGTTTTTAAATCGTCTGGATGAAATCATTATGTTTAAGCCACTGACGAAGAAAGATATTTACGAGATTGTTGAGTTGTTGATTCAGGATTTAAATAAAAGATTGCAGGATTCTCAAGTGAAGATAGAACTGACAGAAGCTGCAAAGCAATTTGTTGTGGATGGCGGATATGAGCCGATGTACGGTGCAAGACCACTTAAGAGATTTTTACAGGAAAAATGTAGAGACACTGGCAGCAAAGTTGATTCTTTCCGGAGAAATCGGAGCGGAGGATACAATCTTGATCGATGTAGAAGATGGAGCACTCAAGGCGAGAGTCAAGACGTGGGTAAGATCCTAACAAAGTGAATTCAATCAGCGGAAGCGATTTGTGGAAGCAGTCTGCATGTGAAGCCGTTTTTCGTTGACGAAAGAGGACATTTGTGCAATGATAGAAACAGTACAGATGTTCTCTTTTTGTTGTGCGGAATATTTTTTTGAAATCCCAGATGATAAAGAGATCAGAGATGGAAAAAGTGTACTTTTAATAGGCTAGGGAAAGGAGCAGACATGTCATCCATTATTTTTCATATTGATGTAAATTCCGCTTACTTAAGCTGGACTGCGGTGGAAAAATTGAAAAACGGGTCAGAGATTGATCTGCGAAAGATTCCTTCTATTATAGGAGGAAATCAAGCATCCAGACATGGGGTTGTTCTGGCAAAATCAATCCCTGCAAAAAAGTATGGAGTGAGAACCGGGGAACCAGTAGCAAACGCGCTCAGAAAGTGTGCGACACTGGTAATTGAACCGCCGGATCATAAGATGTACAGACAGTATAGTCAGAGACTGATGGAATTCTTGAAGGGCTATACACCAGAGATTGAGCAGGTCAGTGTTGATGAATGCTATATGGATTTTACAGGGATTGCTTATCGATTTTCCGGTCCGGTTGCGGCGGCAGAGGAAATCAAAGAGCGGGTACGAAAGACCTTTGGATTTACAGTGAATATTGGAATCTCCTCGAATAAACTTCTTGCGAAGATGGCATCGGATTTCGAGAAGCCTGATAAGGTGCATACGTTGTTTCCAGATGAGGTGAAAGAAAAAATGTGGCCACTTCCGGTTTCAGAACTTTATATGGCGGGAAGAGCAAGCGTTGAGGTGTTGGAAAAGCTTGAGATCCGCACGATTGGGGATCTTGCCAGAATGAATCCACAACTTTTGGAGCTGCACATGAAAAGTCATGGGAGGATGCTGTGGGAATTTGCAAATGGGATTACGCATTCCAAGGTGGAAAAGGAGCAGACACAGGCAAAAGGAATCGGCAATTCAACGACACTGTCTCAGGATGTGGTAAGTGAGGAAGAGGCTCAGAAAGTACTTCTGATGTTGGCGGAAAGTGTCGGTGCAAGACTTAGAAAAGCAAAACAGCAGGCGGGGATGGTCAATGTGGAAATCAAATATGCTACATTTCAAAGTGTTTCTCATCAGAAGCAGCTTAGGATGCCGACCAGTTCTGATAGTATTCTGTATGAGAATGCCTGCAGTCTTTTCCGAGAATTGTGGGATGGAAGACCGATTCGGCTGTTAGGAGTCCGGACATCAAAGCTGGTAGATGAGAGTGCGCCGCGGCAGATGAATCTGTTTGATTATCAGATGGAGCAGGAGATTCAGAGAAAAAAGAAGGATGCCCGCAATACAAAATATGAAAAGCTTGAAAAAGCAGTAGATGAGATTCGGAAAAAATATGGGGAGCATGCAGTGATGAGAGGAGTGCTGCTCCCGCCAGAAAAAGAATAGTAGAAAAAGGAAAACAAAAGATCAATGCTTTTCTGTAAATTTTTTTACTTCATTGCCAAGCTGCTCTTCAAAATGGTCTCCAAACCATTCGTTTTCCAAAGAGATGTTTCTTGAGGAAGAAGAGTTTGTTCTTCGTTGCCTGGAGGAGCGCATGGCTTCTCGGTAATCTTCCTCTTCGTAATCGTCCTCATAATAATCATTGTCATCGAATGTATCATCGTATTCATCATCGAGCACATCATCATAGCGACGGCGCTTTCTGGAAGAGGAATATTCCCGAGGTTCTGGAGAGTTGTATCGGTAATGATTTGCCGGAGCAGAACGGCACTCGTAGGAGCCGTAAGATCTTCGGGGAGTGCGGCTGCGTCTGGCATTTTTTCGTTCCAGGCGGCGCCGTCTCCGTTCCAACATGCGTGCAGGTGCAAGAAAGATAAAGCAGACGATACGCACAGTTAAAATTCCGAAGAATACACCGATACTGTCGATGCCTACATCAATCACAGAAGGTCCTCGCCCATCTACGAAGGATTGATGATATTCATCCCCTGCGGCAAATCCGACACAGATCAGTCCGGCGACGACCATAAGCGGAAAACCGCGCAAACCGTAGACGTAAAACGGGAAGGACACTGCGACAGCGAGAATGAAATATTCGCTCATATGTGCAAGTTTGCGGACCGGATATTCGATGCTGGCGGCAACTTCAGAAATTTCCCAGTCCTGAAGTCCTTTATCCAGAACCTGATTTCCGATTTCTACAATTTTTACACTTACTTCATAACTTAAATTTCCTGATTCCTCCCCGGTCTGACCGGAAAAAGAATAGATTATATACATAATTGCCAGTGCCGGCAGAAAAGACAGTGGTTTTAATACAAAGGTGATCAGTTCTTTCATAATGCTTATCCCTCCTTTTTATTATTACGCAACTATATCATTTTTTCAGATATTTGTAAAGGAGGACAAAATTCCCCATTGGGAATCTTCTTAAAATAAAGGAAATAGAGGAAGACTGTTTTACAACTATATCCGAGTGTGTTATTCTATAACTGTTATCCATATCGCAAAGCGGTATGTAGAAAGTCAGGAGGGAAACCGCATGAAATTAACAGCATTGTTAGAACGTTTACAATATGAAGTTGTGCAGGGAACAAAAGAGATAGAAATTACGGAATTGACAAATGATTCCAGAAAAGTAACAGAAGGCAGTGTCTTTGTCTGCATCAGCGGAGCTGTATCAGACGGACATCAGTATATTGAAGAAGTAGGAAAGAAAGGTGCGGCAGCAGTCATTGTGGAGAAGGATGTGGAGGCACCAAAGCATATGACCGTCATCCGTGTGGAAGATACGAGATATGCACTGGCACTTGCATCGGCTGCATATTTCGGATATCCGGCAGAACAGTTGAAAGTAATCGGAATTACAGGAACAAAGGGGAAGACAACAACAACTTATATGGTCAAATCCATTCTGGAAGAGGTCGGACATAAAGTAGGTCTGATCGGAACGATTGAGGCAATCATTGGGGATGAGGTGATCCCGGCGGTCAATACGACTCCGGAGTCTTTTACAATTCATCAATATTTTCGGAAGATGGTCGATGCAGGGTGTGATGCAGTTGTGATGGAAGTATCCTCACAAGGGCTGATGCTGCATCGGACGGCAGGAATTCCATTTGAAATCGGAATTTTTACAAATCTGGGGGAAGATCATATTGGACCGAATGAGCATAAGGATTTTTGAAGACTATAAGAGATGTAAGGGATTGCTTTTCAGACAGTGTAAGATCGGGATTGCAAATGTAGATGATCCCTATTTTAAAGATGTATTCCGAGAGGCTACCTGTGAGATAGAAACATTTGGATTTTCCGAGAAGGCAGATCTTCGCGCCGAACATGCAGAACTGGTGACAAGACCGGGGTACCTCGGGGTAGCCTATCACGTAGCAGGTCTGATGGATTTTGATGTGGAGATTGATATTCCAGGGACGTTCAGCGTGTATAATTCGCTGACAGCCATTGCAGTGTGCAGACACTTTAATGTACCGTCAGAGAAGATTCAAAAAGCGCTGAAAGTAGCAAAAGTGAAAGGGCGCATTGAGATGGTCAAAGTTTCAGATGAATTTACGTTGATGATCGACTATGCGCACAATGCGATGAGTCTTGAGAGCCTTCTGACCACCTTGAAGGAATATCATCCAAAGCGTCTGGTATGTCTGTTTGGATGTGGAGGAAACCGCTCCAAGACGCGCCGCTATGAGATGGGAGAAGTGTCTGGTCGTCTGGCAGATCTGACGATCATTACATCAGATAATCCAAGGTTTGAGGAGCCGCAGGAAATTATTGATGATATTAAGATTGGAATGAAGAAGACAGATGGAGCATATGTGGAGATCTGTGACCGGAAGGAGGCAATCCGCTATGCGATCGTCAACGGACAGCCGGGAGATGTGATCGTACTGGCAGGAAAGGGACATGAAGATTACCAGGAGATCAAAGGAGTCAAGTATGCGATGGATGAGCGGGACTTGATTGCGGATATTCTGGCAGAAGAAAGAGAACGGGAGCAGTAAATGTACGCAGATATCATTGTAGATATTACCCATGAAAAATTAGATAAGATCTTTCAATACCGGATTCCAAAAGAGATGGAAGGACGGCTGCAGACTGGGATGGAAGTTTTGATCCCGTTCGGCAGAGCAAATCGTGAGACAAAGGGATATGTGATTGGATTCTCTGAAAAATGTAATTACGATCCGGAGAAGATTAAAGAGATCACACAGATCAGCCAGAATCATATTGCTATTGAGGCAAAGCTGGTGGCGCTTGCGGCATGGATGAAGGAACATTATGGTGGAACAATGATACAGGCGTTAAAAACGGTTCTTCCGATCAAGCAGCAGGAGAAACAAAAAGAGCAGAGAAGCATTCGATTGCTTCTTGACAGAAGGGAAGCAAAAGAAAGGCTTTCGTATTTTCTCTCAAAAAATCAAACTGCCAGAGCAAGGGTTGTTGCAGCGCTGTTAGATCGTCCTATTCTTCCGTATGAGTATGTCACAAGACAGCTGAAAGTTACAGCGGCGGTGCTGCGGGCGATGGAAGAGCAGAGAATTCTTCAGATAGAAGCCGAGGTTGTGTACCGCAATCCGGTGACTGCGAAGCGAACAAAGCAACAGTCATTTTGCTATACTGAGGCACAGCAGGCGGCAATCCATACATTTTGTGAAGAGTATCGCCGGGGAAAACGGGGAACTTATCTCGTGTATGGTGTGACTGGGAGTGGGAAGACAGAAGTTTACATGGAAATGATCGAGCATGTGATCGCGGAAGGAAAGCAGGCGATCGTTCTAATCCCGGAGATTGCCTTGACCTATCAGACGGTCATGCGGTTTTACCAGAGATTTGGCGACCGGGTGTCAATCATCAATTCCAGGCTGTCGAAAGGGGAGCGGTATGATCAGATGATCCGGGCGAAGAGGGGAGAGATCAATGTGATGATCGGTCCCCGCTCGGCGCTGTTTACTCCATTTGAGAGACTGGGACTGATCATCATCGATGAGGAACATGAAGGAACGTATAAGAGTGAACAGACACCACGTTATCATGCGAGAGAGACTGCGATCGCGCGTGCCGCGATGGAGGGGGCAAGTGTTGTGCTTGGCTCCGCAACGCCGTCGATGGAGGCGTTTTATAAAGCGGTGACTGGGGAATTTCGTTTGCTCAGACTTCCGGAACGGGCAAAGCAAAGAGCGATGGCGCATGTGACAGTGGCAGATATGCGAAAAGAGCTGGAAAAGGGGAATCGGTCTATTTTCAGTGATGCACTTCGCAGTCTGATGGAAGACCGGTTAAAGAAAAAGGAACAGATTATGCTGTTTTTGAACCGCCGTGGGTACGCGGGATTTATCTCTTGCCGTTCCTGCGGTCATGTCGTGAAATGTCCGCACTGTGATGTGTCGCTTTCTTCTCACAGGAATGGGAAACTTGTATGTCATTACTGTGGGTATGAACAGCCGATGGTGACATCCTGCCCGGAATGTGGATCCAGCCATGTCGGAGGATTCCGTGCGGGAACCCAGCAGATCGAAGAACTGCTTCTGCGGGAGTTTCCGCAGGCGAAAGTCCTTCGAATGGATATGGATACGACGAAACAGAAAGACGGACATGAGAAGATCCTTGCTGCATTTTCAAGCGGGGAGGCAGATATTCTTGTGGGAACACAGATGATCGTAAAAGGACATGACTTTGGAAATGTGACACTGGTCGGAGTTCTTGCGGCGGACTTGTCGCTCTATGCGGACGATTACCGGGCCGGAGAGAGAACCTTTCAGCTTCTGACGCAGGCGGCAGGCCGAGCGGGGAGAGGAGAGAAGGCCGGAGAAGTTGTGATCCAGACATACAGTCCGGAACACTATAGTATTGTAGCAGCGGCAAAGCAGGATTATGAACAGTTTTTTCAGGAAGAAATGACTTATCGCGCATTGATGGGATACCCTCCGGCAAGTCAGCTTATGGCAGTTCTCGTTTCCTGTAAGGAGGAAGAACTTCTTGAGACAGCATGTCACTATCTGAAGGCTTATGCGGAAACATGCTGCAAAAAGTGTGAGCGGGCAGGGACCTCTGTGCAGCTGATCGGACCGGCAAGTCCGTATGTCGGGAAGGTCAGGGATACTTATCGCAGAGTGATTTATCTGAAATCGGAGCAGGAAGCAGTACTTGTGTTCCTGAAGGATCAGCTGGAACAATATATAGAGATCAACAGTGGATTTCAAAATCTTTGGATACAGTTTGATCTGAATCCGATGAGTGTGTTTTAGTGAGCTCAATTACAGCATGATAAAATATATAAGAATAAAAATGGAAAGAAAGGAGAGTATGGCGTAGTTTTATAGGAAATACACCATACGAGAAAGAAAATGGCAATTAGAAAGATTCGTGAAATGGGAGATGACGTGCTGACAAAAGTCTGCAAGGAAGTAGAAAAAGTAACCCCTCGTACAAAAGTGCTGATCGATGATATGTTTGATACAATGTATGATGCGATGGGAGTTGGACTTGCCGCACCACAGGTTGGAGTGTTAAAGAGAATCGTTACGATCGATGTGGGAGAAGGACCGATTCTCCTGATCAATCCGGAGATTATTGAGACTTCCGGAGAGCAGACCGGGGAAGAAGGATGCTTAAGTGTGCCGGGAAAATCCGGTGTGGTGACAAGGCCGAATTATGTCAAAGTGCGTGCATTTGACGAAGATATGAAAGAAATTGTACTTGAGGGAGAAGGACTTCTTGCCCGTGCATTCTGTCATGAGATCGATCATCTGGATGGGCATTTGTATGTAGAAAAAGTAGAAGGCGAACTGGAAGATATGTATTACGAAGAAGACTAGGAGGAAATGTGATGAGAGTCATTTTTATGGGAACACCGGAATTCTCGGTGGGGACATTGGAGGCACTTGTAGAGGCAGGTCATGAAGTCGTGCTTGCGGTCACGCAGCCAGATAAGCCAAAAGGACGAGGAAAAGAGATGCAGTTTACTCCGGTAAAAGAGGCGGCTATCCGCCATCAGATTCCAGTGTATCAGCCGGTGAAAGTCCGTGAGAAAGCGTGTGTGGAAGTGTTGAAATCGTATGAGGCAGATGTCATTGTTGTCATTGCATTCGGACAGATCCTTCCAAAGAGCATCCTGGAGTTGACATCTTATGGGTGTATTAACGTACATGCATCACTGCTTCCAAAATACCGTGGGGCAGCGCCGATCCAGTGGGCAGTCATTGACGGAGAGAAGGTGTCAGGTGTGACAACGATGCAGATGGATGAGGGACTTGATACTGGTGATATGATCTTGAAAAAAGAAGTCATTTTGGATGAAAAAGAGACAGGTGGAAGCTTGCATGACAAGCTTGCAGAAGCGGGTGCGGCGCTGTGCGTAGAAACACTGAAAAGACTGGAAGAAGGAACAGCTCCGGCTGAAAAGCAAGGGGAAACGACGACAGATTACGCAAAGATGCTGACAAAACAGATGGGAGAGATTGACTGGAAGCAGCCGGCAGAGAAGATTGAGCGTCTGATTCGAGGGTTGAATCCGTGGCCAAGCGCCTATACATACTGGAACCAGAAAGTTATGAAAATCTGGCTTGCAGATACTGAGGCGGATGAAAGCGGCGAAAAAGAGAAAATGGCGTCAGAGGAAGCAAAACATCCAGAACCTGGTACCATCACAGCAGTCGCAAAAGACAGGTTTTCCGTGCAGACAGGAGAAGGACTTCTGACTGTTTTGGAATTACAGATTCCGGGGAAAAAGAGAATGGATGCAGGAGCGTTTTTAAGAGGATATCAGATCAAAACGGGAGAAATCTTAGGATAGGAAGATCTTGGAAAGAGGAACTTAAGAAATCGATAAAGATTCTCTTAAAAAACTATAAAATAAAGTATTTCTAAGGGAAATTCGTATATAATGATTCTGACAGCTGTAAAAAGCAGCAGTTTACACGAAGAAGTCTTTATCAGATAGGAGCGAGAAAATGTATAGAGCATATTATCCAATGTATTTTGATCCAACATACCTGCTTGTGATTGTAGGAGTATTGCTCTGCATGCTTGCATCTGCAAGGGTGCGGACAACTTACGCCAAATATGAGCGGATGAGAAATCATTCCGGGATGACCGGGAGAGATGCGGCAGAAAGGATTTTAAGGGGAGCAGGAATTTTTTGATGTACGAATTGAGCGGGTAAGCGGGCATCTGACGGATCACTATGATCCGAGGAATAAAGTGTTACGGCTGTCGGACAGTACGTATAGTTCAGCATCGGTTGCTGCAGTTGGTGTGGCAGCGCACGAGTGCGGACATGCCATCCAGCATGCGGTCGGATATGCACCTCTTAACATCCGAAGTGCACTTGTTCCAGTGGCAAACTTTGGATCGACTATCGCATGGCCGTTGATCGTTCTTGGACTTTTTATTTCCGGAAATTCTTCTAGTCTTCTGATCCAGATCGGAATTTTGGCATTTTCATTATCCGTATTGTTTCAGATTGTTACACTGCCGGTGGAGTTTAATGCATCTGGCAGGGCAATTCGGATTTTAGGAGAGAGCGGAATGCTCTATCCGGATGAGATCAGCGGTACAAAGAGAGTACTTGGTGCAGCAGCTTTGACGTATGTCGCGAGTGCTGCGTCAGCAATCTTACAGCTGATCCGTATCATATTGATCACAGGAGGAAGAGGAAATGGCGAAAATGACAGATGATAGGGAATTGATACTCGGTGTTCTTCTTGAAATTACAAGGGATGGAGTGTACAGCCATATCGCCATTCGAAATGTGCTGGAGAAATACCAGTATTTAGATAAAAAAGAGCGTGCCTTTATCACGAGAGTTGTGGAAGGAACGCTGGAGAGAATGATTGAGATCGATTATATTATCAATCAGTTCTCAAATGTGAAAGTAAATAAAATGAAGCCGGTCATCCGGACGATTCTTAGGAGCGCAGTCTATCAATTAAAATATATGGACGGCGTTCCTGATTCTGCTGTCTGCAATGAGGCAGTCAAGCTGGCGGAGAAAAAAGGGTTTCGTAGCCTAAAGGGATTTGTCAATGGGGTGTTGCGCACAATTGCAAGAAATATGGATCAGATCCGTTATCCGGAGAAAGAAAAAAATCCTGTATCATGGCTTTCCATTCATTATTCTATACCGGAATGGATGGTAAAACTGTGGCTTTCCGAGTATGGTGCGGAGACTGTTGAGAAGATGCTGAAAGGATTTCTGGAGGAACATCCGACAGTGATCCGCTGCAATCTTCGGAAACAGTCCGAAAAGGAGCTGACAGAGAGACTCCGGAAAGAAGGTGTGAAGGTGGAAGCACATCCATATCTTTCCTATGCAAAGAAAATTAGCGGATATGATCATCTTGGCGGGCTGGAGAGTTTCCGGGACGGAGCATTTCAGGTGCAGGATATCAGTTCTATGCTTGTTGCAGAGATTGCAGCTCCACATAGAGGCGATCGGGTGATAGATGTCTGTGCGGCTCCGGGAGGGAAGTCTATGCACATTGCAGACTTGCTTGATGGCAGTGGCATGGTAGCAGCGAGAGATCTTACAGAATATAAAGTAGGACTCATCGAGGAAAACATCTGCCGGACTGGATTCCAAAATATAAGGGCAGAGCAGAAGGACGCTACCGTTTTTGATAAAGATTCTGAGCGGATAGCGGATATTGTAATCGCAGATCTTCCGTGTTCTGGATTAGGGGTTCTGGCAAAAAAGACAGATCTGAAATATAAGATGACAAAGGAAGGGACAGAAAGTCTTGCAAAGCTCCAGAGGGAGATTCTTGAAGTAGTGAGAAATTATGTGAAGGAGGGCGGAGCGCTCGTATATAGTACATGTACGATCAATCCGGCAGAGAATCTGGAAAATGTGAGATGGTTTCTTGACAATAGTCCAGAATTTGAAGCAGAGGATATTACACCATTTCTCTGTGGAGAACTTCAAAAGGATGTCAAAGAAGGATGTCTTCAGCTTCTTCCAGGAGTCCATGACAGTGACGGATTTTTTATTGCAAAGTTCAGAAGGAAGAGAAAGTAAGAGGTAGTTATGAAACAGGAGAAAAAGGATATCGGATCTTTCCGGTTTGAAGAGTTGAAGGAAGAGATGACATCGATTGGAGAGAAAGCATTTCGCGCAAAACAGGTTTATGAATGGCTGCATGTAAAGCTTGTGCGGTCTTTCGATGAGATGACAAACCTATCCAAACCACTCAGAGAAAAGCTTGCACGCCAGTATGAGATCTGGGAGGTGGAGATGCTTGACAGACAGGTGTCTGCAATGGATGGGACAAATAAGTTTTTGTTCCGATTAAGTGATGGACATGTGGTAGAGAGCGTGCTCATGAAATATAAGCATGGCAATTCTGTTTGTATCTCCTCCCAGGTTGGCTGCAGGATGGGATGTCGGTTTTGTGCCTCGACGATCGGAGGACTTGAGCGAAATCTCACGCCGTCAGAAATGCTTGGACAGATCTATCAGATTCAGAGAATTTCCGGTGAGCGTGTTGCAAATGTTGTAGTGATGGGAACTGGGGAACCGTTGGATAATTATGAAAATTTATTAAAGTTTATTCAGATGCTGACTGATGAGCACGGACTTCATATCAGTCAGAGAAATGTGACGGTTTCTACTTGTGGAATTGTGCCAAAGATGCTGGAGCTGGCAGAAGAGCATTTGCAGATTACATTGGCATTATCCCTTCATGGATCCACACAGGAAAAAAGAAAGAAACTGATGCCTGTGGCGAATAAGTATGAACTTTCTGAAGTGCTGGAAGCGTGTGATATATATTTTGCGAAGACAGGAAGAAGAATGACTTTCGAGTATAGTCTTGTTCATGGAGTGAATGATACCGAGGAAGATGCAAAAGAATTAAGTGCACTTCTTTCTCATAAAAACTGCCATATCAATCTGATTCCGGTCAACCCGATCAAAGAACGTGATTTTGAGCGACCGACAAGGGAGGCGGCTGAGAAATTTAAAAATAAACTTGAAAAAAGCGGAATAAATGTTACTATAAGAAGAGAAATGGGTTCTGACATTGATGGAGCCTGTGGACAACTAAGAAAGCGTTATGTTGAAACAAATGGAAGTAAAGGAGAACATCATGAAAACATTTTCTAAGACAGACGTGGGGAGAAAAAGGGAGACGAACCAGGATTATGTCTATGCCAGAACGAAACCGGTAGGAAAACTTCCAAATTTATTTGCAGTGGCTGATGGTATGGGGGGACATAATGCCGGAGATCTTGCATCCAAGTGTACCGTTGAGATATTGGAACGTGAAATAGAGGAGAGCACGGAGACCAACATCAAGGACATTATCCGACAGGCAATATATAAAGCAAACGAGAAGATCATTGAGATGGCAGAAAGGGACAGCAAGTTAGAAGGAATGGGGACGACGCTTGTTGTTGCCACGATTGTACATAACATGATTTATTTCGCAAATGTGGGGGACAGTCGACTTTATCTGATCAATCATACGATCACACAGTTGACTAAAGATCACTCCCTTGTAGAAGAGATGGTGCGCCTTGGGGGAATCAAGCCGGAGGAGGCAAGGAATCATCCGGATAAGAATATTATTACGCGTGCTATCGGAGCAAAAGAGGGAGTGGAACCAGATTTTTTCGAACACAGTCTGAAAAAAGGGGACATCATTTTGATGTGCTCAGATGGACTCAGCAATATGATAGAAGATGAAGAAATATTCCAGATTGTAAAGAGTGGAAGGGATGTTGTGGAGATTACAGAGGATCTGATCGAAACAGCAAATGAAAATGGCGGAAAAGATAATATAGGGGTTGTTGTGATTGAGCCATTGGCAGATGAGGTGAGTATATGTTAAATGAAGGAACCATGTTAAATGGCAGGTATGAGATCCTCGGCAAGATCGGCGCCGGGGGAATGGCAGATGTTTATAAAGGAAAAGACCATAAATTGAATCGCTTTATTGCGATAAAAGTGTTAAAGAAAGAATTTCATGAGGATGATTCATTTATTCAGAAATTTACAAGTGAAGCGCAGGCGGCAGGCGGTCTTATGCATCCAAATGTAGTAAATGTGTACGATGTTGGGGAAGATCAAGGTGCCAATTATATGGTCATGGAACTTGTGGAAGGAATTACACTGAAACAGTACATCCAGAAAAAGGGACGACTTTCCGCAAAAGAGGCAATCAGCATTACAATTCAGATGGCAAATGGAATTCAGGCGGCGCATAATAAGAATATTATCCACAGAGATATTAAGCCGCAGAATGTGATCATTTCCAAAGAAGGCAAAGTGAAAGTGACTGACTTTGGTATTGCAAAAGCAGCGAACTCAAACACTATGAGTTCTACCGTACTTGGATCGGTGCACTATACATCGCCGGAACAGGCAAGAGGAGCTGCAAGCGATGCAAGAAGTGACATTTATTCACTTGGTATTACAATGTATGAGATGGTGACGGGTCGACTTCCATTTGACGGGGATACTGCAGTTGCAGTTGCGGTAAAGCATCTTCAGGAAGAGATCGTATCTCCGGCGGAGTATGTGCCAGAGCTGCCGTATAGTTTGGAGCAGATTATCTTGAAATGTACACAGAAACGGCCCGAATTCCGTTATCCAGATGTGGCATCACTGGTACTTGATTTAAAACGTTCGCTCGTGGATCCGGAAGGAGACTTTGTGCGGATCAGAAGAGTACCGGGTTCCGATACGGTCATGTTATCAGAAGGAGAACTTCAGCAACTTCAGATGAATAATATATCTGCAAGACGATATGACGATTATGACGATGATGATTATGATGAAGAGCAGTATGATGATTATGACAATGACTATGATGATGACTATGACGATGACTACGATGATGAGTATGATCAGGACGATGATTATGACGAGGATGACTATGGAAGAGGAACATCTCGGAAAAGAAATGGAGATGTCAATCCGCGGATGAACAAGCTGATCAAGATTCTGATGATTGTCGTTGCAGTTCTGATTGCATTTTTCGTGATCATGATGGCAGGAAAGGCGGCAGGAATCTTTGGATCCGGTCTGGGATTTGTCACAGAAGATTCAAAAGATAAAGTAAAAGTGCCAAATGTTGTCGGTAAGACACAGGCAGATGCGATTAAGGCTCTGAACAAAGTAAATCTTGGATATGAACTTGTGGATGGCGGAGAGTCTGATAAATATGAAAAAGGCTATGTCATGGAACAGGGAACAAAAGCAGGTACAAAAATAGCGAAAATACAAGAGTCAAGATTGTTGTAAGCAGTGGGAAGAAAAAGAAGAAGTGACCATGCCGGATGTGAAGGGACTGAACCAGGATAAAGCACAGAAAGAACTGGAAAAGCTGGGACTGAAAGTTTCTGTCACCTATGAGTATAGTTCGATGTATACCGAGGGAGAGGTTATTTCCACAACTTACGAGCCGGGAACCAAGGTGGCAAAAGGTACAGAAGTAGGCATGCAGGTAAGTAAAGGCGAAGAGCCAATTGAGAAAGTGGCCGTACCGGAAATTACAGGAAAGACAGAAGTTGATGCGATTGCAGCTTTAGAAGCAGTTGGATTATATGCCGGGGACAGGAAGGAAGAGTACAGCGATGAACCGGCAGGGACTGTGATCTCCCAGGATATTGCAGGTGGAAATAAGATTGAAGTCGGAGGAAGTGTCGGTTATACAGTCAGCAAAGGAAAAGAAAAAGCAAAAATGCCGGCAGTGATCGGTCTTTCAGAGGCGGATGCAAAGGCACAACTTCAGGCAGCCGGATTGACACCGGTCATCTATCATGAGGCAAATGAAAATCAAAAAGGATCTGTATTTTATGCCAGTGCGAATACCGGGGATGAACTGGAAAAAGGAGCAACGGTTGAAATCTGGATCAGTGACGGTCCGGCAGAACAGCCGCCTACCGATGGAAATAACAATGGAAACACAGATCATAATGGCAGCGGAGATAACAATAGCGGCAGCACGGATGGAAATACCACTGGTCAGGAAGGAAATTCCGGGCATTAGTTTGAAGGAACAAAAGCGGTACAGTACTGTGTATTTGTGCCCGGAAGCCAGATAAATAAATGGATAAGGGAAAATTCATGCAGGGAAAGATTGTAAAAGGAATTGCCGGATTCTACTACGTTCATGTAGTAGGATTCGGTATTTATGAATGTAAGGCAAAAGGAAGTTTCAGAAAAGAGAAGAGAAAACCACTCGTCGGAGATAATGTAGAGATCGACTGCCTGAGTGAGGAAGAGAAGACGGGAAATATTATTCAGATTTTTCCAAGGAAAAACGAATTGATCCGTCCGGCAGTAGCAAATATCGATCAAGCACTTGTTGTCTTTGCAGTGACGGATCCAAAGCCACACTTCAATCTGTTAGACAGATTTTTGATCATGATGGAGACAAAAGGGATTCCGGCGGTGTTATGTTTCAATAAGCAGGATATTGCAACAGAAAAAGAGATTCAGGAATTGCAGGAAATTTACAGAAGGTGTGGCTATCAGATCCTTTTTACGAGTGCAAAAAAAGAGGAAAATATTGCGCTTGTAAAAGAGGTTTTAAAAGGAAAGACAACAACGGTAGCAGGACCTTCCGGAGTGGGCAAGTCTTCCTTGATCAATATTCTTCAGCCGGAGGCGAAGATGGAGACAGGGGAAATCAGCAAGAAGATTGCCCGCGGAAAGCATACGACAAGACATTCGGAACTGATTCCGATTGATGAGGATTCCTATATTATGGATACTCCGGGATTTAGTTCGCTGTATGTGAATGAATTTGAAAAAGAAGAATTGAAATATTATTTTCCGGAATTTACATATTATGAAGGAATGTGCAAATTCCAGGGATGTGACCATATTCATGAGCCGAAGTGTGCGGTCAAGGAAGCTGTGGAAGCTGGAGAGATCCACAAAGTGCGGTATCAGAATTATTTAGAGATGTATAAGGAATTACAGGAGAAGAGGAGATACTAACATGGAAATGATTTTGGCTCCGTCTATATTGGCGGCAGATTTTACAAAATTAGGGGAACAGATGAAAGAGACAGAGCGGGAAGGAGCACAGTACATTCATTTTGATGTGATGGACGGAAAGTTTGTGCCAAGTATTTCTTTTGGAATGCCGGTACTGGCATCCATCAGAAACGCAGTGGATCAGATTTTTGATGTGCATTTGATGATTGAAGAGCCAATTCGCTATGTAGAAGAATTTCAGAAAGCAGGGGCAGATATTATCACCGTTCACCTGGAGGCGTGCAGTGATGTGAAAGCGACACTGGAGAAAATCAAAGCATGTGGGGCGAAAGCGGCAATCTCAATCTGCCCGGACACACCGGTGGCAGAACTGGAGCCATATGTGGAATTGGTAGATATGGTATTGATCATGAGTGTACATCCTGGATTTGGAGGTCAGTCTTTCATCCCATCTTCTCTGGAGAAAATTCGAGAGACGAGAGCACTGCTTGATCGTGTCAACTCAACCGCAGATATTGAAGTGGATGGTGGAATCTATACAACGAATGTAAGAGAAGTGCTGGAAGCAGGGGCAAATGTGATTGTGGCAGGTTCTGCTATTTTCCGTGGAGATGCTGCAGAAAATACAAAAAATATGATGGAGATCTTAAGAGGTTATGAATAGACAACATGTTGTGATCATCAGCGGCGGCACAGTGGAAGAAAATCTTGCACTGGACATTTTAAAAAAACAATCGTCTGCATTTCTGATCGCGGTTGACCGGGGACTGGAATTTTTTTATAAGCACAAAATCAAGCCGGATTATATTGTAGGAGATTTTGACAGTATTGCACCTGAGATTATCGTCTGGTACAAGGAGTGGACAGAGATTCCTATCCGGGAGTTTAATCCGGTCAAGGATGCGTCAGATACAGAGATTGCCGTGCGATATGCAGTGGAGAGTGGATACGGAAATATCACGATTCTCGGAGGAACCGGAACGAGGCTGGATCATGTGATGGCGAACATTCAGGTTCTTTCAATTCCTGCACGGTCAGGAATTCCGGCAGAGATCATTGACGGACACAATCGGATCCGGGTCGTGGAACGAGAAGTACGGTTGAAAAAATCAGAGACCTATGGGGAATATTTCTCTTTATTTCCACTCGGAGGAGAAGTCCGACATCTCTATATTCGTGGAGCAAAATACCCATTGACAGATCACACTCTTGTTCCTTACGACAGCCTTTGTGTGAGTAATCAGATTGACGGGGAGGAAGCGGTCATTGCTTTTGGTGAAGGGATGGTCATTTTAATGGAAAACAAGAGAAGAAATGATATCAATAAGTGAAAAAAGTAAAAAGTCACAAAAAGAAGGAAAAAAAGAAAAAGGAACGCAGGGTGTCTATTGGCAAACCTGCACAGATATGATAGACTAAGATGTAAGAATGCATGTTCACAGAACTGCATCTGACAGCAGAAAAGAGATGCAACTCTGTGAAAGAAAATAGAGAAAGGCAGAAATCTTTATCAGACGAAGATTTCTGAATAGGGAAGGACAGAAATGAAATTAGGAATCGTTATTATTTGCCTGATTTCATGTATGTCCGTATAAGTCGTTAAAAGCCTTTAAATGCTGATAGCTAGAGCATTTAGCGGATTTGGGACTCGGATATAACTCCATATAAA
>ENA-OQCW01000301-OQCW01000301.1-human-gut-metagenome-genome-assembly--contig:-NODE-301-length-33790-cov-5.428661_pt1 | contig 33790 bp, 41 predicted proteins | sample MGYA00242767_ERZ504593 | MGnify/ENA primary metagenome ERZ504593 (study PRJEB26092, sample SAMD00036307) | human gut metagenome | host: Homo sapiens | study: EMG produced TPA metagenomics assembly of... | reverse complement strand
ACGAAGACTTCCTGAACGCGCTGGAGATCGGTATGCCTCCTACAGGCGGTATCGGATTCGGAATCGACAGAATGTGTATGCTGTTGACAAACAGTGCAGCGATCAGAGATGTGCTGCTGTTCCCGACGATGAAGTCCTTAGACAAATAAAGCCAGTAAAATCAAGGGCTTGTGGACATGAACATTTGTTTTGACATCAATTTGACATCAATTTTATCTATTTTGGTGGATTTATATGGACCAAAATGGTTGTTTTTCAAAAGTTAGATTAATATTTGGAAAAGATATTTTATCCATATTTAAGAACCGTTTCTAGAGTTTGGAAGCGGTTCTTTTTTGTTTGTTATGGTTCAAAAATAAATTTAGGAGGAAGTCAAAATGAATAAATTTACAGCGTTAGGAGCAAATGAGATTACGAAAAACATAACTTTTCAAGGAGAGATGCATCAGAAGTTCTTTCTGCTTTATCTTCCGGAATGCAGAAATGAGGATGTGTATCATCAGGCATTAATCTATTGTCTTGGAATTAGCAGGGATACACGAGAACATGTGGAAGAAATTTACGATTTTGAAACAGGATGCGTCAAAACAGAATGCATGAAGGCCGGATGGCAGACAAGTGGGAGTCTGAAAATCATTCGGATGGCATTTAATCTTTACTGCAATGATACACCGACAGTATATGAAAAGGAAGACGTAGAAAGTCAATTAAAAGAGTGTGGGCATTATACAGTAGAAGATTTGTTCTGTTGTGAGTATGCGCCATACTTCTGGCAGGCGATTCAACTTCGCTATCCAGAATATTGTGGAATGTGAGGTGGAACATGTTAAAAATCAGATTGCAGGGAACTACAAATGACATTAAGTGGTTCAAAAAAAATATTGGAGCGGGATAAAAGGATTACGCTTTTAGAAATATCACAACCATTCCCGAATAAGGGGACGAAAAAATATGTTCGTGTGTATGCAGAGATAGAAAAAGGAATGAAATAAACGGAGGAAACGTTATGTGTAAAGTAATCGCAGTAGCAAGCCAGAAAGGCGGAGTCGGAAAGACAACAACCTGCATCAATCTTGGTGCAGCATTAGCAAAAGCAGGAAACAAAGTGTTGCTTGTGGATAATGATCCACAAGGGCACTTGACCATAGGATTGGGATTTTCCAAAAAGCAGAGAGTGACACTGAAAACAGTTCTGGAAAATCAGATAGAGGAACTGGAACATCCATTAAAAGATGCGATTCTGAATTATGGTGAAAATCTGGATATCATACCGGCCAATAAAACATTGGGAATGATGGGGATTTATCTGTCAACGGTAGAAGAAGGGGAACTGGTACTTGGTCAGGCATTAGAAGAAGTAAAAGGGAAATATGCGTATATTTTAATTGACTGTGGCCCGTCATTGGGGGCATTGTCGATCAATGCACTGGTAGCCAGTGATAGTGTCTTAATCCCAGTAGAACTGGATAAGTTTGCGACAGATGGTTTGGAGGAGTTATTGCGAACCGTGCGAGTAGTAAAGAAAAAATATAATCCGCAGTTGGAGATAGAAGGAATCCTTTACAATAAAGTAGAAAGCCGGTTGAACAATACAAAAATTTACCAAGAAGCAATCGAGACAGCATACGGAGAGCATGTGTATATTTTTAAATCTTATGTTCCCAAAACAGTACGGATTAAAGAAGCTCCGAATTTTGGCCTCAGTGTTTTAGAGTATGAACCCAAAAGTGAAAGTGTCCGGCAGTACCTGTCCCTGATGGAGGAGGTGGCAAGTCATGAATAAAAGAAAAGCAGTCATCTCTCTTGCCGGGTATGAGGACATTTTTGAGGATTCTATGGAAAACGGAGAAAGGGAAGAAGTTGTCAGACTCCCCATCAGTCAGTTTCATACGTTTCGGAACCATCCTTTTCGTGTGTTGGACGATGAAAAAATGGAGGAAACAGTAAAGAGTGTCAAGCAATATGGCATTCTGATGCCGGGAATTGTCCGTCCGCTTAATACGGGAGGATATGAAGTAATTGCAGGTCACCGCAGATGGAGAGCCTGTGAACTGGCAGGATTGAAAGAAATGCCAGTGCTTGTCCGGAACATGACAGATGAAGAAGCTACGGTGATTATGGTTGATACGAACATCCAAAGAGAAGATATTTTGCCAAGTGAGAAAGCCAAGGCATATAAGATGAAATATGAAGCCATGAAGCATCAGGGAAGCAAAGGGGAAAAGTTTACGGCGGATTTGGTAGGAGAAGCTGCCGGTGAAAGTGGAAGAACCGTGCAGAGATATATCCGATTAACAGAACTGATTGCAGAACTTTTAGATGCGGTGGATCATAAAGTGATTTCCATGAAAGTTGCGGAAAAACTATCCTATTTATCTGTGGAAGAACAAGGCTGGGTATGGGAGTGTGTGAAAACCGCATCTGTGCAGATTCAGGACAGACAGGCAGAATGTTTGAAAACACAGAGTAAACAGGGATTGCTGCATCCGGCCATGGTTCAGGATATCCTGATGAAGAAAACAAGGAGCCGGGGGCAGGTGACGATTCCGGAAAAAAGGATTGCAGATTATTTTCCGGCAACTTACAACAAACAGCAGATTGAGGAAGTGATTTATCTGTTATTGGAACAGTGGAAAAAACGACAGGAAGGTGAAAAGGATGGAGAGCACAATAAAATTTGATTATTTTCGAGGAATGGAAGCGGAACAGTATACGTTCTATCGAATTCCGAAAGTCTTGTTTACCGCAGAATGTTTCCGTGAACTTTCCTGTGAAGCAAAAGTCTTATACGGTCTTTTATTAGACCGTATGGGACTGAGTATTAAGAACCGGTGGTTTGATGAGGAGGATAGGGTTTATATTATCTTTACTGTAGAGGAACTTGCAGAATTATTAAACTGTGGAACACAGAAGGTTGTGCGCCTTTTAAAAGAACTGGATGTAAAAAGTGGGATTGGACTGATTGAGAAGAAGCGTTTGGGATTGGGCAAACCAAATGTAATCTATGTGAAAAACTTTATGATTCAGGAATTAACAAGGGGAGAAGCACCGGATTTAGAGGCGGAAACCCTTGAAAATACGCTGAATGGTGAAAATCACAATTCAAGAAATGTGAAAATCACAATTCAAGAAAGTGCAAAATCACAATTCAAGAATGATGAAAATCACAATTCAGGAAATGTGAAAATCACAATTCAAGAAAGTGCAAAATCACAATTCAAGAATGGTGAAAATCATCATTCCAGAATTGTGAAATCGGACATTCCAGAATATCCAAAATCACAATCTAATAATACTGAGTATAGTGATATTGAATATAATGAGAATCAATCTATCGATCGATCAGAGGGGGATGTGATGGAGCGAAAGAAACATTTTAGGAACATAGTGCAAGAACAGATTTATTATCAGAGCCTGATTCAAAATCCACAGTACCAGAAAAGTGAAGTGGATGAATTGGTGGAATTGATCGTGGAAGTTTTGATGCTGCCAGATGACAGACGACTTTGGATTGCGGGGGATGAAAAGCCTGCGCTTTTGGTAAAAGACCGATTCCGGATATTAACGGATGCGCATTTGGAATATATTTTGGATTGTATGAAGAGAAATACAGGGAATGTGCAGAATGTGAAAAACTATTTGCTGACCAGTCTGTATAATGCGCCTTTGACCATGGAGCATTATTATCGTTTGGCGGTAAACAGGGATTTATATGGTGCAGGATGTTCCCAGTGATTTTGTAACAAGTTTATGACATGGTGTCAGAAAGTGAGGGAAAGAATGCTTCTGATTATGGTTTGTATTTTGGGAGTGTTTGGATGTGTTTTGCTATATTGTGGATTGGCTGCATCCAAGAATGCAGAAGCACAATGGAAAGAACTGGAGAGAAAGGTGTATGAAAAAAATGAAAAAATGAAGAACAATAGTCTTAGAACAAACAGATGGCAGCCATCCAGACAGTGGTGGAACCTGTTGGGAATGCTGGGGTGTTTTTGGAGGGATGACAGTCTGGGAATCTTTTGGTTCCGAAGAGTGGATGGGAACGTCCATCATCTGTGTGTTGCTTGGTGGCAGTGGACTCTACTTTGGTTTATAAAAATTTCTCTTGCCATCTACAAAAAAACTAATGGGGAATTTTCAAGTCTTAGAAAATAAAAAAGTGGATTGTGGAAAGGAGCCAAAGGATGGCATATCAGGAAATGGAGATGAGTTGGGAGGCGTTTTTAGAATGGATGCATCGTTTGGAAGATGGAACAGTATGGGAGGTCACATTTGAAACCGAATCATTCGTTGGATTTTGTCAGGATTAAAGTGATTACCGAGAAACGGTTATACAGTGAGGAAGAATTTAACATCATGCACAGAAGGTGGTTGAATTCCTTTCCAAAGAATTGTCAACGTGTGACCGGGAGGTGTTTTGTGTTTTAAATTGTAATGCCAGATGTCAGGTCATTAACATAAACCTTGTGAGTATCGGGTCATTGACCGGAACACTGGTAACAGGGAGAGAACTTTTTAAAAGTGCAATTCTTTCCAATGCAAGTGGAGTGATCCTGGTACATAATCATCCGTCCGGAAATCTTACTCCAAGTAAAGAGGACCTTGTTACAACGGCTAAAATGCATTCAGGGGGAAAGATTTTAGGGATTGAAGTATGGGATCATATTATTGTGGCAGGCGAAACCGGAGAATATTACTCTATGAAAAACAGGGGGATTTTTTAGGACTGGAAGATCAATGGACAGAAAGGGCAGAGGCAATCGCAGAGCAACAGCTTCCAAATTTCAGAGAAAAAATCCATTATGGAAAGGGATTCTGAGAAAAATGGAAATGCTTGAATCCTGGCTGCTGTTTGGATACAATGGTTGTAGTACAAGAAAAATGAGGAGAAGTGCTATGACATATTATGTAACAGGATATTATCAGGGGAAAGCAATTTTGAAAAAAGATGGACGGCGTTTTTTTCGTGGAATGTGAGGAAGCAAAGGCTCCTACCGGAACCTTGTTGGAAGGGGAATCCGTCAGATCCATAACAGAGCTTTCCAAACAGGAACAGTTGGAAATCCATCAGATCTATGCAAGATAAGCACTTGTTTTAATATCACAGAGAGGGTGTGGAAATGAAAGAAATTTTAAAACGGTATCAACGACAGTTTCAGATTGCAGGAGGAATCTGCTTGATTTTCGTTCTTGGGGCGATTGGGTATGGGATGGTAAGTGCAGATGCTCAGATTTCATCCGGGATACAGAAAGAGGATGGCACCGTGACGAAAAATGTGGAAAAAGAAAAGACGGTATGGAAAAGAGAACAAGATTCTATAAAAAACAAAGAACAAAGGAAGGAGCTTTCACCTTTGGAAAAATCTGACCAAAGCGAAGAAAAAGAGACAAAATCAGTAAAAGAAGAGAAAGAAACCGGAAATATAGAATCCCTCTCCCAGTCAGAGCAAAAATTAAGTCAGCTGGAAACAAAGCCGGAACAGAAGCCAGACAAACAAGAAAAACCACAGCACACTCATATCTGGCAGGAAAAGACTCATATGGTCAGTCATCCAGAAGAGGGACATGAAGAGAAGTATGTCATCCGGGCAGCATGGACAGAGACCATCACAGAGGAAGTGTATGATCCTTGGGATTGTTGCAATGTATGTGGCGCAGATTGTACAGCAGATCCATCTGGTCACATGAAACAACATGCTTTAGCAGGAGAAGGAGGCGGACATCATACGGAGTATTATAAAATGGTGACAAGAACTGAGGAACATCCCCCGGAATATGGAACCCGCTGGGTGGTAGATACTCCATCATGGACAGAGACAGTATCCGATGGATTTGTCTGTACGGGATGTGGTGGAAGAAAGTAGAATATGGAACAGGAAGGGACGTGCTGTTTCAGAATGTGTTTCCATTTTAGAAGAGTCATGAACACAATCAAATAGGTGTAGAAAGAAGAACATTCAAATGTAACCTGAGTGTTCTTTTTTTGTGCCCGTTTTGGAAGGGAGGAAGCAAAAATGAGACGATATCGGAATGGAGTCCGGATTGCGGATACTTCGTAACCTATAGAGAGTAAGCACAAACAAAACAAAAAGGAGGGAAGCTTGCATGAAAAAATGGAAACGGATCCTATCTGTAATGCTGGCAGTTTTGTTACTGTCAGGGAGTCTGCCTGTGACGGGCGGTAGAGACGGTGGATCCAGAAGAACCGGCAGGAAACAGCCGAGAGTTGAAAAAAAAACTGGAACGATTAATCCCAAAAGAAGACCTTGGAAAATATGAAAAAAAGAAACCCATTGGAGAAGCAAGGCTTGGGAATGAAGTAGGAAATACGACTTCCTTTTTTGCGGCGGAAGGATCCCAGGCAACGATCACACCGGGAACACCTCATGCATACGGGTCTTGGAGCACTACGGAGTTTTCGGTGAAAACAGAAACGGGAGCATACATGGGATATTGTGTGGAGCCCAACAGTCCGACTCCATCCGGTGTCTTTCAGGTGTCAAAACTTCATAATGAGAATGTGAAAGCAATGCTGTTAGTTTCCATCGGCGGTCCGGCATATGATGTCAGTAAACCTTATTTTGAATCCTCGGATGTACAGACACACATTCCAGATATTTACGGATGTTGTCATGCGGTCCTTAGCTATCTGTATGGCGGATATACTACGGGACTGAATACGAACCAGTTGGCTTGGGTATACAACATTACGGTGGAATTAAAAGAACGATGGATGAAAGTTGTCCGTGATCGTGGATTGATGGATCAATATACTGCATATGTGGCATATAACGATCAACAGGATATTGTCTGGATTGAAAAAAATCAAAAAGGCAGCATGAACCTGAAAAAGGAATCTGCCAATCCAGAAATGACAGAGGGAAACAGCTGTTACAGTCTGGAAGGAGCAACGTATGGTGTATATAAGGAACAAGCTTGCAGTACGAAGATTGCAGATCTGACTACGGATGCACAGGGAAATTCCAATACCGTAGAAGTAGATGCAGGAACGTATTATGTCAAAGAGACGAAAGCTCCGAAGGGATTTGTCCTGGACAAACAAGTACATTCGGTCACGGTGACAGCCGGACAGACTGCAGTGGTGAAAGTGAAAGATCTCCCACAATTAGATCCGGTGGGAGTGCTGCTTGGAAAAATTGACAAAGAGACCAACCAGAATAAACCACAGGGAAGTGCCTCGTTGGAAGGGGCTGAGTTTACGGTAAAATACTATAAAACAGAACCAACTGGAACTCAGAATCCGGCAGAACAGGGGAAAACACCAGAACGTACCTGGGTATTTCGAACGGATGAAGATGGATTTTGTTATTATGATCCGAAGTACTTGGTATCAGGAGATGAGCTTTATCTTTCTCCAACCAAGAATCCATCGATTCCGCTAGGTGTGATTACAATCCAGGAAACAAAAGCGCCGGAAGGATATTTATTGAATCCGGAAGTATATGTGGTTCCTATCACAAGTACAAATGACGGTAGTGAGTTTGTTTACACATACAATCAGCCCAAAATCCCAGAAACTTTGTTAAAGCTCGATATCGTAAAAGTATTAAAGGGCAAAGATACGCCAATTCCAGGTGTGGTATTTCTCCATACGGACTCTAAAGGCAATCAGGAGGAAGTGACTACGGATGAAAAGGGACAGGCAGTACTGAAAGGTCTGACCCGTGGCACCCATACGGTACAGGTAAAAAAGTGTGCCGGAAGGATATTTATTGAATCCGGGAGTCTTAAAGTTTTCGGTGGATGAAAACAACAAGATCACGCTGTTGGAAAATACGGCAACAGACAAGACCGGAACCATGACCTTTACGGTTCGCGAGGATGGAACGGCACAGCTTCATGTAGAGGATGTATTAGCACCGTATCAGCTGATCATCCACAAGGTGAATGACCGTGCAAAAGTACTGGAAGGGGCAGAGTTTACCCTGTATGCAGACAAAGCATGTAAACAGGAACTGCAGAAAGCAACCAGTGGAACAGACGGGATTCTGCGGTTTGAAAATCTGGAAGTGGATCAAAAATATTATCTGAAGGAGACCAAAGCACCGGACGGTTATCGGATCCCGGTGAATTCGGACGGCACGGATATCGTGTATGAGATCTACACCAAGAGCGATCCGCAAAAAGATCTCTTTGAATACTATGTGAATGGAAAGAAGTATACGGATACAACCGGAGACTTTGCAATCACGGGAACGAAAGCAGAACGAGAAGTGAATCTGAAGGTGGTCAATCCGATCGGAATGAAGATGCCGGAGACGGGAAGCCCATGGACAGCGGGGATCCTACTGGCAGGAGTTGGAGTAATCGTGGCAGGATATGTGATGATGATAAGAAAGGGGAAACAAGAAGATGAAGAGAAGTAAAGTGTGGATGTTGGCAAGTATCTTAGCATTGGGTGGAATGAGTATGAGTACCGTAGGAACTCCGCTTTTGACGGTACAGGCTGCGGAAGAAGCAACTGTGGCAGCAAAGGAATATACCACCCAGGGCGGAATCGCCAACATGGGAAGCGGCACGGCAAACATTACCATCAAAGGGAATGAAGGCCAGACTCTGGTAGGAAAGAAATTTCATGTGTACAAGCTGTTCCTGGCACAGAATGCACAGGGCATGGAATCCATCAATTATACCTTTAATCCAACCTATGAACAGGCATTAAAGAACGTGGCAGCAAAGGCACTGTCTGTTCCCGTGGATGATGTGACAGAATATATGGTAATCGATTACATTCAGTCTCTGAACTCCTACAAGGTGGAAGGAGCACAGACAGAACAGGAACTGGAAGGGCGTTACAGTAAGTTCCGTTACTTTGTAGAAGATCTGCGAAATGAAATCGAAAAACAGGGCGTACAGTCTGATGTGGTGAATATCAAGGATGTAAAATCCGACAATTCCGTCCAGTTGACCGGACTGGAGTTTGGGTATTACCTGGTAGATGAGATTACGGATGTGGAAGGCACTCATTCTGCAGGTTCCCTTTGTATGGTCAGTACGGCAAATCCAAGTGCAGAGATGCAGGTGAAATCGGATTATCCAAGTGTGATCAAAAAGATCCAGGAAGATGATCAGAATCCCAATCTCACAGATCCGGATGGATGGAATGACATTGGAGACTATGAGATCGGACAGACTGTTCCCTACAAATACGAATCCAACATCCCAAACATGAACGGATACAAGAACTATTACTATGCATGGCATGACAAGATGGACAAAGCTCTGACGTTTAAACCGGAAAGCGTGAAGATTACGATTTCTGATGAAAAAGGGAAAAGCTACACCTTAAAAGAAGGGGAGTTTACAGTCAAAACGAATCCGGGTGGAGGAGATACCTTCCAGGTGGTTGTTCAGGATATGAAATCCATCGTAGATAAGCAGTTCCCGAACTTTAACGAGAAACAGGAAAATACCTATGGACAGAAGGTGACCCTGACTTACGAGGCAACGTTGAATGATCTGGCGGCCAACGATACGGGACGTCCGGGCTTTGAGAATGATGTGCGGCTGGAATTCTCCAACGATGCAGACAGCAACAATGGGGGCAGTACCGGATTTACACCATGGGATACGGTCGTCTGCTTCACCTATCGGATTGACATTGTGAAAACCAATGACCATGACAAGGTGCTGCAGGGTGCACATTTCAGGTTATACAGTGACAAAGACTGTAAAAACGAAGTCTACGTGAAACAGGGGGATACAGGCTATCATGTGATCAACCGGGATTCTGCCGGAGGTACGGATCACACAGGTGGCAGCCAGCCACAGGATGCGGTGGAGATGGTATCCGGAGCGGATGGACAGGTGATCATCATCGGTCTGGATCAGGGAACCTATTGGCTGAAAGAGACCAAAGCCCCGGACGGATACCGGTTGTTAAAAGACCCCATCGAGATCAAGATCATCCCAACCTATACGGATGACCGAAACAATTACATCAAGGGTCAGGGAGCCACTGCAGAAACCTTGAAGGAGCTGCAGGCAACGGCACATATCAAGAGCTTCTATGACGGAGCAACGGAAGAAAATGACCTGCAGCTGGAAACCGATCCGGAACAGGGAAATGCGAACCTGACCGTTGTCAACAAGGTGGGAAGCAAACTTCCAGTGACTGGTACTCCGGCACTGGCAATCCTTCTGATCACAGGAACAGGGCTGATGGCAGTGGCAGTTGCAAAAGCAAGAAAGAAGGAATAAGGAATGCGGAAACGAGGGGGAATCTGGGTGTTGTTTGTACTTGGATTCCTTTGTTGCTGTCTGCCCCTTCTGGCACATCTGTACAGTCAGAAAGAGCAGGAAAAGGTGATTGCAACCTATCAGAAGACCATCCAGGAACAGAAACGGGATGTAAAAGAACTACGGAAACAGGCAGAACATTACAACAGCATCCTCTACCAGACCAATGGGGCAGCCTTATCTGGGGAGGATGCACTTCTTTTGGGGGATGCGTCTTACGCATCCCTGCTAGATACGACCGGGACAGGGGTCATGGGAAGTCTGGATATCCCAAAAATCGGAGTGGAACTTCCCATCTATCATGGAACGAGTGAAGAAGTATTATCGAAAGGGATCGGGCATCTGCAGGGAAGCAGCCTCCCGGTGGGAGGGGAATCTACCCACAGCATTTTAACCGGACATCGTGGACTTCCCCAGTCGAAGCTTCTGACCCGATTGGATGAGATGGAAAAGGGAGATTATTTCTTTTTCCACGTATTAAATGAAACCCTGGCCTATCAGGTGACGGAGATCCAGGTGGTAAAGCCCGAAGAAGTCTCTATATTAAAGATCCAGGAAGGGCAGGATCTGGCATCGATCATTACCTGTACCCCTTACGGGTTAAACACACACCGCCTGATCGTAACTGGAAAGCGGGTGCCTTATGAGGCAAAACAAGCAAACAGCATGGGAGAAGAACTGCCCTCTGCAAGGGAATTGGCATTTACCCTGTTGCCGTTTGCGTTCTTATTATTATTCCTCCTGTATATCTGGAGAGAAAGGAGACGGAGAACACATGAAGCGAAATATGATGACAAGATTTAGTGCCGGATGTCTGACCCTGTTGTTAATGTTTGGAAGTGTCTGCAGGGTGCAGGCAGCCCAGGAACCAGCAGAACCGAATGCAGGGCAAAGCGCAGAGCAGATGGTACAGACGGGAAGCGTGACCGTCCAGCTGACACCGGGAAAAGAGGGAACCAGCGTAGCGGATGTGGAGTTTTCCCTGACCAAGGTAGGAAAGATCCAGGACAGTACCTATGTGCTGCTTCCGGAATACGAATCCACCAAGATTGACCTGAATACGCTGACCACTGCAGAGCAGTTGGAAAGTGCAGCAAAGAAGTTGGCAGAGACCGCCAAACAGGAGCCGGGTAAAAAAACGGATGGAACCGGACAGGTGATGTTTGAAAAACAGGAGCTGGGAGTGTATCTTTTAACGGCCAAAGACCAGCCGGGGTACGACCTGGTATCCCCGACCCTCTTAAGCATCCCTACCATGGAAACAGACGAAACCTTACATTACGACATCAAAGTGGAACCGAAGCACACCCCGAGACCAGCCGAGCATACGGCACCCCAGACCGGACTGTATGATGCCACCATTTGGTATGTAGCAGGGGGAGTCCTCCTTCTGGTGCTTGCCGGGGGACTGGTAATTGCAGCAAAACGACATGAGAAAAAGTAAGGGACTTATGGGATTGGCCTTTTTGTTGGTGCTACTGGGGCTGGGCTGCCTGTTCCTGGCATACCGGGAACAGGAACCATTCCAGGCGATCAAAGTCAAAGGAGAGGCGCTGCAGAAACTGGTGGTACAAGAGACTGGCAGCCAGGAGGCAGATCCCATGGAACGTACCATTGATTTTGCAGCACTGCAGCGCATCAATCCGGAAATCGTGGGATGGCTGTATGTACCCCAGATCGGGGTAGACAGCCCCATCCTGACGGGACAGACAGATACGGAATACCTGACCAAAGATTTTGAAGGGGCATACAGCCCACTGGGGAGTATTTTTACCTTTGCAGGAGCCAGGCTTTCGGACAGTCAGGTGTATCTGTTTGCCCACAACATGGCTTCCGGACAGATGTTCGGGAGCCTGAAACAATTCACGAACGATGCGTTTCTGGCAGCAAATCCGCAAGCCTATCTGTATACACCGGAGCGTGTCCGGAAACTGCAGGTGGAAGACTGGACGTATCTGCAGGCGGATGATCCCTGCTTTTCCAGTCGGGAAAGTCAGGAGGCTGCCAGGGTGACGCTTGTGACCTGTGTGGGATATTTCCAGACCCCAAAGCGGCTGGCAGTGGAAACAAAGGTAGTGGAAGAACGCACTGCCTTTTAGAAAGGAGTGAGAAAGGAGTGCGAATCCATGAAGAAACGAAATAAGATGTTGCTGATAACCAGCATGGTTCTGGCTGCCTGTGGCAGCCTTTGTCTGGGACGTTCCCTGACGACTCTACCCGAAAAGGAACGTCCCAAAATCGAACAGAGAGAAGAATCCGAACAAAAAGAACCGGATTTGGAAGAAGCTAATCAACCTACAGAGCCGGAAGAACCGGTGGTATCGGTACCTCAAGTGCCAGTGCCAAAAACCGGGGATTCCTGGTGGTGAAAAAAGAAGGAGGATGTATGGAAGAAGAGAAAACAAGGGAATTTCCGGAGCCCGAAGGATCCGGAACCGAACAGTATCTGGAAGAGATGCAGCGCATTTTTGCTGCACGAGAAGCAACGTACCAGAAACGGAAACAAGAGTATGAACAGAAAAGCCAGGAACTGCAGAAGATCCAGACCGAGCTTGGAAGACAATACCAAAGCCTGGAAGGACAGAAACAGGAGCTGGCATCTGCCCAAAAGAAGCTGGCAGAACAGGAAGTGGCACACAGGGAAGAACAGGAAGAGCTGCAGCGTGAAAAACAGGACTTTGAACAGACCAAGAAGCTCTATGAAGGACAGCAACAGGAACTGCTGATGAAGAGCCGACTGGAACTGGAACAGCTGCGCAATGAGCGGATGGAAGCGGAAGATCTGAAACGGGAGTATGAATATCAGATCGGCCAACAGGAATGCGGAATCCCACCGTCCCTTCCGGATTTGTCCGCATATGTGCCGAAATTGGAATACGAGGCAGTGAAACAGGAACGGGATACTCTGTTCCAAGAAAAGACGCAGTTCCAGCAGACACAATGCGAAGAACTGACGCAATTGCGGGAGGAGAACCAACACCTGACTATCCAGTTGGAGCAGAAAGAGCTTCTGTTGAAACAATTGGGGGAGGAGAGAACCTCCTTACTGAAAAAGCTGCTGGAATCCAAGCAGGAACCGCCACAGGAGCCAGAAAAAGAGAAGGAAGTGCTGCAGGTGGAAAACGAATCGGATTCAGCGGAAGTAATCTCGGAAGAGATGGATGCAGCCGAAGAGAATGAATGGAGACAGCGACCTTTGCGGGTTTCCGTAAAAGAACAGGAGATTACCAGAGAGGAATTGACTGCAACGGTCTTACAGCGGTATCTGCAGAACAACCATCCGGAGTTTGAGCAGCTGGAAATCCGGCATTCGGAAGAAGGCGAACAGCTCCATGGGGAAGTGGGAAAACTGTCCTATGCCTTTTTGTTTTTCGAAGACTTGATCCAGTTTGACATTTCTGCAAAACGCAAAGGCGGAAAGGAACTGGAAGAGAAATTAGAGCGGATCGGGAAAAAGGTGCCGGGGGTACAGTTCCAATATTCCAAGGGCGATGGGCGTGTTTATGCCAGCGGCTTCTTGACCAAGGAACTGACACCCAAACAGGCCATGAAGCAGGTCTTTGAGATTGCAGACTATTTCCGAGGATAGGGTGTTCCGAAATTCGGAACAAGAAAGGAGTTATGATGTTTTATATTGTGATCGGAATCGTCCTGCTTCTGTTGTCGGCGGGAACCATTGCTGTCATGGTTCTGTTTGAAATCAGGGATCGTAGGGCAGGAAACATCCAACAGGGAAAAAGACTCCCGAAAAAGCCGTATTCCCAGGCGTTTTTGGATGCTGTTCCCAGAGCCTATGAATCTGCTGGTACATTACGGGGGATGCTGACGCTTTTGGTGGAGCAGTGTCCCAAAGAAAATGGACGGGCAAAAGCAGCCCTGGATTACCTGGAACACAGTCGGTACCAGGACTATGAAACGGCACTGGCTTATCTGTCAGATTCCAGTGCTGTTTGTGAAAAACAAATCAGGGAGGTGTTAAAGCGGGAAATTCAAAAGACAACCGCATTAACTTGTCACTAAGCACGGATGGTTCGTGCTTTTTTTGTACTCAAAATGAAAGAGATGTTCCGGATTTCGGAACAGGAAAAGGAGATTGTTATGAGAAGAAGTAATTGGAAATCTAAACTGGTCGTTGTGATCGCAGTGGTCATTGGAATTTTATGTGGATTAGCTGCCGCTTATGTTGTGAATCAGAAATTTGGTGCCGCCTATATTGGACTGGCATTTTTTATTACCATGCCATTGGTGGCAGGAATCTTAATGTTTTTGATGATCCGTGTGTTTCATATTGGAGAGTAAGCAGGAGGAAAAAATGATGAAACAAAACAAGATGCAGAATGAAAGAACAAACCAGAGAAAATTGGTCAATCCAACAAAAAAGGAATGGCGATGGCACGTGGCACAGTTCGGTGTGGGCTGCCTCCTCTTATTTTTTGCAGGAAACGTTCCGGTGTTTGCGGCGGGAAATGTGGACACATCCCAGATCACCGGAGGATTTGATGCGATTTATCAGGTAATCGCAGCGATTGTATCTTCGACCGGTACCATCTTTCTGTTGTGGGGACTGTTCGAGTGGGCGCAGTCCCTCAATACACAGGATGGTGGGGCACAGTCCATTGCATTTAAACGAATCGGAAGTGGTCTGGTAGCAACCCTGGCACCACAGATCATTGCGGTCATCCGGACAGGACTGCCAAGCTAGGAGGTGATGGCAAATGCCAGGATGGGTAGAAGACCTGTTGAAGGAAATGTTCTATGGCCCGTTTTATCAGCTGGCAAAAGTCGTCTGGGATTGGTGCATCGGATTGAGCACGGGGGTCATTAGTCAAGACCCCCAGCACTTTTCCCCGGCCACTTGGAAATTTGTAACAGATACTCTGTATCCCTGGGCAATGGGAATCGGTTTATCCATGATGAATGTATTTTTCATCTGCGTATTTCTAAAAGCAGCCTCCAACTTAAAAGAAAATATCACGTTGGAACTGTGTATCGAAGGGATGATCCGGCTGGTGGCCTTAAATGTGTTGATGCAGATGGGAATGCAGTTGATGAAGACCCTGTTTTCCATGGCATCCCTGATGGGAGGAATGGTATTGGATTTCCAGGCACCAGATTTTTTCACCGGCGAAGTGGATGCCGGAAGTGTTCTGTTCTGGTGGTTCATGGGATTTTTATATTTCTTTATCGCACTGATCTGTGGAATGCTGATCTTTTTGACTCTGTTCAGCCGTTATGTCAAGCTGTATCTTTTGACCGTGACCTTCCCACTGGCCATGCCGAGTATGGTGTCCGGACGTGGGATTGATGAAACGGCGAAGAGCTGGGTCAGAAGCTTTTTAGGAAATGTGTTTGAAATCGTGGTGATCGCCCTAGTGATGTCGATCTCCGGACGGATCATCGGGGGAATGGATCTGCAGGGGGACAGTTTTGCAGATTTCTTTGACGGTTTTGGACAGGCACTGACCTCTACGATCTATATGATCGGAATGGCAGTCTCTGTACGGGGTGCAAGGAGCTTTATGAAAGAGACCTTCCACTTATAAACAACTTGTTCCGAAATTCGGAACGGAAAGGAGTAGAAAGAAAGGATATGAAAATCGATATCAACAAAGATTTTGAAACGGCATATCAGCAATCCATCTGGAAAGGGCTGGATCTGAAACAGCTGATTACGGTAGGCTGCTTTTTGCCGACGGTGATCGGGATTATGGTTGCCCTTTGGTATTTTTTAAACGTTCCGCCGCAGGGAGGCGTTTACATTGGAATTCTGGCAGCACTGCCGATCCCGTTTTTGGGACTGTTCAAATACCGGGGAATGTCTATCCCTATGTTATGCAAAGAATGGAAGTATCTGCAGAAAACAAAGAAACTTTGTGGGGAAACAGAAACTGCAGCCGGTCAGAAACACCGAGTATTTACCATGCATCCATCGAGAAAGGAGCGATAAAAAGAAATGGCAATTTTTAATGGAAATAAGGAATTTTCCAAGAAAAGGGAGCTATCCCAGCCTTTGGTTCCGGTACCCAAGAACGTGCGTCAGGCATTCAACATCCAGAAAGCCTATGCAAACGGGGTGTTCCAGTTGGAAACCAAGAAAAAGGATACATTGTATGATCGGTGTTATGTATTTGAGGATATCAATTACATCAACAAGAACCGAACAGAAAAAAAGAATTTTTTTATCAGAACTGATGTTCTGGCTCAATTCCATGGATGCGTCTTATAAGATCACACTGTGCAATGAATACCAGTCGGTAGAAAAGTTTCTGACATCGATCCGGAATGAACGCAATGAGAGGGAATATCCAGACATTGCAAAAGGGATCCGGCAGTGGCAGGAATCGAAACTGGCAGATGCCAACTCCACGGTACGGACACTGCGCTATCTGACCATTACCTGCAGGGCAGACAGTTTGGATCAGGCAAACATCTATTTTCGGGCATTGGAACCTATGATTGAGGATGCCTTTGCAGGATGGGGAAGTGACATTGCTGTGTTGGGAACCCTGGATCGGTTCCGGGTACTCCATGGGATGCTGCGTCCTGGAGAAGAGTTCCCGCAAGCAGTACTGCGGGACGCTTTGCAGGACTGGAAAAGTGACGTGCTGCCACGGAGCATCCAGCAGTTTAATGATTACCTGATTCTGGGAAATACCATGATGACGGTTCTGACGGCGACCCAGTATCGGAAATCTCTGGATACGGACACCTTTTTACATACTTTAAGCAGCCTTCCTTATCCGTCTTTTGTGACGCTGGACTTTGCTCCGGTGCAACAGGAAGTCATCAACGATAAATTAGTTGCCATGCACATGAACAATGAGCGGGAAATCAATGACGAGATCGAGCAGAAGCGGCAGGCAGGGCAGATCGTGACCTCCCCTTCTTATACCAAAAAGAAACGGCGGGATGAGATTGAGGAATACATTGAAATGGTGGATGCCAACGATGAGAAAGGGGTCTTTTTAAACCTTCTGGTGGTGTTGACGGCTCCGGTGAAGGAAGGCGTGGAGCTGTTGCAAGAGCGGATGGAAGAGGTCTGCGCCATCGGACGTTCTGATAAAGTGGGCGCCTTTTTGGAGCCTTGTGATTTTCGACAACTGAAAGCCTTAAATACGGCACTTCCAATCGGTGGGAGACAGGTGGATTATATGCGGTTCTTTCTCACCTCTTCTTTGGTGGCATTTAATCCCTATCATGCCCAGGATATCCTGGAGCCGGGCGGAAAGATGCTGGGGATCAATAAAACAACGGGACGGTATCTCATTGCCAACCGGAAACTCCTTCCAAACCCTCACGGGATCATTGTGGGATATTCCGGTTCTGGAAAATCCATGCTGATCAAGCTGACCGAGATTTCCCAGACCTTGCTTGGAAGCGAAGATGACATCATTGTGCTGGATCCCCAGAATGAATTTGAAGATATCTGCAGGGAGTATCAGGGAGTGTATTTTGACCTGACCCCTAAAAGCGGGATTTATCTCAATGGATTTGAAGTGACCCAGGAAGTCTTTTCCGGCAGTAAAGAGCTGAAAGCGGAATTTGTGGCCAAACAGTGTGAGTATGCAAAAGGACTGGTGCAGGCGATCATGAAAAATATCCTGGTCACCCAGGAGCACGATTCCGTGGTGAGCCGTTGTACGGAGCAGATGTTTGCCCAGGTTTTTGCTCAAAAGCGGTTAAAGAAACAGCCCACCTTACTCTGGCTGCGGGAAGAGATTGGAAAGGAACTGGAACAGGTACAGCACGCTCATGATGAAGCTATCATCCGTCCCATCTACAACTCCCTGGAAGAGTATACCACGGGCTCCTGTGACATGCTGGCACATCCGACCAATATCGAATTCCAGAACCGTCTGGTGGGATTTGGGATGTGCAACGTGCCGGAAAACAACTGGGAGGCTGTCATGGATACGGTGCTGCATTATCTGTCTACCAGGATGGATTACAATAAAAAGTTGCAGAAAGCCACACACTTAGTGGTGGATGAGGCACAGGTGGTTTCGGAAAAACCGGGATCTGCAGATATGCTCAACAATGCAGTTATTACCTTCCGAAAGTTCGGAGGAATCGTAACCCTTGCTATGCAGAACGTGGTGGCAGCTCTGGCCAACAAAAAGATGGTAGAGCTATTCCAGAACTGTTCCTATAAATGCTTTTTAGATCAGGGCGGTGTGGATGCCCAAAGTCTGGCAGAGATCCAGCCGTTATCTGAACGGGAATTCCGTGCGCTGGGAACGGGAAAACCGGGAGAGGGTGTGATCGTCTGGAATAAAAAAGTGGTGCTCTTTAATGCCCGGATTGAGAAAAGCAACATTTTATATGAAAAGTATTCCACCAACTTCCATGAAAAAGCACAGCGGGAGGCAGAGCAAAAAGCGTGTTCCGGATACGGTGCCTGTTAAACGAGACGAGATTCCGGAATCGGAGGGAAGAGAACGCTGGCAGGAACGGGTGCCTCCACAGGTGGCATATAAACCGGAACCAGAGATGCCCCAGAACTGGCAGGAAGAAAAGCCCGATGTGCTGCAACAGGGACTGGGGGAACAGGAGTGGGAGACCGTTCTGCAGCTAGCGGCGTTTGCACCGATCCGGTTTGGGGATGTGACTGCTTTGTTGGAGATCGCCCCAGAGGAAGCACAGAGGCTGTTGGATGCCATGCTTCAGGCAGGTGCTCTGGAAGAGAAAGAGGGCTGGTATCAGATTGCGAAATAGGTGAAATCAATGAGATTGAATGAAACAAAACGAAAACAAAGAACGTCCCAGGAAGAAGTTCTGGCAGAGATGTTTGCAGAGGCAGAATTGCAGGACTCCGTCCGGAAGAAGAAAAACTGGGATGCATGGATGGAATCAGAAGTGGAACAACAGATCGATGAGGAGATTCGGAAGTATTTGGCAGAATCCAGTGATCCCACTGTGTATCTGACCCCAAAGGAAGCAAAAGCCTGGAACCGGATGCCGAAATCCAAACAACAGCGATTGTTGCAGAAAGAATCCCAACAGGTATTCAAAGAGTGGCAGGCAGGAGAACGGAAAGCTTTCGCAGGAGCTGAAAGGAGTCCGGATGATTTGCGGGAAGATCTGGTTTTTTTGCAGTCTGGCAGGATTCGTTTGGGAAAGCAAAGAACGGGAATGGCAGGACAGGCGAGGATTTGGAAACCAGGACGTTTGCCACGGATGCCGGAGAAATCCAAGGGGAATGTCCGTTCTGTTCCAGAGAGAATGCAGAGGGAATCCGGAAATGCGAAAACAGGCAGGATAGGAGGCATGGGGGCAGGGAGTGGTGTGGATGTGGTGGGCTCCTATTCCAGCGGAGGCAGTTCGGGAACTGCTGGAGCACAAAAGACCGCTGCTTCAGCTGCAGGAAGCACAGCCCCGGTTACTCCGGCTACCCTTGCCACCAGAACAGCGAAGAAAACCGCACATACCTTTAAAGAATACATCCAAGGAGTGAACCAGGCAGCCCAGCAAGCGATTGGAGAAGAACGGGCAAAACTGGAAGATAGCAAACAACAGAATGCACAGGTTGGAGATCTGCCATCCTTTGTAAAATATGTGGGGGCAACGATTGGAAGTGTGGTACTGGCCGGTGCGGCAATGGTGATGCAGCTTGCAGCGGCACTTTTGACCGTACTTGTGACCATGCTGGCTTTTCTTTTGGTGGCGGTATTGGCAATCTCCCTGATTGTCAGTGTGATCATGTCCCTGATCGGTGGGTTTTTAGACCAACAGCCGGCCACCGGACATGGACTGCCGCCCTTTATTACCGAGGATATGATGGAAGCATTTTTTGCCGTGCAGGAAGAGAGCGGGATTCCGGTCTCTACTGGGGTAGCACAGGTGATTGCGGAATCCGGATTTGGGTTATATGGGCCAGGTGGAGACAATGGACAGGGACTCTCCCAGCTGGCATACGAGTATAAAAATCTGTTTGGAATCAAGTATTTTTCCGGAGACCAGTATGCCATTGGTGGTGTAGATCTATCCACAGGGGAGGAAACCGGAAATGGAAATACCACCATCACGGCTGCGTTTTCCGTGTATCCGGATTATGGAGCCTGTATCCGGCAGAGAGGATGGATGTTGAGCCGGGAACCTTATGCAAGTAAGGTGTCTGCGTATCGGAATAAAAACGATAAAAAATATTCAAAAGAAGATGCCAGAGGATTTATGAATGGAATCCGTGCGGCGGGCTGGGCAACGGATAGTTCTTATGTGGAAAAATGTGTGCAGCACATGGACAATTATAACCTCTACCGGTTCGATAACATGACTTATGAAGAGTACCAAAAAAGCGGAGGAGGAAACTACGATGGAACGGTGACGCCACTGATGCAGAGCATCGTGGATCATGCCGCTAAGAATCAGGGAATTTACCCTTGTACCCCGGATATGTGCGCTCAGTGGGTGACTGGAATTTATCAGGCTGCAGGAGCACCAACAATCCCTTATGGGAATGCCATCGATATGTGGAACAACTATAAAAATACAGGAAATACCAGCATGGAAAACATTCCGCCGGGAGCCATTGTGTGTGGCAGTGGCTACGGAAGTATGGGCAGCATATATGGACATGTTGGGATCTATCTTGGGAATGGAATGGTGGCCAATAACCGGGGCTATTTTTCCGTGGAAAGTCTGGAAGAATGGTGCAGTTGGCAGACCGCAACCTGTCAGGGACATACGGGGTGGATCGGCTGGGTGTTCCCAGGTGGAGTTCCGACAAATTAGAACAAAAAGAAAGGATGAAAAGAATGAGAACTTACCGAGTTATGAAAAGTAAGAAAGGGGATAAAATGCAGTGAGAAAAAGAATCGGAATTATGATGGCAGCCATGATACTTTTGTGTGGGATTTTGACAGGCATCGGAATCTTTCTGGTTGTTCTGGAACAGGAGAAATTACCGGAACAGAAACCAGAAAAAGTGAAGCAGGAATTACAGAAAAAATCAGAAGAAACACTGGAAGATCCAAAGCAGAAACCAGAGGAAACAGAGCCAGAAAAGGAAGCAGAAGAACAAGCGGAGGAACCACTTTCTATGGAGCTTTCAGGGTTAAATGAGGAAGCACTTTCCATGATGGGAATTTCGAAAAGAGAAGTGGCAGATGCGTTGAGAACATGGACACAGGAACATGGATTTTCCAGTGCCACAGGAGCACAGTTCATGGAGCCGATGCTGGTACGATTTTCAGAAGAAAAATACAGCATGGATTGCCAGCTTCTTTTTGCAGATGGAGGCAATGGAATCCAGCCGGAGGATGTACAAACCAAGCTGACGATGGACTATTTCAAAGAGAAAAAGTTGTTGCAGATTCATCCATGAAAGGAAACCAAACTGCAAGGCAAAAAGAGAAAGGTTACAGATTGAATATTTTATAGTATCCAGGGGTCTTAGGGGCGTTCCCCTAACAAGATGGCAGGATGTTTGTTAAACATTATGCGTATCTTGCCAATTTTCCTCTGGGAAAATTGCGTAGAAAATCCGTAGATTTCTGGAAGTTTGCAATACAAAAGCATACAAATATGCTGTACAAATGTATGCTTTTTGCGTGGGAAGGAAAGAAAGGAGACGGCATGGCGAAACAGATGAAAAGTTTTCGGCTATCGGAAGAGGCAATCGCTGTGATTGAACACCGGAATCGGGAACTATATCGATCCGGTCAGGCGTATGTGGAATCCCTGCTTTTGGGAGAAAAGAAACGACCAATGGAGGAACAACTGCTGGAAGTTTTGGAGGAGATCAAAGGGGAACTGAACCGGCAGAATTATAAGTTGGAAAAGCTGCAGAAATGTTTGGATTCTGCATTGGAACAGAGGAGAAAAACAGAAGAGAACAGACTGCCATATACCCCGCCGCCCTCTGACATTATTTGAGGAAAAAATTTGGAAAATAGGATGATAGCAAAGGAGTAAACGTAATGAAGCTACAGGAACAATTAGAAAAAGTACAGAAAGATCTGGAAAAAGTTGAAGAGCGCAGAAAAGAACTGCAGAAAAAGGAGAAGGAATTACGAACCAAAATCGAATTGGAAACCGCAAAAGAAGAGGCGAAAAAGAATGAAGAAATCCGAAAGATTGTAGAAGAAGCCTATGGACAAGTGGACGGGGCAGATCTGGAAGCATTTCGTCAGTTTATGCAGGAACAGGCTGGGAAGAGGAAGCAACAAGAGGAAGAATTCAAAGGATATGATCTGGGAGGAATTTAAGTGAAGCGCAATGTATTGGTAGGTGTCCGATTTTCTCCAGAAGAGCATGCATATCTTTGTGAACAGGCAGAAAAAGATGTGGAAACCCAGAAGAGAAACGGGACGAAAAATCTGTCTGCTTATATCCGAAAACGAGTGTTGGAAAGGTCTGGATACCAAGAAGAAATACAGATCCAAAAATCCTTGAAAGAATTGACTTATCAGTTTCGGAAAATCGGGACGAACATCAACCAGGCAACCAAAACAGTTACACATTGGATATGAGCCCATGGCGGCAGTTAGTCGACTGCAAAAAAATTATGAACGTTTTTGGAACGACAGCTGGAAGAAATGAAAGAGGAATTCAAACAAATTTATGGCAATCACAAAAATATTAAACATTAAATCCCAATCGAATCTCCACAATGCCATCGAGTATATTTTAAAGCCAGAGAAAACGAAGAGCAGTTGTGGGTGGGTGGAAATGCCGGGAACACGACACAAGAAGTGTATCGTACTATGATGGATACCAAACAGACATGGGGAAAGCTGGATGGAAGAAAAGGATACCATATCATCATCAGCTGGAAACCAGGAGAATGTACGGAAGAAAAGCCTATCAGATCATTCAGGAATTTTGTCAGGAATATTTGGGAGAGAACTATGATTATGTATTTGGAATCCACACGGATCGGAAGCATTGTCATGGTCATATTGTGTTTAATTCGGTCAACCGTATTACAGGTTATAAGTATCGCTATGAGCGTGGGGACTGGGAAAAATTTATGCAGCCGATCACAGATAAACTTTGCGTGAAATATGGGCTGTCGAAACTGAAATATGACAAAGGAAATCAAAAAGGGGTTTCTTACGGAGAATGGAAAGACGGTGGGAAAAGCAGCTGGAAAACATGGATCCGTGCAGACATCGACTATGCGATTTCCAAGTCCGAAACATATGAGGAATTTTTAGAGCAGATGAGATCCATGCATTACCAGATCCGGGAAGGAACATCCCGGGAAGAAGGAGAAATTTTGTCTTTGAAGCTGCCTGGACAGAAGAAATCCTGCAGAACGAAAAAGAAAACATTAGGGGAAGCGTATACAGTTGCTTCCATTCGGGAACGGATTGGGAAAGAATGGAAACGGTATCCTTATCCAAAGCCACCCAAAATAAAAGTTTGCCGAAGTCATGAAAGATGGAATAGAACGTATCGAATAGGAAAGTACCAGGCAAGCCATATCCGGGATATTTATGAGATTCAGAACCGGTATGCCAAAGGGAATCCTTATGCAGCCAATACAGGAGCCATGAGAAAACACTTGTCGGAAATCCGTAAATTGCGGGAGGATTGCAGGTATTTAGTAAGAATGGACATTCGAAGCAGGGTAGCATTGGAGCAACGGGAACAGGAAGTCTTACAAGAAGAAAAGAGATTGAAACAGCAGTGTAGTCTGGAGTGGGAGCTTCAAAATCATGGGATTTATCAAAAATATCAGGATCTGGAAAGCGAGTTGGCTCAGATCCCAGTATGGGAAGATCGATTTGAACAAGTATTAGATGAACTGGAACGGTTGCAGGCACAATTGCCAAAGGGAGTGGATCAGATTCAAACGGGAAAGGAACAACTACAGGAGATCCGTCAGGAGAAGCGATTGATCCGTCAGATCAAACAGATGGATGAAGAACACAAACAAATCCGAGCATTTCCTAAGCAATCACTACATCCAGGATTGAAAGAAATTCGGTGGGATCCGAAGAAACCGCAAAGAAAAGGAGGAACACAGTGGAAAAGAAACAGGAAATAACAGAAGAACAGGTCAAAGAATACCAGATGCTTCTGGCACAATGGATGCAGCTTCCCATAGATGCCCTGGAAATCCTAAATGAGGATATGCCCTGGCGCATCCGGGAATGGCTGTATGTATGTGCCTTGGATCAGATACCCGGGGCAGAATTACAAGCAATGAAACCACAAGGACTGAAAAAGATTCAGGATATCCGGGCGCAGTTTCTCAAACAGAAGTTTCAGGATCGGCAGGAAATCCAAACCCAGATGAACGCATTGCAAAAGCAGATGGAAGAAGGGGGAGAGAAACAGGCAACTGTTTTGTCCAGACTACAGGAGGAAGTGTTACAGATTCTGCAGTATCTGGAGCAAGAAAAACAAACTTTAAAGGAGCGGGAAGAGCAGTGGTTGGAAGAACGGCGAAAATACAAGGAACAATTCCAGCAGATGGAAATAAACAGGATGGAAGAGGAGAAATCGTGGAGTCTTTGGAACCGACTGTGGAAGAAAAAACGGCGGAAAACACAGCTACATAGGAAACAGGCGCAAATGGATCAATTTGTCAAACAGGTGTTAGAAGAAGAGAAGTTTAGCCAGGAGCAAAAGAGTTATTTGCTGGATTGTCTGGAACAAGGCGAGGAAATGGAAGAAGTGTTGTATTTGGCAAAATCCTGTCTTTCCGTGGAACAAATGGAGCGAATCAAGCAGTTGCTTTCCGAGCATCCACAAATGTTTTGGGGCAGTCGGAGAAAGCCATGGAATCAAAAGAAAAAGGTAAAGGAGGGATAGCGTGATGAAGATACAGGTACAGATCTACCTGCCAGATCAGAATCAGGGAACAGTCTGGGGGTATGGAACCATTACCTTGGATCAGCTGCTGACATTTCAGATACGGATTTTGACATGCGAAAAAGGAGCAGGAATCAAGGAGGCCTTTGTCAGCTTTCCCAGAAGAAAGCAGGGAGAACGATGGGAGGATTTGGTAATCGTGGAAGATTCACTACGAAACCAGATCACAGAGGCAGTTCGGGAAGCAATCCAGATGGAAATCACAAAAGATTTGTATCTTCCCCCAATTGAAGTTGTGCATCTGCAGATATTTCCGAAAGGAAAGAAGAACTTCCTTGTAGGAGAAGCAACGATCCGTGTCCTTGGAGTTACGGTGAAAGGAATTCTATTAAAACAAGGGAAATATGGGGTGTTTTGCCAGATGCCCCAATATTACAGTGAGAAAAAGGGATACCAAGATGTGATATACAGTCCTTCCAAACGGCTACGGGATGCGATTTTTCAGACTGTATTGGAAACTTATCAGGAACGACAAAAGGAGTAGATATGGAGAACGAACGAGGAAAACAGGAAGTATTGATGGCACTGCAAGGAGTCGGCAGACTGGGGATTATGATGGATCCGGTATTTAAACTAACAGCGGCAGGAACAATCCTGCTGATCCAGCACTTTGCGAGAATGTATAAAGAAGGACTATTAAACCGAAGGGAATTTCAGAATTTTCAGGAATTTGCCAAACTGACCGAAGGAAATTACCAGATCATAAATATTCCGGTTGGAAGTTGGAAGGAATTAGAAAAGACGGGATTTGTCCATCAGATGGAAGAGCGGGGAGTGCGGTATGTGGAACTGCCAGATCTGAATCAGACAGATGGGCTGGTTCAGGTGGCAATTTATGGAGAGGATCAACTAAAATTTCAGGCTTGGTATGACCGGTTTTTAATGGCAGAGATGAAAGGGGGAGAACATGAACTGCAGAACTTAAACCATCTGACCAGTGGAAGAACCAGCATTGTCAGTATTCCGGTAGAACAGAAGATAGATTTGTTAACAGATGATTTTGCAGTACTGCAGGTGAACTATTCTATTCTGCCAGATTTACAGGTGGGGGATGGGGAAATCCAGGTTGTGGTAGCCAATGCAGATCTGGCAAAAGTGGAACATTGGTACCGAATGTATCAGGAGCAGTGTCTGTCAGAGGGAAAAGAGATCCCGGACTTTCAAACCATGGATATGGGAAAGTATAGGGAAACTGGTGTGATGAAGGAAGAAGCTTATGTGGATACATCATCGGAAGCAATCCAGAAAGCGGTTCGTAAATACGAGGGGCAGGAACCGGGAGAACTGGAACAAAAGGTATTGCAACAGGAACAATCGATTCGATCAATGAATAATGAGCAGTATCAGGAGTTTCATAATAATCCAGAGTTTATTGAAATTACAATCAATCATGAGACACTGGTTCAGGAGTCTCAATTGGCAAGTAGCTGGGATATGGAAAGGCGTGGAATGTTTGCAAGCAGAATTCCAGGGACCTGGGGAGATGGAGAGCAGACGTTGGTGTTACCTACAGAGCAGGTATTTCGAACAGATGATGGAAAAACATACATCGGATTTGTGGAACGAAAAGAGAAGCAGCTAATCTTAAATGCAGATGGAAGTATGGTTCCATCTGAAAAAAGAAGTACAGGAGAACGGTTGTATGCAGAACGGTATGAACCTGTGTCCAGAAAATTTGGTAAGAAAGAATCCCTGCAGAAAAATACTGCAGAAAAAGAAATGATTCAAAATGTAATAAAACAGGCTCCATCCAAGGTTCCGACCATTCCAAAGAAAGGAATCTAAGATATGGTAGAGAGACGAAAATTACCATGGGGACTTTTACTCAGTTTATTTGTATTGCTGATGGTTACTGCGTATTATCTGAGTGGTCTGGTAAAACTGGAAGGGGTAACATTGGAAAATTGGCAGAATCAGTTTGTCTACATCTTGTTGCATCCATTGCAGAATTGGTGGAATGATCTGACATTTACATTTCTTGGAATTGCGCTGATTGTGTGGATCGGGATTGTGACCTACCTGATGGATTATTACCGGAACCGACAGATGGGGGTGGAGTATGGATCTGAGCAGTGGGCAGACTTAAAGCAGATTCAGCGGAATTTGGGAAATAAAGATCAAACGAAGAATACACTGTTAAGCAAAAATGTAGCAGTGGATAATGGCAAACTGTCGAATATGAACCTTCTGATTCTGGGAGGTTCTGGAAGTTACAAATCCACATCTATCGTGATTCCGAACCTTTTATTGGCTTCCATGACGAACGTTGTATTGGATATCAAAGGGGAATTGCTGCGAAAAACAGGAAATTATTTAAAAGAGAAGCATATCGCAGTAAAGGTGTTAAACCTCATCAATCCGGAAGAGTCCGACAGATGGAATCCGTTTGTGTACATTCGGGATGAAGTGGGATTGGTCAAGTTGATTACTAATCTGCAGGAGTCTGTGAAGCCACCGGATGCAATGAAAGGGGAGCCTTTTTGGGATCAGGCAGTCAGTCTGTATCTCATGTCTTTATTTTCCTATGAGTGGCTGCGGCAGGAACGGAAGAAAAAAGAACATCCGGAACAGTACCAGGCCGCTACATTGCCACGGGTTTTAGCATTGGCAAATTTAGAGATGCAGCCAGGATCGGAAGAAAACAGTACTCGGTTACAGGAAAAAATGGACGATCTTGCAAGAAGATATGGCCCAGAATATCCACCAGTACGGGACTACCGGAAACTCAAGGGAAATATGGAAGCACAGGAAACAGTCAGTTGCGTAATCTTAATGGTAAACGCTATGTTGCGACTGTGTGAAACACCTGCAATCAAAAGAATTTTAGAGGCCGATGATATGGAGATTCGAAGTCTGGGAACTGGGGCAGAGAATATTCCGGGGAAAAAGACGGCGTTGTTTTTGGTCATGCCAGACAACGATCCGTCTTTTAATTTTTTGATTTCCATGTTTTATACCACCATGTTTGATGTGCTGATCCATACGGCAGACCATGAATGCGGAGGGGCATTGCCCATTCATGTCAGGCTGTGGGCGGATGAATTTTATGCAGGACCAAAACCAAGTAAAACAGAATCTTTGATGGGAACGATCCGGGGAAGGAATATGTCCATTGTTCCGATTTTACAATCCATTGCACAGATCAAAGCCTTGTTTCAACAGGATAAGTGGGAAATCTTTGTGGAGAACTGTGCCATTACCATCTATATGGGATCGGGTCCAGGAGCTAAAAGTACCCATAAATATATTTCGGAGTTGTTGGGGGAGATGACCATTGATGTCCGGAATGATGGTCGGACATTTGGGGCACACGGAAACTCCAATATTCAAAACCAGAAACTGGGAAGAAGTCTGATGACTCCTGCGGCGGTTAAACGAATGAGTCGAAAGCATTGTCTAATCTTCATCGAAGGTCAGTATCCAATTTTCGATGAAAAGGCAATCCCATTTCAGACTCCGGAGTGGAAGCAAATGGAACAATTGGCAGGGAAGATGGGATACCATCACCCGGTGAAAGTAATTTTTGATGAAGAACAGCGAGCATATTTCACCCTGGAACCGAAAAAGCAGATTCAGTTTTTGAATCGGGAAGAACGGGATGCCTATCAGGAGATGGCAAAAAAAGAGGATGGGATTTATTATCGGGAGATTGATCGGGAAGCCTTTTTGTATTTGAATTTCCGAAAGTATCCAAAGCCAACGGAACAGGAGATTGAAGCACAGTTTATGCAGGCAAGAAAAGAGCGGGCAGAATCCGTCAGACAAACAGTAGGAGCGGGGCAATCACAGGTTCCAGAAGATGTAACATTCTTTCAGGATTTGGAGGAAAAGCAAAAATTTTCAGATGCACAACAATATGATCTGTCAGGCAGCATTTTGGAATGCATGGAGCGGTATGCAGAGCAGTTGAGTATAGAGCAGAAAGAAATGATTGTCGAGTGCTTGGAAAAGGGGCTGACAGAAGAACAAATCAAAAGATTGATGTTCCAGACGGTGGATGAAATGAAGAATTATCAGAGGGCATATTTGTTACAGAAAAGAAAGCCTGAAGAAGTTTAAGTAGTTATGTATGAAAAGCGTAATTATGCTATTGTAATGAATTCTGATATATTAAAGTATAGTGAAAAAAGCGTATACAATAATGGAGGAATGTGTGCATAATGGCGATAAAAATATTAAAAACAGAAAAAAGCATCCAATTATGCACAATAAAGAGCCAATTGAGAAATCAAAGTTCTATCCATAGTAATTAGTTCTTTTTAAAGAAAAAGGGGGCAATTACTATGGATCAAGTTAAGCAGAGAACAATGTTGGAACTGGTAAAGGTAGCAAAGGAAAAAGGAGATGCGGACGCAATATTAGAAATAGTGCGATATATGCAGCCTCTTATTAACAAATATTCAAAAAATAGTTATTTAGCAGAATATGAAGATATGCAGCAAGAGCTGTGTTTAGCACTCTTAGAATCTATACATAAAATTAAAAAAATTGAAAATGAGGGACAATGTGTACAATATTTTGCAAATGCGATAAGAAATAGATTTTATGAAATGTATAGATCGTGGAAAGCGTTAAAAATAGAAATACTTGGAAATAGCGAGCTTTTGATACTGAATATAGTAGACAGTAAAAATTATTACTCAGAAATTGAGTTTTTTATAGATATGATATCCGGAGCAGAGTGCAAATCAGATTTACAAAAAGAAATAATGAAATGCTGTATTTTGGAAGAAATTTCTGATACAGATATTGCAAACAGACTTAATATTTCCAGGCAATATGTTAATAGGTGTAAAAAAAGAATTTTTAAAAAGATCATAGAAGAACAAGATAATTTATAAAGTTTTGTATTTCGGGAAATAATTAAACTATATAGATACTATATATCTTTTCAATACATTCCTAACAGAAGCGATTATTTATAAAATTATGAACTAAAGGAAGGTGAATGTATGGATTGGATAAAATTAGGAAGAAATGTTAAATACGCAAGAGCTAGAAAAGGATACACACAAGCAGAAGTAGCGGAACTTACAGGATATTCCGTACAGCATTTATCTCATATTGAAAACGGAACAACAAAAATGAGCATAGATTTTATGATTGCTTTGGCTAATACATTGGAAGTGTCTCTGGATGAGTTATTTTATGATAGTTTGACTGTTCATAAAATAAATGATGGATATGCCAGTATATTAGATGGCTGTAGCTTTGAGGAAAAAGAGTTAATAAGCAAAGTAGCTATTGTAATAAAGGAAGAAACGGAAAAGTTTTATAAATAAGAAGTTTTTAGAAAATGAATATATGAGGTGGGAAAGTGAATGGAGTATTAAGTTGTGTAGGAGATTTAGCAATATTCTATTGGTTTAATCAAAGGTATAAAATGAAAAAACGTAAAGAAGTACGTATAGTGTTAAGCTTTTTGATAATTCTGGGAGTGTTGTTGACAGAGAATTATTTTAACATAAACAATTTGTCACTTTTAGTATGGATTAATTTTGGATTTTATACATTAACATTTTATCTTGTCTATGAGGAGAAGAGCAAAGTTGTATGGTTACGTGGTATATCGATGTTAGTTGGCGTGATGATTAGTGAGATATTGATTACACTTGTGACTATGTTGCTTACAGCACAGTATGAGTTAGAAATAGTATTAGAAGCAACACATATAAGATGGTGGGTACTTTATATTAGTGCAAAGGGGTGTGAGTGTGTTGTACTTAATATTATCAATAAAATTACGGAATATACGGATAAAAAAGAAGTTAGAAAAATAGTTGTTTGGAATGTGGTTTTTTTAGGAGCAGTCTTAGGCTGTTTTTATTTGTACTTGCGAAATATCATTTCTTCCAATGGCGATATTTATACAGAACAGGTGTTTTGGGTTCAGCTTGTAATATTGGGGGTTATATTATTTGCCTATCTAAATATCATGAACAATTATTATTACATGAATAACAAAAAAATAGAATTAGAAAATTTTTTAAATGCATTAAAAAGAGAAGCGAAATATTATGAACAGACGAATGCTTTACACGAAGAAATTAGAAAAATCAAGCATGATATGAAGAATTTTCTAATACTTGCAGAGAATTCCGATAAAAGGTATTTAAAAGATATAGATGAATATTTTGATAAGTTTAATAATTATGTAAATAGTGGAAATAGAATTTTAGATTTATTGATTATGAATAAAGCTAAAATCTGCCAAGAAAAAAATATAGAGTTTAAATATCAACTATCAACTCAGAATCTAGGAAATTTGAATGCACTGGATATTATTTCTATTTTTGGAAATATCTTAGATAATGCGATAGAAGCCTGTGAAAAAAATGAGAAAAGAGAAATATATTTTAAAATTTGGGAAGCAAATGGATTTGTATTTATAAAAGAAGAAAATCCAATGGCAGAAATTTTAATGAAACAATCTAAATTTATAACAACAAAACACGATAGAGATTTGCATGGGTTAGGATTGACATGTGTGGAAGAGGCAATAAAACATTATGATGGAATATGCAAATTTTTTATACAAGATGGAAAATTTCATGTTACTCTTTCTATTCCGATTGGAAATATGTCCAATTAAACACAAAAATAATCCAATCGTCCATTTGAATGGTAATTTTAAAATTAGAATGTTATTGTATTGAAGAGAAAATGGGGTGAGAACAGTAGAAAGAAAATTGGTGAAGTGCTTATGCGAAAATGGGTATATACCACAGTATGATGAGGAAATTATGGTATATGGAATGCAACATATTATGCGCATGAGTATGACGATATTTTTTTGTATATTGTTAGGAATTTTAACAGATAATTTATTTAATACAGTGATTTATATGTGTTTTTTTATTACATTGAGAAAGCAATGTGGAGGATATCATGCTACTAAAAGAATAGTTTGTTTTTTTCTTTTCATATTTTTTTTGCTTATCACTATAATAGGAAATACACTATTTTTGAAGCAACATAAACTAATGGTTGTAATAGCTGCGAGTTGGATATGTTTTAAGTTGAGCCAATCAGTTCCGTGTGGAACTATTCAGAACCCAATTCCGAATAAAATAAAAAAGAATATGCAAATAAAGCTGAAAAATTATTGCCAAAGAGGTCAGATATTATTACTGTTAGGAGTAGGAATTGACATAACATGGACATATTTTGCTTCATGTGGAATTATAATATGTGGTGTTTTATATGGTGCAGGTAAATGGAAAATAGATGAAAAAGTATATAATAAATAAAATTGGAAATTTGGTGGAGAATACAGCCTTGAAAAACGCATATATTTTGTCTGATACGTGTATATTTCTTGTGGGAGAAGGGGATTTCCCGGAGAAACTAAAACAAATAAAGCGTGAGGTATATCATCATGAAGATTATAATATGTGATGATGACGAATATTTTGTTAGATGCATTTATACATATTTACGAAAAATAGAATCGGAGCATAATTTGTTATTAGAAATTCAAAGCTTCAACTGTACAGATGCGTTGCTAAATTCGGTAAGGTTGGATCAGGAGATTAAGTTGATTTTTTTGGATATTATTTTTACAGGAAGCAAAGTTAATGGAATAAAAATTGCTAAAGAAATAGAAAAAATTAACTATAAAGTGAAAATTGTATTTATAACAAGTTATGATTCGTTTGCTATTCAAGGGTATCAAATGAATACAGTAGGATATTTAATGAAACCTATAGAATATAATGTTTTTAAAGAGAAATTTAAAACATATTTAGCGCAGCTTGATTATGAAGAAAAATATTTATGCATAAAAACAGAGTGTAATTATGTGATGATTAAGTATAATGAGTTGATGTATATAGATACCTTGGGGAGAACGATAGGAGTCCATACAATAAATCAGGTTTACAGAGTGCGACACACGATGAGAGAATTAGAAACTATGTTACAAACAGAAGCAAGGTTTGTAAGAAGTCATGCGGCATATATAGTAAATATACAGTATATAGCATCTATGAATTCGTCAGAAATATTATTAAGAAACGGAGAAACAGTGTTGCTTAGTAAATATAAAAAGAAATATTTTATGGAAAGAGTTTTGGAATATTCAAAGAATTCCCAGTGGTTCTAATTAAGAAAAATAATCACAATGTATGCGAAGTAAAGGAAAGAAAAATTTATATGTACTGAAGGTAGCATCAGTTTATTCATAGGCAGTAAACGCAAAATAGCAAGTACCTGTTCAAAATTATCCAATGTGAGATAATAGACTTATCACTACAAAGTCCAAATAGTTTAGTATTCAACTTTTTAGACTTTGCTACAGGAGGTGAGTCATGAAATTTCATATAAGTCTAGTATAGAATAAATTAAATCTCTACTATATATTTTGAGGATAATGTATGGTGAAATAGTGTTATCTAAGAAAGGATGAACACTATGAGAAAAACATATCTTCCTCTGTCAGATGAAGACAGAGATTACCTTAAAGCATTATCCAAAAAGAGAACCATTCAGGCACAAGTTGTGGACCGTGCCAGAATCCTTTTATATAAAGCCGATGGAATGACATTCCAGCAAATTGCTGATAAACTTGCCATTAGTACTGCAACGGTACGCCTTTGTATTTCGAAGTTTCAGAAAGGCGGTTTAGATGCTGCACTGTTTGATGTTCAGCGTCCTGGACGTCCATCGGAAATCACTGATGATGCAAAAGCATGGATGATTCATATTG
>ENA-OQCW01000295-OQCW01000295.1-human-gut-metagenome-genome-assembly--contig:-NODE-295-length-34199-cov-11.262004_pt1 | contig 34199 bp, 30 predicted proteins | sample MGYA00242767_ERZ504593 | MGnify/ENA primary metagenome ERZ504593 (study PRJEB26092, sample SAMD00036307) | human gut metagenome | host: Homo sapiens | study: EMG produced TPA metagenomics assembly of... | reverse complement strand
GTATACCAATATCGATAGATTTTGAAAAAGCACCCTAAGGGAGCTCTATTAAAGTTACCCTTTTTTACCACCGATATGAAAAAGAAATTTTTTACTAATTTATGGTTGACTTTTCATAGCTGGTCTCTTTTCTCAATACACTGTTTCGGGCAAATCTCTGCACATCTTCCGCAATGCAGGCAATGATTCTGATTGATTGTAACCGGAACTGAAGATATATCAATACACTTTTGCGGACATACAGAATAACACAACTTACATCCGATACAGTCTTTCCCAACAAAATAACCAGTCTGGACAGCTTCTGCTTTTCCTATTGTTATTGTATCCCTCACAATATTTGATGGATTGCTGATGTCAAAATACTCGCCCTGTGCTTCATACAGCTGAAACACTTCGATTGCGTCTTTCGTATCTCCAGGGTATATTTTCTTCATATAAGGATTTCTCTCAAACATAATATCAAGATTCTTTTTTCCAATGTTTTTTATCTTACCACGGAGAGACACCGCTATTTTTTCTTTTGTCGCAGATATTGCCACATACTGCTGTTCCATTAACTGGTCATAAAATGCTTTGCCCTTTGCTGTAAGAAAATACACACTTTCTTCATCATAGTACATCATATCTATGATTCTTGTCTGAGGGTGTCCGTCTGAACCTATTGTTGCAACTGTTGTTGAGTGGATTTCGTCCACCAGAAGTTTGAGATAGTCCATTTTTGTCATTTCAAAGTCTCTCCTTTCAGTATTGGTGTAAGTTTTTTATATATCATCATGGTAATTGCTCCAATCAGTGCATGTAAATCCGACAGATCCATTCGTGCAAATGATGGACTCAGCGGAACCGGGAACTCAAAAAAACGCTAATACATATGCCTGAATTTAAAACAGCCCGCAGGACGGGATTTCCTGCGGGACTTGTTTTATCATATCTTCTCTCATCCGGACTTTTACCGTCGGTTATGGAATTTCACCATATCAGCTTTTCGCTCGCAGACTATACTGCCAGTCGGGAATTACACCTTGCCCCGAAGACTGTACTCTTTCTGTTGATTATCTTTAACTTGAGAAACACGCTTCGCAAGTTTCTCAAGTTATCACGGCAGTCGCCAAAGTCTTGTGTAAGCACAAACTTTGGCTCGTTGCTTCGTGTATATTAGAATTCATAAGGTGGATTTCCAGAAAAATCAGCAATCACACCATGAGGATTTTCAAGATAGAACACCTCAAAAATAGGATTATCTGCGGTCTGATACTGTCCCTTAACAATAGGATTGTTCATGCATTTTTCCTTTACACTCATATTGTTCTCGAATACTGCTTTGCCATGAAGACGAATCCATGCATATTCAGGAGAAGAAACAGAAACCTCTACCTCAGGATTTTCCTGCATATCTTTGTAGACTTCCTTTGTGTTGTTGGTACAGAACCAAAACTTTCCGTCCTGCTCAAAGCAGAACATGAATGGACGGCATTTTGCCTTTCCATCTCTTCCTACTGTTGCTAAATACTGAACCGGATTTTTCTGTAAAAATTCTACTACTTTCTGCATTTTATAGTACCTCCTTATTTTGTTGTAACTTTGTTTGTTACATCTTGTAGCTGTACTATAACACCGACTTATTGTAATGTCAATAGTTACATCGAAACTTTTGTAACTTTTTTTGTTACAACATTTTTTAAGTCTTTATATGCATTCAAAGTAACAGTTACTGGCAACCTCGTTAGACGTATGATAGAGAAAAAGCTTCGGAAAATCAATCCGGAGCCCTGTCTGCTACTCTTTTTCTGTATATGCTGCAATCTCTTTTTTCACATCCGCAAGCGTCATTTCTGAAAGCTTCTCCTCCATTGCCCTTTGCACCTCTAAGAGTCTCTTATCAAGAACATGATGAATATTCTTTCCTACCGGACATTTCTGATTTGGGTTCTCATGAAAATGAAACAATTGTTCATCCGGTGCACATTCTACTGCCTTATACACATCAAGAAATGTGATCTGTTCAAGTGGTCTGGTAATTGTCACTCCTCCAGTTCCTCTTGCAACTTCAATAAGACCGGCAGCTTTTAGTTGTTGCAATATTTTACGGATAATAACCGGATTGGTTCCAATACTTGCAGCCATAAAATCACTTGTCATCTTCTGGTCTGAAAATGTATCTATACAGGCAAACATATGAATTGCCATTGTAAATCTGCTGGAAATCTGCATTGTAAACACCTCTCTTTGGTAGTAATCATATCAAAAATCAGATGTAATTTCAACGGTTACATTATTGTTGAAAATCTAATATAAAAACAATCAATCGTCTGCTTTAGAAAAACAGGATGATACTTTACAAAATCTGCCTGTTTTTCTTTTGGTTTTAGTAATATCTGCCTGTTTAGTTCCAGAATTGTCTGGTCTTTCTAATCCAGTTCGTCCTGCATCTGTTCCTGCAATTCCTGTAGCGAATTTTTGGTGTCGTGGTGACTCCAGCTTCAAATAGTTTATACTCTATTCCTTTTAAATCACTCATTCTCTTGCTCCTTATCAAACCTTTGGCTGTATGAAAAATGAAAAAAGAGTTCACCCACGATGATAAGGACGAGGAAACCATGCATTTTCTGCATCAGGTGGATGAAGATGATAATGACCAGTGTAAACAGAATAGGCTTGGTGTTGGGACAGCCTTCGGGTTGCCTTTACATAGTTTCCACTTTCAAAAAATAAAAAAGTTTCGATTTGTTATTCTTAATTATTTTTGAAAACCATTATAAGTCCAACAATTCCAACAATTATCCCGATAAGAGCAAATGGGAAATCGTTAAAACTTACCAATACAGTTCTATTCATTTCTTCACCACTTGCACTTAAGAGAATTCCAAATAGAATAACTGCTATACCCTTTAACCGGTTATCATTCATTTTGTTTACCTCCCAATTTTCCAGCTCGACAGACTGGTAGTTATGAGCTCAAGCTCGTTACCAGTGACGAATATCTTTCTGTCTTATTTATAATATCTTCCTCAGTAACACCATAATAACCGTATAAATCTCTGGCTATTTTCTTAAACTTTTTCATTACCGCTTTATTTCCTGAATAAGACATTCCAAATATATTCCAAGTATAATCTATTTCCATTGTAAGAAAATTATCATTAATTTCTATTTTATACAAATGAAAATCCATAGGAATTACATTATCGGGCATTTCAGCAATCATTTCACTCCGAGTCTTTATTTTACCCAAATACTCTTTAACAGATGCTTCATTAAAATAATCTGGTAATGGAATATCCTTCATTTCTCCCAAAAGTTCTGGTTCATGTCGCAAAATCAAACTTTCTTTTGAGGCTTCTGGCATAATGGTGGAAGCCTAACACCATAAATTAACAACACCATATTGAAAAAACCACTTGTGTCCTTTATAAGCCTATGCCATCCGAGGGCTTCTCAGAGCTTCTCGATAGCATGCAGTAGATTATCTGTTTTATGATTTTAACAAATATCAAATAATCCCGAATGGCTTATATATAAAAACCATTCGGAATTATTATTTATGCTTTATGTGTCCATTACCGATAAAGCCCTGCTATATAAATTTTTTATACATTAACGAAAGAATCTGCCTCCACACAGTGGCTATTGTTTATTCCACATGATTATTTCTCGTACAAAAACTCCTCCGGCAATGTGACATTGAAATCCTTAGCCAGATGCCTGAAATTATCCGGTGTAATGGTCTGTAGCTTGTCCGGTCTCATTGACAGCATCTTTACGAGAATCTCTGCTGACTTCTCTGCTGTATGCATAAGTCCGAAGGTCAAATCAAAATCCTCTCCGGCAGCAAACATTCCATGATGTGCCCAGATGGCAAGGTCATATTTCTTCATAAGCTCACTTGTTGCAACAGCAATCTCTCTTCCACCTGGAACCATCCATGGAACTACGCCGATTCCATCAGGAAATACTACCGGGCACTCTGTTGCCATCTCCCAAAGCTCTCTTGTAAAGACCTTATCCTCAAGAGGAAGGACAAATGTGAGCGCAATAATGTTTGTTGTATGTGCATGATATACTACTCTGTAATTTGGATTCTGAAGCTTCTTTACCTCGAGATTCATAAGATGGCTAGGCAGCTCACTTGTCGGTCTTCCGCCATTTACAAGTCCCCATACGATACGGTAGTTTTCGCCCTTTTCATCAAGCTCTATCATACAGATGGAATCCTCAGGCTTTATTATCACGTTTCTGAAGTATTTTCCGCTTCCTGTAACAAGGAAATACTCTCCGGCAAGATTTGGCACTGTTGTTCCGATTGGCTGCCACTCCTTTGGCTTAAAATTCTCTTTTACAGACTCTACCTCATCTTCCTTTACACGATATGAGAGGTTTCCGCCGTTTCTTTCATGCCAGCCCTGCTCCCAGCCGTCATTTGCCATACGTATAAATCCTTTTACAAATTCTGCATCTAAAAATTTCATGATATTTTCCTCACTTTTCTGCTATTATTACTATTTACTTAAAATATTATTTGTACCTGATTAATTACAAAGCCATGCTGCACTATTCATTTTGCGGATATGACTATGCTTTTATCTGCATACGATATCAACTGGCACATCAAGTATCTTTGCCACCTTGAGTATTGTATCGATATGCCTGCCAACTGCTGCTGCCATGTGATGTGTAGGACCTGCCTCGCTCCAACGGTTACAGAATTCTCTTGCTCCGATAGAAAAGCGTGTTCTCATATTTGTATCTCCAAATGTGAATATCGGGCCATCCTCGTTCACACCCTCTGCCACAACAAACTTGAATTTTCCGTTCATATCCTGAGTGATTCCAAGATAAGTTACATCTCCGACAGGTGGATAGAACTGTGTCAGATATCCGCCGCCTGTTTTTCCGTGAAATACATCTACAATCTTCATGGTCGGCTTTTTCGCCTGTGAAATATCAGCATCTCCCGAGCCTGAATGTCCGATGATACAGATATCCTCATTAAAGTCGATGGAATACATCTCCGAAAGCTGACCGGTTCCGGTAATTGTTTTTAAGATGCTCATAGCCATGGCAACCTTCATATCGCCCTCAACTGCACAGGCTGTTCCCTGCTTTATAAGCATTGAAAATGCCGGTATCAGCATACTGTCAAGCTTTCCTGCTATTCCCTGGGCAAAACCGTCATAATGAGAGGCTATCATTCCAAGCTCCTCTTCCTTTACCCACTCTTCAAATGCCACAACATATCTTGCCATATCCCATACAGTTTCAACTGTAGCAGCTTTTCCGTCTTTGTCAGGAGCTATATCAAATGTCGCAAGTATATCCTCGGCCTTTGCCCTGATTGCGTTCTCATCTGTGACGTGGTCAGCAATTGCCCACATTTTCTCCCAGTCAAACTGCTTTGTATAAAGCCCCATGCGGTTATACAGATTGGTCTCATCAATATACAGATCCATCATTCCCGGATATGGTCTTCCAATCTGCGCGATATTGGTATAGCGGAATCTTCTTCTGACCTGCGCTGCCTTACACCACTGTGCTATCTCCTCTGCCACATAGTCATCTCCACCTTCCACTACGCCTGTGATTACTGCATGTCTCTTTCCGGCTCTTTCAAGGTCTGCAACCATCTCTCCGACTGCTCCGCATGCATACAGCTCACCAAGCCATTTCGGTGTGTCCGTATTTACATAATCCGGTGCCTTGAGCTTTTGAACATTTACCAGAACAACCGGCACATTTAAATCTCTGATTGCAGGAAGCATATTGTAGCTTGTCGCATATGTGAGAAGCTGTAAGATCACCAGATCCACATCCGCTGCCCTGAATTTGTCTCCCGCCTTCATTGAAAGCTCTTTTGTGGTAACAATTCCACCGTCCACCAGCTCAACGGTATCCGGAATCGTCTTTTTAAAAGCCTCATACTGCGCCTCAAATTCCGGAACGAGTGTTGGAAACTGTGGCAGATATGCGCCGAGCGCTATCGAAAATACACCAACCTTTGCTTTTGTCTCTACTAACATTTGTTTTCTCCCTTCTTTTATGGTCTATATTGTTTTACTTCGAAAGAATCAAAAATGCATTGTCTTGCACATTTTAAATTTTTTAGTTCTCCTGTCGCAATCATCTGTGAAGCTATATTTCCTATCGCAGTGGCTTCGCCCGGTCCTGCATAAACAGTCATTCCTGTTTCCTTTGCAGTAAGCTCATTCAGATAAGCTGCATTTGAGCCTCCGCCGACTACATATATATGAGAGTACTTCTTTCCTGTCAGCTCCTCTATCTCATGAGCCGTCCCTGCATAGCACTTTGCCAGACTGTTATAGATAACGGCTGCCACCTCTGCGACCGACTGTGGAATCTGCTGCCTGCTCTCACTGCAGGCTTTTTTTACTTCCTCTGTCATGTTTTCCGGTGCTAAGAATCTGTCATCGTTTGCATCCACAACTGATTTTATGTCCTCTTTTGCTGCCATCTCACATATTTCAGCAAAACTCATATCCTGTGCGATTTCTTTCTTTACCGACTGTATCATCCACAGTCCCATAATGTTTTTCAGGTAACGGAATCTGTAATCATAACCGCCTTCATTTGTCAGATTGCATTTCATGCTGTCCGCTGTACAGTCTGCTGCTTTAAGCTCTGTTCCCATAAGCGACCATGTTCCAGAGCTGATATACAAAGCATCATCCTCCTGCGTTGGAATAGCCATAACAGCGGATGCAGTATCATGAGTCGGTGGAAGAATGACCCTGCAGTTGAATCCAACCTTTTCCTGAATGGCATTTGTTAATTCTCCCAGCTCATATCCGGGATTTTTTATTTCTAAAAATAATTCCTGTGGATATCCGAGCCTATCTATGAGCTGATAATCCCAGTCCTTTGTCTTTGCATTTACAAGCTGGGTAGTGGTTGCATTTGTATATTCCTGAGCCTTCCTTCCTGTTAAAAGGAAATGGAAATAATCAGGTATCATAAGCATTGTCTTTGCCTTTGCAAATATGTCCTGATTTTGTTTTTTCACAGCCATCAGCTGATAAATCGTATTAAAGCTCTGCTTCTGAATACCGGTTCTTGTGTAAAGCTCTGTCTCAGATATAAACCGATACACTGCCTTGTCAATGTCCTTTGTTCTGTCATCCCTGTAGGCAACCGCATCCCCAAGCATTTTGTCATTTTCATCCAACAGGACAAAGTCCACAGCCCATGTGTCAATTCCCATGCTGTAAGGAATTTTCCCCATCTCCAGACACTTTTTCATACCTGTAAGTATTTCCTCAAAAAGCCTGTCCACATCCCACACCTTATGACCATTTTTTTCTGTCATGCCGTTTGGAAAGCGGTAGATTTCCTCAAGCACCGGCTTTCCGTTTTCCATGTGTGAAAGCATGTGCCTGCCACTTGAAGCGCCAATGTCAACAGCAAGATAATATCTTGTATCCATATGTGAGTTCCTTTCTTTTTCGTTCTCAGTGGTTCCTAATAGTTCCCTTTGTTCTATACTCAATATAGCAAAAATAAGGACAGCTTTTTAGAACCTGATTAGTCCAAAAAACTGTCCTTATTTTCCATTTATTGTTTTTTATCTTTTATGTATTCTTTTCTGTATTTGTGCGGTGTCATTCCGTAGCGCTTCTTAAATTGCCTGAAAAAATAGCTTTGATTCTCATACCCGACATCCAGTGCTATTTCTTCAATCGAAAGCTTTGTATCGCGCAGCAGATGAACCGCCATCTGAAATCTTTTTCCCTGCAAAAGCTCCTTAAAGGTGTATCCTGTTTTTTGCTTTATAAGTTTGCTTAAGTTGGTCATAGACTGATGTGTATCCTCCGCGATTCTCATCAGACTGGCATTTTTACAATCGCTGTTAATATATCCGAGCACCGCCTGGACTATCGTTTCCTTATAGTCCATAGAAGAGTTATGGCTTAGGTTTTCCAGATGATTCAGCAGATACAAAAATACAATTCCCATGGAATACTGGTTTATTATATCTTCGTTAGCATATCCGTGCAGCATGGATTCCACCATGTTTTCCATAAGGTTTTCAACCTGCTCATTTTCCTGCAGTCGAAACAAAAGGTAATGCGAAACCGGATCCTTTTGTCTGAATACACTTGTCACAAACCGGGCAAGGACATTTTCCTCGCCAAGCATGGATAAAGGTACCTCAAAGAATTCAGGCAGTGCGATAAAATTTATACCGATGTCCTGATAATCGGCTCTTTTTATCGAATGCACCACCTGCTGGTTCAGCATCAGAACATCACCCTTGTGAAGCACTAATTCCTTTCCCTCTATGCAGTGCGTAATACTGCCCTGTGCCACATACATAATCTCTACATAATTGTGTCTGTGTTCAGGGAAATCGACAAAACGGCTATGCGGGCGTACCGTAATAAGCTGTCCTCTTTTAAGCAGCAGTTCCCTGTCTATTTCCCCTATATGTTCCTTTGCATACAATTGTTTTTCAATGTCGCCCTGACCATCAAGGTATTTCTGTTCTTCTTCGGATACTTTCATCAGTTCATCTAACAGCTTCTGTTTCATGTAGCCTTCCTTCTATAAATAATAGCAGACTAATTTAGAGGCTTCTGGCATAATGGTGGAAGCCTCCAAAATTTGGTCAATAAAAACGAACCTTTCAATATTTCTCCATGACCACTGGATTTTTCTTTCTATAGATATTACTCTGTAATTAAACTATTGTAACACTTATGCCAATCATTAGCAATCACACCAATTCACTAATCTCACTTTTCTGATAACCTTAGAACATATTTTTCTGTAAATTGGAATGGCATCACATTGGGGTCAGCCCCTTCCCACATCACTCTCCCCATCTCAAGTTCTATTTCTCTTGGTTTTGTTTCCGAATTCATGTCACAACCTCTTTTACACGAATTTGCACTCAAAATCACGATTTTTTATTTCTTCATTTTCATTCTTCCTTTTAAACTTGTCTCATAGAAATGTATTTTCTAAATTCAATTATGAACTCATCAGGAGGATATTATTTATGGATTTCAAAAGTGTAGAAGGAAAAGTAGCAATCGTCACCGGTGCAAGCCGTGGAATTGGAGAGGCAATTGCCCGCTGCTATGCAGCAAATGGCATGAAAGTAATCTGTGCCGCACGAAGTGTGGAACAGGGACAAGCTGTAGTGAACGATATTATCAACAATGGAGGGGACGCAATTTTTGTTCAGACAGATTGTAGTGACGGAAATGCGATTAAAGATCTCGTAGATAAGGCAGTTGTTCATTATGGACGTCTCGACGGAGTTGTGAGCAATGCAGGTATCGGCATGGGCGGAAGTCCTCTTCATGAATATGATTTGGATGATTATGAGAAAATCTTTGACTTGAACAGCAAAGGCGTCTTTGCCGGAATGAAATATGGTGCGGAAGCAATCTTCAAATCCAAAAGTGAAGGCGGATTTCTCATCAATGTTGCTTCTATCGCAGGACTCATGCCGCAGCGTGGTCAGGCTCTTTACACCGCAACCAAATTCGGAGTTGTCGGAATGACACGCGTCGCTGCACTGGATTATGCTAAATACGGGATCACAGTCAATGCAATCTGTCCGGGATACACGAAAACAAGTATCTTCGGAGATGCACCGGAACAGGCAATGGATTTCTTCGCAAATGACTGTCCTGCCGGACGTATGGGCGATCCGATGGAATGTGCCTATCTTGCACTCTTCCTCGCAAGTGATATGTCACGGTACATCACCGGAGCTACAATTCCTGTCGATGGTGCACTCTCCGCCGGAAGCAAGAATGTGACAAGCTGGAAGCATCCTGAAATCCTAACCGGAGGAAAATTAAACGCAGACAGCACAATTGCTGCTATCATGGAGAACACTGACGCCAAAGCAATTGTAGACAAGTATCTGCCTGGCTTTGCAGAAAATGAACAGGCAAAGGCCGCTTACGGTATGACTTTCAAAGCTCTCGCTCCGATGCTCGGACTGCCGGAGGATATTGTTACAAATATGCTGAGAGAATTGGAACAATTGTAATCTCTTCCTATATTAAGGAACGACAGGGAGATGCTTCTCTCCCTGCCGTTCCTTTTTTTGTTGCCAAACATTCATTGGAAATATCCTATGGACCTTTTCCGTTTTTATTTCTCACATTCATAGTGATATGTTCCACTTCCTGCTGTATGGCTGCTTCCGTCCGGCAATACCACCTCAGTTTCCGGATTTAACTTGTGCGGATGGTGCTGTTGATGATGGTATACCGGTTTTGTCATTTGTTCCACCAAGAAATGGAACCAAACTGGATTCGCGTGTGTTAGAGTTCTGTTATCCAAAGGCACGAAAAGTAGCGGAAATTGCGGAGTATCTAGGAGTTAAAGACTCTACGTATTTGAGAAAAAAAGTATTGGGAAATCTTGAACAACAAGGATATCTGGACAAAAGTAAGGTATCCCGAGCTGTGTATTATAAGACCTTGCCGGATATGGTGCGAAAAGATTAGTTCTTCACCCACATTTTGGGGGATTTGCCTCTTTTCCTTGAGAGATAAAAGGAGGAGCCAACTTATGTCAGCTCCTCCTTCTATTATGAAATCATTTCAATGATTACTGTACTTATACGGCTTCAACATCTACTTTTACTGATTCTAATCCATCCGCCGATAATGTTACTACGATTTTGCCTGTTTCCCCAGTTCCGCGTACTGCAGCACGAAGTTTTCCTTCGTATGCTTTCGCAACAGTATCGTAATAATTTTCCTCTGATTCCGGATCCGCACTTCCATATCCCATAATTTCTCCCGGACCGTCAAGGCTTATAGATACCGCTTTGTCTGCATTTGGATTCAAAATTCCCGAAGCATCCTGCATACAGATGTCGATATAGGCGATGTCACTTCCATCTGCTGGAATCTGTGTACGGTCTGCTTTTGCGGCAATCACAACCTCGTCTGAAGCTGTCAGTATTTCATCTCTGCCACATTCTTTTCCGTCGCTGTACGCAATAACTTCTACTTTTCCGGCATGATATGTGGTGTCGAAAATTGTGATGTATTTCTTTGTTTCTCCGACTTTCTTACGCTCCACACTCTGCCCGTTAATCAACAGTTCTACTTCATCGGCTGCAGCATACACTTCTACTTTTACAGGTTTCCCTTCGTATCCGTTCCAATTCCAGCTGCGGACTGCATCGGACATGCTCCACTGTGTCGTACTCTGTGGTTCTCCGTAATGCTGTGGAAGTTGTACAGCGATGTACGGTGCTTTTCTCAATCCCCAGATCAGTTCTCTCCAATAGGAAATCGGTCTGCGATTTCCGAGAATATTGATATCTCCGCAATAGGCAATTTTGCAAGGATATGGTGCATAGAACCCCATACTCTGCTGATCTGTGTAATTAATTTTCCCAATTCCTGTCTCTCCGATATAATCCCATGCTGTCCAGTCGAAATCCCCGATTACATATGGCAATTTCTCGACCAGTTCCCAGTTTTTGTCCAAATCCGGCGGATTGGTCTCAGAACCTACAAGGATGCGGTTCGGGAATAGTTTTCCGTCAATCTCATAGCGTGCTGCCGCATAGTTGTAACCGGTAATATCCACCTGGGCACATGCCTCTTTCACTTTCTCAGCTGCAAAATCACTTGCCATGAACTGGGCCATCATTGCCCCCAGATTGTTCATCATGCTGTTGATTTCCTGAGGCTGATCTTTTTCTGTATTCGCTGCTGCCTGTGCGTCTGCATTCTGCGCCATTAATTTTGGAAGATCATTCATGATGGCCAGAAGGAGATTCAGGCTGTTTGTCGTATATCTGGTATCATCGAGAGAACGCAATTTATCTGCTATTTTTTTGCCCCACTGCACGTCGAATTTATTTCCCGCCTCCGGAATCTCATTTCCGATGGAGTACATAATCACACACGGATGGTTATAATCTTTTTTCACCAGATTTTCGATATCATGTTCCCACCATTCTGTCATCTGTGTACTATAATCGAATTCCACCTTGGTACTTACCCATACATCCGAATACTCATCCATAACATACATTCCGTATTTGTCGCATGCTTCCAACAGCTTCCGGCTCATCGGATAATGGGCACTGCGGATTGCATTGAAGCCGGTTTCTTTGAGTTTCTTTACCCGCGCCTCCGCAGAATGCGTAAATTCTGCTGTTCCGATAATTCCGTTGTCATGATGGATACATCCACCGCGAAGTTTTACAACTTTTCCATTCACTCTCAATCCGTGTTTTGTATCCAACTGAAGTTTACGAATTCCGAAGGTTCCTGTTTCCTCATCAATCACGGAATCATTTTCTTTGATATACGTACGGTAAGTATATAGATATGGATTCTCCGCATCCCAACGATTTGGATTTAGTACATACATTTTTTGCTGATACGTCTGTTCAGAATGTTCCTCGACCGTCACCGGCATTTCATCTGCGGCAACCACATTGCCATCTGTATCCATCAGTTCCGTGCACAGTGTAATCTCCCGGATTCCGATTCCTGTGTAAGCGATTGTTGACTTTGCACGAATGATTGCCTGATCATCTTCCACTTCAATTGCTGCAAGCTGCACACTGTCCGGAGCAAGATGAAGACGATCTGCAATCATCAGATTGACATCTCTGTAAATTCCGCCTCCTGTATACCAGCGTCCGCTCGGAACTCCATTTTTGACAACTACTTTTAATGCATTCGGTTCGTTGTAGTTCAGATATTTTGTGATATCAACATAAAAATTACTATATCCGTACGGGCATTTTCCGGCAAATGAATTGTTTACATATACAAAAGCATTCTGGTATACCCCTTCAAACTCCAGATATACATTCTTATCCTTATCATCTGCATTCATCGAAAATGTCTTGGTGTACACATAGCTTTCCTCTCGGAAAAATCCATTTCCGCTTCCGTTCGGTTCTTCCGGGTTTCGCTCTCTTCCTATTGATGCATCATGCGGCAGAGTCACCTGTTTTGCCGTGTTGTTTCCCCCAGCCAATGCATCCAGGGAGCTTCCGCTTCCGATTGTGAATATCCAGTCCTGATTGAATTTCTGTTTCTTCATATTCCTATTCCCTCCTGTTATTCAAATGATTCTTTCTGAATTTGAGAGCAACATTTTTTGAAGCTAATTTTTCACATGCTCATTCATAAACTTCGCACTGAGCTGGAACGACTTCACCGGGGACTTGTCCACCCAGTTCTTATGGCTTTCCAGTATCACGGCATCCACACCGTTTTTCTGCGCAATGTCCACCATTTTTGTCAAGTTCATATTGCCGTATCCAAGCTCCATACTGTCAGACTTCAGGATCTGTCCTCCGTGTCCGCTCATCCTTGTTCCACGGTCGTTGATATGGTAAAGCTTCATTCTCTCTCCCAAGCGCTCCATGAGCGCAATCGTATCCACGCCTGCCTCTGTCGCCCAGTAAGAATCGAATTCGAAGTTGACATATTCCGGATTTGTCTTTTCAATCAGCACATCGTAGGCACATTTTCCAGCTCCCACTTTGCGGAATTCACAGTTATGATTGTGATATAACAAGGAAATGCCTCCTTCTTTCAGAATTTTTCCTGCCTTATTTAGCTTCTGTGCCAATTCCAGTACCGCTGCCATATTGGAATAATCAAACCGATGCATTCCCGTAATGACAATATACTTTGTGGAAAATGTTTTTGCTTCTTCCATAATTTCCTGCGGATTTCTAAGAATGCTTCCAAGATCCTCGTGGATACTGACCACCTTAAGTCCGGTGTCCGCAATCAACTTCTTCCAGTCTAATTTCGCTGTCTTTCCAATCGGCATCCCCGCAAGGGTTGTCAGAACACGAACGATCGGCGGCATCTTTTTTATCATGAATCCATTCAGCTCGATTCCGTCATATCCGGCTTCTTTCATCAGGCGGATCGTTTCTCTTGCCTTTTCTTCGGAACCCATTGCTGTTCCGATCTGAATTAACTGAATTGCTTTTACTGCCATGTTATCTTGTCTCCTCACTTATTCCATATATGCCGAACTCTTCATGATCGTATTCAACATTCTCTTCGCACAGGTCTGCAGATCTCCAAGTGTGATCGGGCAGACTACATCGCCATCTTTCGCACCTACTGAAGCGATAATCTCATCCACATCCTCCTGTTTTCCAGGCATCGTCAGATCATTTCCTGCCTTGATACATCCTGCTGCACTGGAGCATCCGTACTTGAATTCCATTCCCTGATTCATCTCCATACCGCCGGTTGTCCCCCAGTCTGTCATAACGATTCCGTCAAATCCCCATTCATTTCTCGTAATGGCTGTCAACAAATCTTTATTATTGGCAGAATGGATTCCGTTGATGAGATTGTAGGATGTCATAATGGACATCGGTTTTGCTTCTTTGACTGCAAGCTCGAATCCCTTCAGATAAATCTCACGAGCCGCTCTCTCACTGACGTGTGCATTCGTGTGCATTCTGTTATCTTCCTGATTATTCAGTGCGAAATGTTTGATAGTTGTGCCAACTCCGGCATGCTGCTGTACGCCCAATGTATCTGCTGCCGCACATTTCCCTGCAACAAGCGGATCCTCGGAATAATATTCGAAGTTACGTCCGCACAACGGATTTCTGTGAATATTCATCCCCGGTGCCAGCCACAGTGTCACACCGAATTCTTTCATCTCTTCCCCGACAATATCTCCGCATTCTTTGATTGCATCCACATCCCATGTCTGGGCAAGCAGTGTGGCAATCGGGATTGCAGTACAGTACTGATAATAGTCAATGGCATCTTCCGGAATCTCCGGCTTTGGTGAACCGGCCATAAGTAAGTCCATTCCCGGAATTGGCGCATCACTTGTTCCCGGAATCACATTGCCTTCTGCATCTGCCTTGAAATGCTTCGACAGTCGAAGTCCTGCCGGTCCGTCCGCCAGTACCAGATTGCGAATGTCACGATCTTCAATCATCAGGGAAGTGGTGTCTCCCGCCGCCCCCGGTACAACTGCAGAGGAACTGCCAATGATAGCAGTGTCACCGCCCATATTTCCTCTGGATGTACCGACGCATAATTCTGCCATCTCCGGAATGGTCAGCTGACCAACCAGATCATCTAAGGTCGCCTGCCCTGACATAACATTCTGCATCGTAATCTTTTTCTCTGAAGTGTTTGCAGCAATCTCTGCATTCGTTTCCTCATAGGTCACAGTTTTTGTTTCGATATCAGAGGAAGCGATGTAGAGTTTACAAGCCTGTTCTTTTTCAGCCTCTTCCTCTGCATAACCATAAGGTGTCACATCTGCTGATGATAACTCATTCATTTCACAGTCTAATGCAAGGCGATTTGACAGAACTTCGGTCACAGCCGCTTGATCCAGCACAACTGCGGCTGTAACCTTCGTTGCTCTGGAATTCACACCAACTCTGACATAATAGGTTCCCGCTTCCAATACATAAGAAGCTCTCTGTGCATCATAAGATGCCATGCGTTCCACCGGATAAGTGATAATAAGCTCTTCACTCTCGCCCGGAGCCAGTTCCTTTGTCTTCGCATAGGCTGCCAGTTCCTGATACGGCTTTTCCAATTTGCCTGCCGGAGCGGAATAGTATACCTGCACCACTTCTTTTCCGCTGTATGTAGTGCCGGTATTTGTCACACGTACCTTTACGGAAATCTGTTTCGCATCTGCAGTCACTTCTTCTGTCTTTACGTCAAATGTTGTATAGGATTTTCCATAACCAAACGGATAAGCCGGAGTCACATCAAAGGTATCGAAATAGCGATATCCGACATAGATTCCCTCTTCATAATATTCATCATGGATATCTCCGTTCATATAGCTAAACGTCTTCGCATTCGGATAATCCTCATAGTTCTCTGCCCATGTTGTTGTCAGATGACCGCTTGGCGTCACTTTACCTGTCAGCACATCTGCAAGCGCATCTCCTCCGATATTGCCCGCCTGACTCATTAGCAGGATTGCACCGATGCCTTCCTGTGCACGTAAGAATTTTGTATCAATGACGCCGCCTACATTCAGCACTACAATCAGATTCCCGTAGGCGTTGGCAAGATTTGCAATTGCAGTTTTTTCTGTATCACTCAGCTCATAATCTCCTGCCCCCGGAGTTCTGTCTTTTCCCTCTCCGGAATTACGGGAGAGCACGTAGATGGCAAGGTCTGCCTTCATCGCATCGATTTCTTCCTGACTCACTCCGGAAATTGACGGCTCTACAAATGGCTCCGTAAAGATTTTCATCACAGCAGCCATTCCTTTTACCGCCATCTCCTGCTGGAGTTCTCCAAAATATCCCCTTCTGGCAGTCTCTACCTGTGTATCATATGTATCCATCCATGCTTTTGTTGTCAGTTCAAATCCTGCATCTTCCAATCCCTGTTCCACGTTCACCACAAAGCGGCTGTTGACATCTCCCGAACCAGTTCCGCCTTTGATGGTTCTTCTTGCACCGTTACCGAACAATGCAATTGTTTTGACGGATTTGTCAATCGGAAGTGCTCCCTTGTTTTCCAATAATACCATTCCCTGGGATGCCACCTTTCTGGCACGCTCCATGTTTCTCTTTTCACGGGAACTGATTTCTGAATTTCCTGTTGCAAATAATTTTGGCATCGTGTGACCCTCCTTTTTATAATTTCTTCACAGTACCTTCTGTGATTCCACACTCATTGAAAGCATCCACTCTCACCCAGTAGTCCTGTCCTTTAACAAGCGCTCCTACCTTTTTGGTATTTCCGAATACCATATAACTGTGGTACAGTTTCTCCGGCGCATGTCCCCATAGGATGTTGTAGCCCATTGCTCCATTTTCCTTGATGGACACGTTCATATCCACATCACCTTCGCGTACTGCCTCGAATTCTGGCACTTCTGGTTTCGCACCTTCCCCGATACCGAATACACGTAATCCTGAGATACATGGTTTTTGATCATATGGAATCTCCAGAATGTTCAGCTTCACATAGCGGATTTGTTTTCCAGCTTCCATCACGACCAGATCATGCGGTAAATCCGTTTCTGCCTGTGATTTATCCTCCAGCACCTCAAAATGCTCGCCATCCACAGAGCCTTCCAGAATCCATCTCGTCATATGATCCTGCTCTTCGATATATCTTGGCTGTGTCTGTGTTCCTTTAATTTCCCCTGGAACCGGAATGTCAATCTTATCATCTGCAAAGTTGATCTGCACGGCACGCACATCATAGTTTTTGCCAAGATCAATCTGCAGCCATTCTCCCGGCTTCTCAGATGCTGCTCTCCACCATGTCTGTACATTCTCATCGGCAGCTTTTTCCGGACCTTTTCCTTCTTCACAAGAAGAAGCTGTCATTTGTTTTCCATAACTTAAAAGATACCACTTTGGATTCTCCCATGGATCCTGCTTCTCGCCTGTCACTTCCATCGGCCAGTCACCATAACGCTGGTTGCAGAATAACTCTCCGTCTGCATCCCTTCCTGCCTGCCAGAGCCCGACACGACGCTCGAACTGCTGGTTCACACTGATTCGCATGGTCGAGGTATGCCACAGATTTCCCGCTGTATCCTCCATCGTTGAACCATGTCCTGCACCTGGGAGAAATCCGCCCGGCTTATAGGAGAATGGATTGTTCTTCGCCAATGTAAATGGCCCGAGCGGGCTGTCACCGATATAGACACCGTCCGCATAGACATTATACTGCGCCCCCGGACATGCATACTGTAAGTAATATTTTCCGTCCCACTTATCCATCCATGCACCCTCAATGTATGGTTTCTGACTGAGCATGCCTTTAATCAACGGAACTAGTTCTTTCGGAAGCTGCTCCTCTGTCTGATGATTCATTTTCAAAAATCCTTGAAAACGGATCTCAATCTCTTCATCTGAGAGTGGCCACTGACAGTGATCCTCTCCTGCACGCTCGTACCCTTTGGCAAATGCATCTCCCTCAATCATCACCTGGCGTTCGCCGAGTGGCAGCATGGTTTTCGGATCCATCTCCACGCCCCAGAGCGGTGTTGTATTGGAACATCCCCAGTAGAAATACACTCTTTTGTCATCATCCACGAACAGGTTCGGATCCCAGAAATCAAAGCTTCCCGGAATCTCTTCATACTCTCCGTTTAGGATGTCTTTCGTGCGGTAGAAATTACAAACCTCTCCGCGTCTTGATGCGCTGAAGTACACATACTCGCCCATCACACGCACATCCGGTGCGTAATCATACAGCGGAAGGTTCTCCGGCAGACGATGACTCTCCCAGTGAGCCAGATCTTCTGACACCCAGACACTTAAGTTCATCGATGCGAAAATATAATACTTTCCTTTGAAATAAATCATGGACGGGTCTGCCGCCTCGCGGGCAACCTGCAGTTCTCCCTGTCTTGGGTCCATGTTAAACTGATAGCGGTAATTGATGTTTACCGGATTACAAAAATATTTCATAATTAAGCCTCCCTCTTTTGTTTCAGTTGATTTTTCACTTTTTTATAAATAATTACCGTAAGCACCGATGCCACTACAATCGAAATATAATCGGCCATCACATGTGCGATTGGAATACCCATCATCTTCATGATCGCATTCATAATGTAAAGAAGCGGTATGAGTAGTACTCCCTGCCTCAAAACTGATGTAATTGTCGCCATCAAAGCACTCCCTGTCGCCTGCATAAAATTCTGTCCGATATAATATATCCCTACAAATGGAGCAGACAACAACTGAATGCAGACAATCTTCTGTCCCAGCTCAACAACTTCCAAATCCCGGATAAACAGACCAACCAGAGCTTTGCTTCCAAGCATTCCTGCCACTCCGAAAACAACGCCAATCCCTAATGTAAGAATAAATAACTTCACCACAACCTCTTTGATACGTCTCATATCCCCGGCACCGTAATAATACGCCATCAGCGGCTGAACACCCATACAGAGACCCATCTGGAGTAATCCTGCTATCATCGTTGCCTTGCCTGCTGCTGCCATCGCCGCAACTGCACTTGTTCCGTACAGTACAAGGAGTTGGTTGCTGAATGTTGATGCAAACCCATTTAAAATGTTGGAAATGGCATTTGGAAATCCAAGTGCAAATACTCGCCCCAGATGTCGTACACTTTCTCTCGCCGGTTTCGGATTGAATGTCAGAATCATTTCATGATGCATTTTATACCAAATCAGATAGACAATGCCAATTACATTACCCAGCACGGTAGCCAGTGCGGCTCCTGATACACCCATTTTCACCCCAAGGATCAACACCGGATCCAAAAGAATATTCATACCGGTTGAGACAAAATTGGCAATTAAACCTGGTTTAATCGCACCCTCTCCCCGGACAAGACAGGCAATTGCATAATTCAAAAGCATTGCCGGTGACCCCACTGCCAGAATAAGCATGTAATTTCTTGCATACTGCCACATTTCCTCATTGGTTCCGAGGAATTTCAACAAAGGATTCGAAAAAACTATAATCAGACCTGCTATAATCACTCCTAATAAAATGGCTGTCCAGATACACAAGCTCATATAGCTGCGTGCCCGTTTCTTCTCTCCTGCTCCGAGTGTCTGCGCAATCAGGGTGCAACCACCATTTCCAAGCAGCATACTGACCGCTGTCATAATACTGAACACCGGCATAATAAGGGATACTGCCGCAACCTGTGTGTAATCATTCAAAAAGCCAATGAAATACATATCCGCCATGTTGTAGATTATCATAACCAGAACCGAGATCAAGGATGGGACCCCCATGGAAAATATTGCTTTCCATACCGGCTTCTTAAATATTTCCTGATTTTGCATCGTTTTCTCCTTCCTCATATGTTTTATTGTAGAAATTACAGTTTAGCTTCCGCCAAACTGTAATTTCTACATTTTCCATATTATTGAGCCTTCTGCTGTTTCAGAGCCTCTTTCTTTTCTGCGATACATTTCTGAACCGCTACCATATCCTCACGATTGAGATGACAGAATTTCATAGCAACCAATGTGCAGATCCACCCCAACATCGGAAGTGCATATGTAAGACCAATTGTCAACACCAATACACCAGTTGTACACTCATCTCCCGGCTGTGGCATCGTTGATGTATATCCAATCAGAGCTACTGATGTAGATGCAATCAACGCACCAAATGAACTGATAATTTTATCCAGGAAGCTGTATGTACCGGATACAACTGCCGGAACATATTTTCCTGTTCTGTCTAACTCATAGTCAACGATGTCTGCCATAAATGAAGTATTTGCCGTCGACACACACATTTTTGCTCCGTTTAAAAATAATGTCAGTACCACATAGATAATCATACTTGAACTGAACATCACACCGATTTTACTCGGATCTATAACAACGAAGAATACAATTAAGATTGCACCCAATACCAGACATACCTTTGTCCATGTGGTAATTGCTTCCTGACTTCCGTGCTTTCCTGCATATCTTGCACCAAAAATTGCAAATATAATCGATGGCAGTATAGAAACCATTCCTAATATAGAAGATAATCCCATATTTCCGATAATAATTCCACCCATCATTGTCGTAATGACTGCCTGTGACGCTGTTACCTGTGCAATCTTATCTGATGCAGCTGCCGCAACGTAACACTGCAGAGGTTTGTTTTCCTTCAGAATAGCAACCATATCTTTCACTTTCAATGGTTCTTTTTTTACATTCAATCCTTCAAAGTTCTCCGGTTTATCAAACTCACTTACCCCTAGACATACAAGAACAAGTCCAATAAATGAAATCATAATTACTAACTTACATACTGCTGAGAGGTATTCCAGGTTGATTGTTCCGCCAAACTTAGGAAGAAGTACTACATTAAATACGATTCCCAATGTCATCGGGAGCAGATAGTTCAATGCTGTCACCCATACGCCGATTGTCGGACGCTGTTTTGGATCATTACTGATCAGTACCGGAATTGTCTGTCCTGTCATATTTACGATAGTATATCCAATTACATATACAACATAAAGTACTGTGAATACAACGATACCTGCAATACCTGTAAACTTCCCGGTCAGCCAGCTGAACATTCCCATCAGTCCTATTGCTTCAATGCCCCATCCAACGACCATTAATATCCGAATCTTACCAAACCTTGTATTTACACGATCGTACACAAATGCAAGCAATGGATCTGTAATTCCATCCAGAATACGTGTACATGTCAAAATCACACCTACAACAGCCGTTGCAACTCCAAATCCAATACTTGCACTGTAGCTTGCCATTCCAATCAACGAATACACGCTCATTCCAATGAAGGCGTTACATGCATAACAGATGATCTGCCACAATTTCGCACGACGATACTGCACACCGTCAATTTCACTTTGGGTTAATTTTTTCTTCTTTTCTTTCATTCTTCTGTTCCTCCCAATACCTTTCTTGTTTTGATTTTATATCTTGATTATAAAAGTGTACCCCCGGTTGTGTAACAAATTTTTCGTGTTTTCGTTTCTTTTTTCATGATATATATATCACATAACGAATCTCATAACATTTTCACGATAAAATTGCCTTTTCACTCAGCTTTATCTTCCATAATAAAAGAAAAGGATTATAATAGAAAGAAGAAAGGAATGAAACTTATGAAACTAAAAGGAAATATTAATATGATGGATTTTTTGAAAGAATTGAAGAAATGTACCGGAGAGGTCTTTTTTGAAACGCCCGATGGAGACTGCCTTGCATTGAAATCTGCACTGAGCCAGTATATCTTCTGTACAATTGCCAATGAGCCGGAACTTTTTGAAACCGGAACACTTCGATTTGAGTATGAATCTGATATATCATTGCTTCTCCCGTGGATAGAAGAAATATAGAATTCGAAATCTTTTAAGTAAATAATAATGAAAAGTGGAGGATATGAGATGACAATAAATGAACGGCTGGGATTTTTCAAAGAAATGCTGCTCTGCAATTATGATGTGTATTTATGGACGTATACTCCTGAATTAGAACTTATTCATACAAACTGCCCTCAGGATCTTGTAATCAGTGATGCCTCTTCTATTCTGGATTTTGCTGACACTTTACAAGAATATATCACATCCGGAAAACGCACACCGATATGGCTGGATTCCTCTATGGGTCTTCTTTATATTTCTGTTTTCGAATACGAGGAGACTGAATTAAAGCACATTCATATGCTGGGACCTATTTTAAGGGGCAAGAACTCGCATTTGTTAATTAAGAAAGACCTGGATTCGCGTACGCTTTCTGTAAAACTTCGCTCGAAAATATTTCGGCAGATCGATCAGATTCCGGTAATGCCTTCCTCAAGTCTTTACCAGTACACCCTGATGTTTCACTATGCTGTTACAGGTGAAAAAATTACTACCGCCGACATTTCTTATCCACAGGAGCAGACTTCAGATTCTAATGACCTCAAACTGATATCTGATGAACATGCCGGTATCTGGAAAGCCGAGCAGGAGATGCTTCAGATGTTCCGGGAAGGAAGTCCTGATTATATGAAGGCTCTTGGCAAATCCACCAATCTAAGCAGTGGTGTAAAGTTTGATATCGGTGATTCTCTCCGTAAACAGAAAAATGATGTAATTGTTCTGCTCGTACTCTGCTCACGTGCTTCGATTGAAGGCGGATTAAATCCTTCCATTGCCTACACATTAAACGACTATTACATGCAGAAGATCGAAGAAGCTAAAAGTGCATCTACCATAAATAACTTAACCCATACTATGCTGGAAGATTTTATGCAGCGTGTCCGCTCTGCAAAACAGACTACGGATGTTTCTTCCCAGATTCAGAATATTTGCGACTACATCTCCGTGAACCCCGGGGAGAAGTTCTCAATTGCAGAACTTGCTGAAAAAACCGGCTACACAGAATACTATTTTTCCCACAAATTCAAGAAAGAAATCGGTATCAGTATTGCAGACTTTATCAAACAGGTAAAATTAGAAAAGGCAAAGCTGCTGCTTAGTGCAACCACTATGAATATTCAGAAAATCAGCGATGAACTTGCCTTCGGTTCCCGAAGTTATTTCTCCTCTTCCTTCCAGAAGGCGTTCGGGATGTCACCGAGCGAATATCGGAATAAAAATACAAAGCTGTAGTTAGCAAAGAAAAAGGCTCATCCCTGCTTAAGTCAAAACTCCTGGATGTGCCTTCTTTTCTTTACGTTTTTCTTGCTGCGACTGCCTTACTATTCGCCTTTTTTAATCTGCTGAAGCATGCGGTTTAAGCCCTTCACCTGTTCCTCTGTGATACTGTCTTTCATATGTCCTAACATACTTTCCAGCGTCATTCTTCCCATCATGCGGACCAGATTCGGATTGTCTTTGACACTTTCTGCCACATCTCCTCTTGATTCTGCTCCAGGTGCCTGTGCCATCAGTTCTGCTAGAATTGCACCTGCTTTCGGACTTGCCTGAATCTCACTCATTTTATCTTTGATAGAATAGCATTCCGGTTTGTATGGTTCATCATCAAACCAGTTGATAACATCTTTGATTTCTCCCATCACGTAATCCGGATTTGCTTCCTCTACCTTACGGATGTGGATGCTGTCCTCTTCTGCGCCTGCTTTCGCAACAATCTCATGCTCCCCTGTCATTGGAACTGCAAATCGGAAAATACGACTTCCTTCCTGAGTTTCTAACAATATTCCGTCTACATACAAAGATACTGTTGTCTGATTGGAATATACTTTTACTTCAGTTGTGTCTTCCTTGCGGTCTACATATCTTCTTCCACAGATGTGAACGAAAGCGTCCTCTTTGTTCCAGTATGCTTTATACAGATAGAATGCATCCTTTTTCAGCTTTCTGTCCATTGTGACAAGACCTTTCTGGTTCTCACCGTGCTTGCCACCTTCATCACGGCCGTCTGCCGCGAAGTCGAACATATTCCATACGTGGGTTGCCCACAGATATGGACGCTCCTCAATCATTTTCAACATATGCTCATGATACACTGTCTGATATGTCTCAGAATAATCCCCATGAGTCGGTGCAGTACTCTGATACTGTGGATTCGCATCCGCACCGTACTCGGAAAATCCGATACAACGATCCGGGTATTTTGCATGATATTCATCGAAGAATTCATCATTCTGTTCCAATTCACCCAGATACCATCCGAAATACAGGTTATAGCTGTTCACATCCGGGATCTCCAACAACGGGCTGTCTGTCTCCTGCATGAATACATTTGCCATCGTTGTGAAACGAGTCTTGTCTAACTTGTGGCACAGATCATTCAGCAATCTGTGGTTTTCTAATAAATCCTCGTCAACCGGTGTTGCGGCTGTGATTTCGTTGGAAAGTCCCCAGCATACAATGGACGGATGATTGTAATTCTGTACAACAAGTTCTTCCATCTGACTTAATGTGTTAGCACGTCCGTTTGGCATATGCATAGTAATATACGGAATCTCTGCCCATACAACCATTCCATACTCATCACACAAATCATAGAATTCCTGTGCATGCTGATAATGCGCAAGTCGGATTGTGTTCGCACCGATTTCCTTGATGATCTCCATATCTTCTTTGTGCATCTCATAGCTCAATGCATTTCCTGCTCCGGTACGATCCTGATGACGGCTGACACCACGCAGTGGATATACGCGTCCATTTAATACGAATCCTTTTTCCGGATCTGTGTAGAAGCTTCTGCATCCAAATGTAGTCTCTGTCACATCTCCGCTTGAAAGTTCTGCCTTTGCATGGTATAAGTATGGATCATCCACACCATCCCACAGGTGAACGTGCTCCAGTTCGAATGTTGCTTCTGCGTGTCCGTCAACAACCGAAACTGTCTTTGATTCACTCTCTTCTCCTGTGATTGTAATCACGACTGAATCCGCATTTCCTGTCACCCATGTCTCCACCTTCACAGATGCTTTTCCTGTCGGCACGCGATTTTCGTCACACTCTACGGTCGGAGTCACTGCAATTCCATTTCCTCCCACATAATCCAGTTCGAAATGGCTTTCTGGTACAACAATCAAGTTCACCATACGATACAGACCGCCATAGAATGTAAAATCGGCTTTCTGTGGATACACATAATTATTGTCTGCATTATTCAAGGCAACTGCCAGCACGTTTTCTTCCTGCAGCTTATCTGTCAGATTCACACGGAATGTAGAATATCCACCCTCGTGATGTGCCACTGCTTCTCCGTTCAGATAGACATCTGCAATTACAGATGCACCGAGAAATTCCACATATACCTGACTTCCTGCTTCTAATTCCGGTTTCTGAAATTTTGTCACATACCAGCAGGTACCTCTGTGGTAGTCATTACCACCATCCTGTCCGTCTACGGCATTCCATGTGTGTGGGAGACTGATCGCAGTTCCTTCTTTCGACGCTGCATCTTCTGCATTCTCTGCTTCTTTTACAAACATCCAGTTGTCTTTTAATTCCATTACGTTCCTCATATTATAATGCTCCTCACCTTCATTATTTTGTATAGTTTCCGAGTACAGCAAGACTTGGTTTTGCTGTACGCGTCTGTGTTGTGCGGTCTACAGAGATCAGACCAAATGTCATTCCGAATCCTTTCTGCCACTCGAAATTATCCATCATAGACCAATACATATATCCTTTTACCGGAATTCCATCCTGAATACAGTTCTCCACACCTTTCATCGCTGTCTGAATATAAGCAACTCTTCGTGTATCATCAGCTGTTGCAATACCGTTCTCTGTCACCATGATCGGCATCGGCATTTCCTCATATACTCTGCGGATCACATGCTCTAAGCCTTCCGGATAATATTCATAATCCATCTGTGTGATCTCTGCTCCCTCCGGAACCGGAAGAATTCCGTTTGGTCCAATGAGTGAACGGGAGTAGTTCTGTAAACCAAAGAAATCATCCTCTTTGATATAAGGAACGTAGTGTGTAAATTCATCCACCCATTCTTTAGCAGCTGTCTCTTCTCCGCCTTCCTGTGCCTGAATATCATGCAGTGATAAGGTAAGACCAATCTGAAGTTCCGGTTTTACTGCTTTCATAGCTGCTTTTGCTGCCTGATGTGCACGAATCACAAGCATGTCACCCTCCGGTGTTCTTGCACTGACAAATGTCTGTAGAGTATCTGTTCCGAATATTTCCACGTTCTCTTCTTTCTGTTTCTGCATATTTGCCATCATGTCGTTGAAATTCATTCCAACCTGAGCAGTTCCTTCCAGATCTTTTTTCTCTTCTGCTCCACCCTGCTGCATCTGCTGCATCTTTGCCATCATCTGTGCTCTGTAACGTGCGGAGATTGCAGCTACCTGGATTCCCATATTCGCCTCATTGATGGTGCAGACATAATGCATCAGATCACCTAACTGCTCTGTTACATACTGACAATAGTTCTTGAACGCCTCTACGGTTGCTTCATTCTCCCAACCGCCATTCTCAATCAACCATTTTGGAGATGTGAAATGCATCATCGTCACGATCGGCTCTACCCCATTCTCTCGGCAGCATGTAAGAACTTTACGGTAATGTTCAATCTCGTTCTCATCATAGACACCCTGCTCAGGCTCAATTCTTGCCCATTCAATGGAGAAGCGATACGCATTCAGACCGGCTTCTGCGACCATCTTGATATCCTCTTCATAACGGTTGTAATGATCCACTGCATCTAAAGAGGGCTCATTAAAATTTCCGTATTTCATATGCTCCATTGCCCAGTAATCGCTGTGTATGTTGTTACCTTCTACCTGATGTGCTGCAGTTGCTGCACCTACCAGAAAATCTTGTGGTAATGTATTCATCATTTCGTTCTCTCCTTTTTCATTTCAACTATGCTGCCCTTTACAGCTTTCCTATTTTCAAGTATAGAATATCTCAAAGTACTTTTTTCCACGAATAAGAATTCACGTTTTTGTTAGTATTTTCATTATCTTCCTCCGTTTTTTGAACATGCATTACTTATTAGGGCATGCCTCCCTAATAATCCGGGCTTCTGTTCCGTCAACAAACCGTTTCATAAGTTGTTCGGAGAATATCCAGACTAAAACAGAAACCAAAAGACAAAAGATACGCATAGAAATTATACAAAAATATGGCTCTTTGTGGTTTTTACAAGTTTTTAAACGTTTTATTTGAAATAGCACAATAGGTTAATTTTGTAAATTCATTCTTAATATTATGACATCAATTTCATCATCCGTGCCCACTTCTCCAACAGATTCCTTTCCACTGTCGATTATCTTACATTTCCTTCCACATTGATGATTGAGTTTCTGTCCATTCTCACTATAATGGCAATTGTAACAACCCATAAAACAAACAGAAACGTATTTTGTTGCTGTTCATAGATATCACGTGAGCAGCAACAAGATTACAAAAATGAAGCTCAAATATCAGGAGGAATCATCATGATAAAGAAAACGAACAAGAAAAGAACTTATCTAGTAACCGGTGCGGCAGGATATCTCGGAAGCGAAGTATGCAGACAGCTGTTGGAGCAGAACGAAAGCGTACGTGCATTTGTACTGCCAAACGATCCTGCAATTCAGTACATTCCAAAGGATGTGGAAATTGTTGAGGGCGATCTCAGAGATAAAGCATCTCTGGAAACTTTCTTCCATGTAGATGCAGAGACAGAAACAGTCGTTCTGCACTGTGCAAGCATCGTTGCACTCGGTATGGAGATGCCGAAGATTGTGATGGACATCAATGTAGGCGGAACTCAGAATATCATTGATAAGTGTCTGGAACATAAAGAATGCAAAAAGTTAGTATATGTAGGAAGCACAGGTTCCATTCCGGAAGCGCCGAAAGGCTCCGTAATGAAAGAAATCAGTTACTATGACCCGGATCCGGTGATCAGTGCTTACGGAAAATCTAAAGCAATGGCTTCCCAGCTTGTGTTAGATGCAGTAAAGAACCAGCATCTGAACGCCTGCCTTGTACTTCCAAGCGGCATCCTTGGACCTGGAGACAATGCAATCGGACAGGTAACCGATGGACTGCTCAAACAGATGAACGGAGAAGCTGCCATCGGAATCAACGGAACCTTTAACCTGTGTGATGTAAGAGACCTTGCAAACGCAGTCATTCTGGCAGTAGAAAATGGAAAATCCGGAGAGAGCTATATTCTGGCAAATGAAGTCATTACTTATCCGGAATTTGCAAACATTGTTGCAAAAGAAGGTCGCTGCAAACGTCCGCTCTTCTTCCTTCCTCTTCCACTGGCTTCTTTCGTTGCAAATATATTGGAAAAGCAGGCTCAGAAGAAGGGCTCCACACCTGCACTTACAAAATACATGATTTATAATCTGTCAAGAAATAATGCTTTCGACTCCTCAAAAGCAAGAAAAGATCTTGGCTACAAGACCAGACCTTTCCATGAGACGATTCGAGATGAGATTGCATGGCTGAAGGAAATTGGAAAACTTCAGTGAACCAATACCGTCAACACGGTTTCATTCAACGCCTGAATCAATTCGGCAACCTGCTGCGGAGGCTCCTGTGTACCGGTTTCCAGCCAATTGCTGATGATTCCTGATGTTCCTCCTGCAAGATAAGCATAGACGGCCGCCTGTTCTGGATTACTCGTATAGTCCTCCTCCGGTGTGATGTGAGATAACGCATATCCGGAACAGGCATCCGTAAGCCGTTTCATAAAATCATCATTCGAAGAATTTGCAAGCAACGGCAAAAGAAGTTCTCGATTTTCTCGGAGTGAGGTCAGCAGAGTGACTAATGCCGGTACAGTTTCGTTCTGTACATAGGAATCCAATAATTTTTCAAATGCCTCTACGGCTTCATTCTCCAGTTTTTCCATAAGATCATACACATCCTGATAGTGTTTATAAAACGTGCTGCGATTGATTTCTGCGCGTTCACAGATTTCCTTCACCGTAATCTTGGCAATTGGTTTTTCTTTTAGAAGTTCCAGAAAAATATTCTGAATCATATGTACTGTGTAGCGAACTCGTGCATCTGTTTTCATTGATCTGCCCTCTCTTTCTTGACACCTATTATAGAAATTCAGCGCATTTTATGTGTTGAAGAATTCTTGTTTTTGTTACTATTTTCATGACAAATCACCTTTTGCAAACGATAATCTTGCCTATCCTTATTCGTAGATGTACAGTTGCTTGCTCCGATTCCACACCCTCTCCAGGATGTGATCTGTCTCGGAATCAACTATATGGCTCATGTAATCAGCGAACTGTCTCAGGGAATGACATTAAAAGCCGGTACCATCATCTCCATGGGAACCCCTTCCGGTGTCGGTATGGGATTCCAGCCGCCAGAGTTTTTGAAACCGGGGGATACTGTAGAATGTATCGTAGAAGGAAGCGGAAGCATTACCAATACGATTGCATAAGATTAAATGAGGTGGTGTTTGCCGTAACATCGGTAAACACCACCTCATTATTTTTCCTATAATTCCTTGCCCATCCGGTACGCATCTTCCATAACCGAAGTTTCTGCTATCTTCCCTGCATCCATCACATTGGCAGCATAGAGCCGTCCTTTCACCGGAGAATCTTCCAGATGTTCCACAAAACCATCGAGATCCCCAAGGGAACGTTCAATTATGTCTTCTCCCAGTCCTGCGGAAACAATATAATAGACTTCTTTTTTTCCGAGATTTCTCCAGATTGGATAGGTACGGTCGATAAATGTCTTCATCTGCGCTGTAATACCGTAGAAATAAACCGGTGTTGCCAGCACCAGCACATCTGCCTTTTGAAACTGTGCCAGCATTTCCGCCATATCATCCTTTTGTACACAAGTGCCACCATTTTTCATGCATCCATCGCATGCAAGGCAGAATCCTATCTTTTTTTCTGCAAGACGGACCAGATTCACCTCATGTCCCATCGCCCTCGCACCTTCTGCAAACTGCTCACATAAGAGCTGTGAATTCCCTCTTTTTCTTGGACTTGCTGATATGATTAATGCATTCTTCATTTTCTAAACCTCCTTCCTATTTTTTATTTCTTCTCGCTTACCTTTTCCACCGTTACCTCCACAATCTCCTTCACGATCGCATCTATAATAAAACGAATTGAAAAAATAAGATAACAGATAAACGGGTTGATTATCCGTTTCTTTTTTAACTATCCATATCCATTAGAACTTATGTACTCCCGGCGCAAGTTCATGTCTCTCCCCATTCGGTAGCACTACTTCTGCCACCGTGTTCACCGGAATAACAAACTCGAACGTAATCTTATTACATTCGTATTTCCATCCGCTCTCAATTGTTCCAACCGGAGAATCATACACTGCCTTTGCATGAGATAATTCCTTGCATGCGATTGGTTTTATTGTGATTTTTCTTCCTTCCTGCTGAATTCCGCATACGCCACCGATCAGCCATCCGGTAATTGCACCATAGGAATAATGATTCAGAGAATCGCTTGGTTTTCCTTCTTCATTGATACCATCCCATGTCTCCCAGATTGTCGTGGCACCTTTCTTCACGGCATACAGCCATCCCGGTGCAGACTCCTGAAGCAGAAGTTTGAATGCGGTATCTTCATATCCGTATTCGCACAGTGTTCCACAGATTGCCGGTGTTGTCAGGAATCCGGTATTCAGATGATAATCATTTGCAATCACCAGTTCGTTCAGCTTCTCTGCGTTCTTCGCGCACTTTTCCTCATCCACAAGGCCAAACTGAATCGGGCGGATATACTGACACTGACGCTCTGATTCTACCACGCCGTCTTTCGTAAAGATTTCCTCAAATGCTTTCTTGGCGTTTTCTGACACTTCACGGTAATGTGCCGCATCCTCTTCTTTGCCGAGAATCGCTGCAATCTCAGACAACGTTTCCCCAGAATGTGCGAAATATGCGGTTGCAACATCAAAGTTTCCGTTCTGCATAGACATCATCGGATTGGTTCCCGGCTCGCACCACTCACCGTAATCAATACCCGACTGAATTGCATTGTTCTCTGCACGGCTTTCCAAAAAGGCATACCAGTTCTTCATCATTTCATAATTTTCTTCCAGTATACGAACATCTCCATACTTACGATACATTGCCATTGGCACAATAATGCAGGCATCCCCCCAGCCGACAGAACCTGCCAGCATCGCTGTCATAAAGCTTCCTTTGCTGTTCGGCGGTGCGATATTTGCCACCTTGCCTTCTGGATACTGTCCGTAACGACACTGCGCCAGCCATTTTCTATATACATTATAACTATCCATCAGCATCAGCCCCGTATCGACATAAAGTCCCGCATCTCCTGTCCACGCTGCTCTCTCACGAGTCGGGCAGTCAGTTGGTACATCACAGAAGTTGCCCTTCTGACTCCATTTACTGTTCCATACTAACTGGTTCACGTCCGCATTTCCACAAGTGAAGTCTGCTGTCTCTTCCATCTCAGAGTATACTGCATGTGCAACGAATGTCGCATCTGACAAATCAAGTGTTGTCTCCACTTTTGCGTAGCGGAATCCCATGATGGTAAATCTTGGCTTGTAGTGATTCTCTCCATCCTTACAAATGTATGAAATCATCTGATACGTACCGCCCTCTTTGTGGCGTTTACGATCCTGGAAATTCTCTGTCGTGAAATTCCCGTTCTCATCCAGAGTCTCGCCATGAGTCAGAACAATTGTTTCTCCATCTTTACCAAACACAGTAAATTCCACATATCCGGCAAGATTCTGTCCGAAATCGATGAGCGTCTCTCCATTCGGAATCTGAATCAGTTTACCTTCGAAGTTCTCCATTTCCTTGATTGGGACAGTATTCATTCCTTTCAGCAGGCTCTTATCAAAGTCTTCTGTTTTTACCGGATGCCACACGCCGTTTTCTGTGGCAAATGCTTCTTTTCTCGCATCGTATACTTCCCCCTGCTGCATATCATTCTGCTGCAAAGGTCCTGCCTGACTTGCTTCCCATGTCTCATCAGATACAAGCACCGATTTTCCATCCACTTCCAACTGACATAATAATCCCAGTTCCTGTCCGAACACACCGCGGTCACCATCGACTCCAGATGTAGAACGATACCAGCCATCACCAAGAACAATCACCAGCTCATTCTCACCTTCACGCAATAAATCTGCAACATCATATGTCTGATAAATAAGCTCATTATTGTAATTGCTACTGCCCGGCATCAGAACGGCATCACCTACACGTTTTCCATTTAGCCATGCCTCATATAACCCGTGACAGGTAATATAGAATCTTTTCATTGTTCCCTCAGGCGCACTGAATACACGTCGCAGGTAGCTTGCAGGCTGATGTACTTCATACTCGCCTTCGATTCCCCGTGTTTCCCATTCCTTCTTTGCCTGTGCATTGATTGCATCACTGCAGTCGTATTCCTTTGTTGTAAGTTTGGAAAGTTCTGGATTGATCCACTGGGCATTCCAATCTTCATCGCTTAAGAGACCCATTTCAAAATAAGCCTCTTCACTCCATTCTCCAGCTTCGTCTTTTTCATCCCACAGACGCACCTTCCAGCAAACACGCTGTCTGCTTTCCAAATTCAGTTCCAACAGATGATGCATGTCCTGACTTGCCACTTTGCCGCTATCATAAATGGTCTGATCTCCAGTACATGCTTTAATCTGATATGCACTCTGAGAGATTCCGTCCTCACAAATCCATGAGAGGAACTGTTCTTTCCCGTCTATTCCGATTGGATTTACCTTCTGCTCCGTTCTAAGTTTTATCGCTTTCATATTCGAATATTCTCCTTCATTTCTATTATACATAGGGTATCTCATAATAGAAATTATAGCGAATGGCAAAAATTATTGCGTTCATGATTTCTATATTTTGTTTGTAAATTCGTTTACATCCACCGAATTCATCTCTCGAAATTCCTTCGGCGATATTCCGTACTCCTTTTTAAACGCCCGAAAGAAGCTAGAGTAATCTTTAAATCCATACATTAGGTATTGCAGAGAAGTTAAATGCTCCGCCATACTTCCGTATTCGCCACGCTGAAAGCCTTTGAACCCCTGTTCCGTCATATAGTGAAACAGTTCGTCTTGCAGTATGCTGTACGAAGCTCTAAACATCGGTTTTCCGTTCTTTCACAATAACGGATTACCTTTTTCATCAGTTAGCGGAATATCCGATTTCCACTTCTTTGAATGGCTTATCTGATGTAAGCGATGTATAATCGCACGGTTTGTCGCCACCAACTTTTCATGAGATAATCGCTTCAGGAGTGAATATCTCTCGGGATCAGCTGTATTTGTAGTTGGAGCCGTTTGCTCTAACTGTGATTGATTCCGGTTGAATTCACTCTGAATAACCTTTAGGAGTGAATTACTATGAGTTCAAAAAGACTGCACTACTCTGATGAAAAGTGGCTGGACCTGATTAGCGAATGCCGGTCAAGCGGGCTCTCTGACAAGGACTGGTGCATGGAGCACCAAATCGGAATCAGTACTTTTTATTACCATTCGCAATAACATTAGTTTCATTTTGTTTCATCACTTTCAATATCTTTAAGTGTGATACCGTCTGCATTTTTCCAGCTTGTCAATCCGTTTGCACTCTTACCTACCACAAACATTGCTGCACCAGATGGACTTGAAAACAAAACATCCTCCTGTAGAATACCCTCTACAATATTAGCTTTACTTCTCTTTTCTTTAATACCTGCTGAGATTGTCTCATCATCCTCTGGAGCAATATGACTCCCATTTAGCACTACAAAGCCTTCAGATGTACGGATACCATCAGCTTCTATCTTTCCTATTCCCTTCACTGTTCTTTCCAAGTGCAACTTTATTTCTTCTTTTTCAATTTCGTTACCATCATTTTCTTCTATAGCTGCTGGTTTATTGACAGGTTCCAATACTTTGTATCCTAAAACACTTATCAAAATTCTAACATTATCAATAAATTCTTCCATGACTGCTATTTGTGATTCCTTCATCACCGTATTTCGATAAGTGTTTTTTGTAAGCACCAGATACCGTTTACACTGTCTTGCAATGTCCACAAATCGATTTTCAAGATAACGAATCAATGCCTTGTTCAGGTCTCTCCCTATAAAAATCACTGCCGTGGTCCAATAATATTTCTCTTTTTCAGCTTGATAATCTCGCAAATGTTGCAACAAACGTTCTTTTACATTTTCCGCTTCTCCGATATATACTGAATCTGTTCTGGATAGGTTACAATTAACTGGACAGATTTTTTAAGGTCATATAATCTATAATAAATACACGAAGGAGCACTCTTTATGACCGAACAAAAACAACGACGAAAACCTCGCAAATATACAGATGAATTT
>ENA-OQCW01000294-OQCW01000294.1-human-gut-metagenome-genome-assembly--contig:-NODE-294-length-34401-cov-5.113672_pt1 | contig 34401 bp, 34 predicted proteins | sample MGYA00242767_ERZ504593 | MGnify/ENA primary metagenome ERZ504593 (study PRJEB26092, sample SAMD00036307) | human gut metagenome | host: Homo sapiens | study: EMG produced TPA metagenomics assembly of... | reverse complement strand
GATGCCCCGCAGCTTTTTTGAGACGGTTCATAACCGCCGAGCCAATCCCATCCATCGCAAAAGCTTCACTGTAAATATAATCGACATCTTCCTCGTCAAACTCTCTGAGACACGATACAGATTCTGAGCGATCGTATATTCATTTTCCCGTGTCCCGATATTTTTTACAATACCTCTTTTATACTTTTCTGCCGTCTCGTCTGTAGCAATGATTCCAACTTTATAACCAAGTCTTTCCTGCTCAAACGCAACCTGCCGGATTGCCTTGACCGCCTCTTTTGTATCTCCTTCAATAATCATCAACTTTGCCTTCGGTGCATAATGTCGATACTTCATGCCCGGTGCCTTCGGAGCTTCCTTGCTCTTATCACTGACAATTGCCTGATCTTCTGTGACCTCACCGATCACCTCCTCAAGCATCTCCTTTGTGATCGCTCCCGGCCGAAGAATCATCGGAGGTGTCACAGTCATATCAAGGATCGTCGATTCCACTCCGATCTCCACACTTCCTCCATCGATGATCATATTAATCTTGCCATCCAGATCTTCCTTCACATGCATCGCAGTTGTCGGACTCGGGCGCCCGGATGTATTTGCACTCGGAGCAGACACATATCCCCCGCCTGCCAAAATGATCGCACGCGCAACCTCATCCGCCGGCATTCTGACTGCTACAGTATCCAGTCCTCCGGTAGTTCCATATGGTACCAATGCACTTTTTTCAAAAATCATCGTAAGCGGTCCTGGCCAGAAATGATTCGCCAGCAGTGCAGTTTTATCTGGTATATTCACCGCAATCTCTTCCAATGCCCGGTATTCTGCAATGTGAACGATCAATGGATTATCAGAAGGTCTTCCCTTCGCCGCATATGTTTTTTTTGCCGCCTCTTCCTTCAGCGCATGTGCTCCGAGTCCATATACAGTCTCTGTCGGGAAAGCTACCAGCCCTCCCTCCTTCAGGATGACCCCTGCCATTCCGATCACATTTTCGTCAATATTTGTTCTTTGTATTTCTTTTATTATCGTTTCCATGCCCCCTATTATAGCATTCTTTTGTTAAAAAATAAACCTCTTTACAAGTTTAAATATTCCTTCAAGCCTTCCCAGACTGCCTGTGCGATTTTCTCCTGATATGCCTCATCTTGAAGTTTTGCAGCTTCCTCTGGATTTGTCAAAAATCCTGCTTCTACAATCACAGTTGGTATTTCTGTCTTTTTCAATATGTAATAAGTATCATTAGGTTTTGCCTCTCTCCTGTTTGTCTCATCTACCGTTTTTAAATGCTTCTGCAAAATTTCTGCTGCCTTCTTTCCCTCTACGGAATGTGTAAAATAAAATACCTGCGCCCCTTTCACATCACTTGTCTGGTAACTGTTCTGGTGAATACTGACAGCGATAGACGCTTTGCTATGATTAATCAATTCTGTTCTTTTTTTCATATCGCGAATCTTTTTATTCGGAGCTGTTTCCTCACAAAGTGCAGTGTCTTCTTGACGACTCATCACAACATGCACACCATTCTTTGTCAAAATCTTCTGAAGCTTCTTGGCAACCGCCAGATTCAAATCCTTTTCAGCCAAACCATCTACCCCGACTTTTCCAGGATCAAAACCTCCGTGCCCTGGATCGATCATCACAATCGCCTGTTCTTTTTGTTCTGAAATTTTCCCGGAAACTGCGTTCGTCAATGTCTTCCCCCCGATCAAGGCTGCCATGATCAGCAGAATTCCCATCATCAGCTCTATCTTTTTCTGCAAAAAAATCCCCCCTCTTCCTATATCATTACAATATATGAGAGGGGGAAATAAAATATCATTTCTCTTTCTCTATGAAATTTTCTGTAATCTGACGCTATTTTATATATTTTTCAATCACGGACCAGATTTCAGGCTTTTCAAATCCCAGCTTCCATGCAGCAACACCACCAAGCTGATACTTCTCCATCAATTTTAATTTTGCCTCAATAGAAGAACTATCTTCCAGCCATATTTTATATGTGGCACCGTCCGACTCCCATTGCGCATAATTCTGCTGTGTCTCTTCATCCCATGTGACGGCTGCTCCAGCCTGTGCCACACACGCTTCGGCTTCCTGCATTCCAAGAGCCTCACTTGTAACATTCATCTTATACTGCGCCTGCTCTGTTCCAGCCTGCGCGGCAAGTTCCTGCTCTGTCTTTGGCACTTCTTCCCACAATCTTGTATAAAATGGGACTGCATTGATTACTTTCTCTGCTGACACATCCTTTGTCGCCTGCCGGATTCCATTTTCCACATAGTCAATAGAAGCCACTGAACCGCTCTCCCACGAGCCGGCATAATGTTCATCATATCCCATAATGATGACATAATCTGCAACCTTCCCCTGTTCCTCCAGTTCATAATGACTATTAAATCCCATCGGCACATAGTTATCTACCGACAGAACTTTTTGATTTCTTCGACATTCTATAGAAAGTTCGCGGATAAACTCAATAAAATGTTCTCCACATTCCTCAGAAACTTTCTCAAAATCCACGTTGATTCCATCAATATTATACTGCTGTACCTGCATCATCAGATTATCGATCAGAGTCTTTCTGGCCAAAGAAGAACTTAACAACTGGTATGTCTCTTCCGGCGAGTCGATGCCACCGTCAAAATCCCTCACAAGTGCCCATACCTCCAGATTCGCTGCATGAGCCGTATCCACATAAGCTGAACTTGCGATAGAATTCAGATTTCCCACTGTATCGGCAACTGTAAACCATGTAGGTGAAATTGTTGTCAATCCCTGTGTCGATGCAATCGTTTCGCTTAACGTTTCATTTGCTATTTCATTCGTAACCTGATGCCAGGCAAGATTGATCTTATAATCTTTTGTCATACTTGTATATTCCGGTGCTTTGGAAGAAGAGGTGATTGTTTCTGTCTTCACAGACTTTAATGCACTACTCTTTATATATCCGATGATCCCATCCTCTGTGCGGACTTTCTTCCAGTCACCTTCCTCTTCTATAAAATATACACGGTCACCCTTCTTAACTTCCGCCAGAACATCACTCTTAACACCTGTAAGCCAGCGCATCTGCGTATCCTTCTTTGCCGTTGTCGTCTTCACCTTGCCCCAATCGTCAAAAAGAACTACTCTGTTCGGACTCTTATAAGTCTTTGCAGTGACATTCCCAAACTCCAGAATAAAATCCACTGCGATATAAGTCTGGTCCCCGATATTTTTTACGATTACATAGTCCTTGGATTCCCTCTGACCTGCGTTCGTATATTCCTTGCTTTCTGCCGGTACTTCCACAAGATCTAACGGCAACGCATAACGCAGTGTGCCTTCGGCTGCGTTCCAGTAAAATCCACCGTCAATCTCTTGACGTACCGCCTCATATGGTAAATAAAACTGTCCGTCAGACACAATCCCTTTCTGTTCCAGAATCGTATTGTTCACAATAACTGCAGCTTGCTCTGCGGCATCTACACCATAATATTCATTCAAATCAGCTTTCACCTTCGATGGACCATATTTTTTCCATACAAATATACCTGCCACAGCGACAACTACAATGATAAAAAATAATACGGTCAAAAGCTCAATCAGGCATGTCCGCTTTCTTCTTCGTCTTCGGTCACGCAGCATTTCCGCCCGGCTTCTATATCTTCGATCATTTTCTCTTCTATCCATAGCCTACCTCCTACCTGACCTATTATACCATATGCATTTTCTTTTTTCGACAGATTACTACATACTTTCCTCGTTTTCAAAAAATAATAAGAATTTCTTAATACTCTGCATTGAGGGGATTCGTATTATTTTGCTGCTATTTTTTGAAAATGAAGTTCTTTTAGGCTTCCAGTCTCATCATCCATCACATAGTCCCGCATATATGCATTGCTTTCTTTTGCCATATGTGCATTGACAATCTGTAACGGACTTGCCGGTTCTCCATCCATAGACATTGGAATCCCGCATTTTTCATATGCTTCCAGCTCTATGAAAAATTGTCTGTATTTTTCTTCTGTACTATTCACTTCGTTCCTTCCCGTCCAAACGGTAATTATGGCTTCCTCCGCTTTTTGCTAAGACCTGGGTGCATGTGATATATTCTTCGCAAAACAGATTTCTGCTGAAAAAAGAAGACAGCAAATGGACATTTTAATTATTATGTGCATTTTATAAAATGATTATTTGTAATTGTAACTGCTTTAGTTTTGAAATTTAGCTGAATCACTTAGAAAATCGAATTAATTTAGAATAAATAGAATTGTTGAAAGATTTTCCTGAGAATGTTTTCACCAACATAAGATATTGCTTTTGTATCCCTCCTTTTCTCTTATACATAATTACCGGGACACTGTCTTCTCATACCCGCATTATAAATAATTTCTCCTGACTTTGCAAGTATTTTCTTTACATATTTTTTTTTTTGTTTATACTATTATAAAGTAAGTATTCAGGTTTACGAAAAGGAAGTGATTATGTATGAAGATCGAAAAAATAAATGACAACCAGATTCGGTGTACTCTGACACGTGCAGATCTTGCTGCCAGACATTTGAAATTAAGCGAACTTGCCTATGGTACCGAGAAAGCAAAGATGCTGTTTCATGACATGATGCAACAAGCTTCCAGTGAATTTGGATTTGAAGCAGATGATATTCCACTCATGATTGAAGCAATTCCTGCTTCTCCAGATTCTATCGTTCTGATCATTACAAAGGTGGATAATCCGGAAGAGCTCGACACGCGCTTCTCCAAATTTGCACCACTGGAAGATTCCGATACAAAACAGGCTATGCTTGAGAAATTAGAAGGCGCTGACGAGTTTCTCGATTTGCTTGATAAAGTAAAATCTGCAGTTGCAGAACCAGCTCCTGAAAAAGAAGATACACAAAAAGACGTCCCTGCAAAACCAGCGATCCGTCTGTTTTCTTTTTCAAATTTAGACAGTGTGATCCATGCAGCCAGATTGCTGCACCCAATGTACCATGGAGCGAATACACTCTACAAAAATGAAACAAACGGTATTTTCATTTTAGCCTTAGCACAATCTGCTCACACCAACAGTGAGTTTAGTAAAATCTGTAATATGTTATCCGAATACGGTTCTTTTGAAAAAGCCTCCGGTGCTGTTCTTGCTTACTTGGAAGAGCACTGTCAGACTGTTATTTCTGCAGATGCAGTCAGACATCTTGCAGAGATTTAAGGTGATATCTCATCCCCTTTCATCATGGAATGGCATCGTTGATCATCGGCCGCAGATTGGATAAAAAATAAAAAGCGTCCTGAGCCAGACTTTCTCAAGTATACTGTCTGCTTGCTCAAGACGCTTTTTCTATTTGCAAAATCTTTGATTAGTTGTTTGCTGCTAAGAAAGCATTAATCTTTTCTTCTAACAGATCTGCATCCAGTCCATGTACCATAGCTGCCTCTGCAAGAGTTTCAGCCTGTGAAGCAGGACATCCAAGACAGTGCATTCCTACTTCCATAAGGATTGGTGCTACTTCTGGATTTGTTCTGATCAGTTCACCGATTGTCATATCTTTTGTCACTTTCGCTGCCATATTTATTTCCTCCTTTATTTCTCTAATCGCGAAACATATTTGAACGTTTATCCTTCCTTTTTTCAAATATGTCATACTCTCTCTTCGATTATAATACTACTCCTTGAAATTATCAACTCTTACTTAATTGTTTATACATTTTAATACAATTTTAGAATTTTCAAAAGTCAACAAGTTTTTTATTTTTTTTCGACAAATGAAGATTTTTATTATAACTGACCAAAACATTCGTTCTTTTCTTAACAATAATAATCCACACAATTCACATTCATTCATGTGGATAATGTGGATAACTTGGTGTAAAACTTTTATTTTTAACCATTTTAGCCAGTTTCCTGTGTGGAAAACTTGTGGACAGTATTTTGATAGTATTTTTCATAATTCTCTTGTCCTCGACAACTTTGTGCACTTTGCATATGATTATTTTTCCACTATTTTCCTATGTCTATACAATTTAAAGTTTTGCATAGGAAAATAGGGCACAGTATGATGAATCGCTTCACACATACTGCACCCATTTTTCCTCATTTCATCATCATTTTTCTTATTCCAGCACTCTTCGTATTGTAATAATATCTGTGAAAAATGCCGGACTGATCCCAATCCCGTTCTCCTCATCAATTGCATTAATAATCTGATTCTCTTCTATATAAATACCAACATGTCCCTCATATAAAATTAAATCTCCCGGAAGAATTTCATCATAAGTAACTTCTATTCCCGCATTTTCCATATCCCACGTTGTCCGCGGAAGTTTCACTCCGAATTTTCTATACACGGACTGAACAAACCCCGAACAATCTGCTCCCTCGGTCAGACTTGTGCCTCCCCAGACATATGGATTCCCAAGAAACTGCTTTGCATAGGCGACTACCCTCTTTCCTCTTTCTTCTACTGTCCCTTTCTTTTCTTCTGATTCTACAGTATCATATTTTTCTTTTATCGTAACATAATCATCGGATATATATGCTCTTCCCCCATAATATTCGATTGGAATCCACCCATTTTGAGGCTTCTCTTCTATTTTCTTTTTGGCACCTTGTTCCAACTGTCCGATAATCTGTGTGTCTGTCCCCTGACCTTTCCGCACGTTGAGACAATCTGCTGTAACTTCAGCAATCTGTATGGCAGTTTTCTCTGTTTTTTTTAACTCTTTCTCATAATACTGCTCCTTTAATAATCCAGCCCCCACACTTGGTAAGTATTCTGCCGCCATAGATATACAGGGAATACTTTGCGACAAAATCTCTACTGCGATCAGACCTGCCATTATTTTCTTTCTACTTCTATCCCTCATAGTTTCCTCCTCTTTTCGCTTTTTAGTATTCCCGCTTTCCCTGAAATCATGCTTTTGTTACCAACTTGTTAAATCTCCCTTTCAAAATTCTAAATATAAAATTTTTATGATTCCTTCCAAACATATTGTGTCAGACATTTTATCGTGTTATACTTCAAGAGTAAGTGAGTTTTATTATTTTTATAATTAAAATTAGATAATATATCTTTGCTTACCTAAAATTTTTACTTGACAAATCCCCTTTGAATAATTTATATTATAATCATAATAACTATTACTATTATTGAAAGGGGGATTCCCATTGGCAACACTAAAATATAGTAGACAACGAGAATCCATCAAAAATTATCTGTTACACACAGAAGAACATCCCACCGCTGACACCGTCTATATGCATGTGCGGGAAGAATTCCCTAACATCAGTCTTGGGACAGTATATAGAAATCTGAACTTACTTGCAGAGACCGGAGATGCTCTGAAGATTCCCACCCCTTCCGGTGGTGACAGATTTGATGGTAAAACGACTCCACACTATCATTTTATATGTACTTGTTGTGGAAAAGTAATGGATCTGGATATGGAAAGCATTGATCATATCAATGAGATTGCCGGTAAAAACTTTGCCGGGCAGATTGAGTCTCATACGACAATGTTTTATGGAAAATGTGAAGATTGTATTTTAAAGTCTTAGCAAAAGAATTTTTCAAATATCCATTGACAAAAGAAACTAATTATGCTAAATTAATATCAGTAACTATTACTGATATTGAAAAATAAAAAGTAAAAGAAAAGGAGATCTTAACTATGAAAAAATTTGTATGTACAGTATGCGGATATGTTTATGAAGGAGAAGCTGCACCAGCTGAATGTCCACAGTGCCATGTAGGAGCTGATAAATTCAAAGAAATGACAGGAGAAAGAGAATGGGCTGCTGAGCACGTTGTAGGTGTTGCTCAGGGTGTAAGCGAAGACATTCTTGCAGATTTAAGAGCAAACTTTGAAGGAGAATGTTCAGAAGTTGGTATGTACCTTGCTATGTCAAGAGTAGCTCACAGAGAAGGATACCCAGAGATCGGTTTATACTGGGAAAAAGCTGCATGGGAAGAAGCAGAACACGCTGCTAAATTCGCTGAATTATTAGGTGAAGTTGTTACAGACAGCACAAAGAAAAACCTTGAAATGAGAGTAGAAGCTGAAAACGGAGCTACTGCTGGAAAATTTGATCTTGCAAAACGTGCAAAAGCTGCTAACCTTGATGCTATTCATGATACAGTTCATGAAATGGCAAGAGACGAAGCTCGTCACGGAAAAGCATTCGAAGGATTATTAAAGAGATACTTCGCATAATCATCCCTATCTTATATAATATAGAAAGAGGCCAGAAAGTTTCTGGTCTTTTTCTTTTGTTTTCATCTGGACTGGTCGTTTTTTGCAAAACTGGCTATTTTTACATGACCACTCTTGTGCTAGGATAGATTTACAAAGAAATAAAAACGCCATATCGATATCGAATATGGCAAATACATGAGAGGATGAGACATATGAAAACAAAAAATCAAACTGTTATGAAATTAGCACAAACCGCATTACTGGCGGCTCTCTGCTTCGTATCATTTACTTTTTTACAGATTAAGATTCCAATGCCTGGCGGTGATGCAACATCCCTTCACATCGGAAATGCATTCTGTGTGCTTGGTGCACTGTTACTCGGAGGCTGGTATGGCGGGCTGGCTGGCGCGATTGGTATGACCATCGCCGATTTAATGGATCCAATCTATATCACTGGTGCACCAAAGACCTTTTTCCTGAAATTATGTATTGGGCTTATCGTTGGTCTTGTAGCTCACCATATTGCAAAGATCAACGACAGCACTGACAAGAAATACGTCTTTAAGTGGAGTCTGATCGCCTCGATTGCCGGTCTTAGCTTCAATGTCATCGCCGATCCGATCGTTGGATATTTTTATAAGCAATATATCCTCGGACAGCCTCAGAAAATGGCAGAAGTTCTTGCAAAGTGGAGCGCAGCAACTACATTTGTCAATGCTGTTGTATCTGTCATCCTTGTAGTATTTATCTACAACGCGGTCAGACCAATACTACTTCGCAGTGGACTTCTTGTATCCCAACCAAAAAACTAAATAAAATATGCTCCCTCCCAAGGAATAAGTATTTATTATTACACTTGTCTTCCTCGAAGGGAGCATATCATTTGCAGATCTTCTGCAAGTTGATACCACTATTTTATAATTCGTTCTTAATCTTTTCTACTAATTCTGCGTATTCTTGTTCTGTGAGATACTTTTCTCCCGGATTCATTGCGAATACACCGCCCCACTCATATCCATCTTTATATTTCGGAACTAAATGGAAGTGCAGATGATGTCCAGTATCTCCATATGCTCCATAGTTCACTTTCTCCGGCTGAAATAATTTGTGAAGCACATTGGCAACTTTAGCCACTTCATCAAAATATAAATGAAGTTCTTCCTGAGATAATTCTACCAGTTCACTTACATGTTTCTTATGAGCAACGATCACACGTCCTAAGTGGCTCTGTTCTTTAAATAAGTAAACTTTTGAGCTTTCCAATTCACAAATCTTAATTCCAAATGCATCTAATAATTCGCCTTCTACGCAGTATGCACAATTCTGATCTTTCATTCTTTTATCCTCCTGAATCTGTTCTATCTTCTTTTATACACTACCACATTCAAAAAATATTTACAATCTTATTCCTTACTCCTCTGTAATTTTTAAAAATCTGTAGAACATCTTTTTACAATCTGGCATGGAATCTTATTATTTTGTTCCACATCGTTCTCCCCTTGAAGCACTTTTACCATATTTTCAATCGTATCATAACAAATCTGCTCTAAATGATTGTCGACCGAAGTTAATTCTGGTTCGCTGCATACGGCCATCCCCGAATTGTTATAGCCTGTTACGCTTAACTCTTCCGGCACTTTGATTCCTCTCGCCTTTGCGTATTTCAATGCTCCTACTCCCAAACTGTCATTGCATGCCAGTACACTGTCAAATTCTAAGGTCCGGTGCGCCAGCAAAATATCTTGAATATAATGTATATCATTTTTTGTATAAAATTTTAAATCTCCTAAAATCGGATACCCTGCATCTGAGAGAGCAGCTTCATACCCCTTTAACTTCTGCTCCGCACTATATGTATGAGAATCACTCAAAAATAGAATTCTTTTCTTTCCTCTCCGGATCAATGCCGTCGTTACATCATATGCCCCTTGAAAATCATCTCCATAGAAGCAAAAAATATTCTCTCCCTGAATATATCCATTTACCATAAAGACTGGAACTTGTTTTGCTGCCGCCTGGATATACTCCGTTTCTCTGGGCTCCTTTCCAATTCCTGCATAAGTAGAACCGACCATGATCAACGTATCAATTCTTTTTGACAACAGAAGCTTTGTATGATGCTCCTTAGATTTCTGCTCATGCCCGCTACATCCTAAAATACAATCATACCCATATGCATGGAGTCTTTTTTCCAGATAAGAAACTGCCTGTGCCATATAAAGATCTGAAATATCCGGACACAAAATCCCTATCATCTTCATGGAATTTAACCCTAGACCACGGGCAAATACGTTCGGCGTATATTCTGATTTTTTTAATAACTGCAAGCACTTTTTCTTTTGTCTTCTCACTTACATTCGGACTTCCATTTACCACTCTTGAAACCGTGGCAATCGAAACCCCTGAAAGCCTCGCTATATCATAGATATTCATTTTATCCCTCTTTAATTCATCCATATTTTCACCAACTTTCTTTCATTCATTGTACCACATATCACTGTCATACTTCTATATCTTTCCTCACTTTTTGAAAGCTCTTTCATTCTCATTCTATCATACTCGCTTTTTCTCTTTGATTCAAGTGAAAATCCATTGTGTTTCCTTCCAATTTTTATCATGGTTTTTTGTGTATTTCAACGAAATATAAAGTTTTTTTCATTTTCTGTTGACTGTTTTTTCAAAATATCGTATGGTAATGTAAACGCTTACAATATTGTTTTTGAAAGAACGGAGTTATGCAGAAATTTATAAAAATTCATTCCAGTGATAATGTTGCAGTCGCATTGGAACCTCTGACTGCCCATTCAGAACTAATACTGCCTTCGGGTACACTCCTATTGACAGAAGATATCCCTCAAGGACATAAATTTGCACTTTGCAATCTCCCTGAGGGCGCTCCTGTTATAAAATATGGTGCTCAAATCGGAACTGCTACAAAAGAAATTCCGACAGGTTCCTGGGTTCACACCCATAATATCCATACAAATCTCGATCAACTTCTAACCTATACTTATGACAGACAAGCGACTCCCCTTCCCTCTTCCGCTGACCGCACATTCCAAGGATACCGCAGAGCAAATGGAAAAGTCGGAATCCGCAATGGTATCTGGATCATTCCTACTGTTGGCTGTGTTAATAATGTCGCTTCTGCGATTGAACGACAGGCACAGTCTCTAATTTCTGGATCGGTGGAGGAGATCCTAGCCTTTTCTCATCCTTACGGCTGCTCACAGATGGGCGATGACCAAGAACATACCCGGAAGATTCTGGCAGATCTGATCAATCACCCGAATGCTGGAGCTGTCCTTGTCCTGGGACTCGGATGTGAAAATAGTAATATTGATGTCCTGAAATCCTATATCGGCAATTATGATGAAAACCGTGTCCGCTTTCTTGTCGCTCAAGACTGTGAAAATGAGATAGAAGAAGCTTTAAATATCATTCAGGAACTTGTTGATTACGCCAGTCAGTTTCATCGGGAGCCAATCAGCTGCCGGGAACTTGTCATCGGCATGAAATGCGGAGGTTCTGACGGACTTTCCGGAATCACTGCCAATCCTGTTGTCGGCGCATTTTCTGACATGCTGATTTCCAAAGGAGGCACAACCATCCTTACGGAAGTTCCGGAAATGTTTGGCGCAGAGACACTGCTGATGAACCGTTGTGAAACCGAAGAACTATTTTCACCAGACAGTCTGTCTGATCAACAATTTTAAAAATTACTTCAAGGAGCACGGACAGACGATTTATGAAAATCCATCTCCAGGAAATAAAAAAGGTGGTATCTCTACATTAGAAGACAAATCCCTGGGGTGTACCCAGAAATCCGGGCATGCACCAGTTCGAGGAGTCCTTGCATATGGAGAACCGGTTTCCCGCCGCGGTCTGAATCTTTTAAGTGCTCCCGGCAATGATCTGGTTGCTTCCACTGCGCTTGCAGCTTCCGGTGCACACATTGTTCTGTTTACAACAGGACGTGGAACCCCGTTTGCCTCCCCTGTTCCAACTATGAAGATTTCCAGCAATTCCGCACTCTATCAGAAGAAATCAAACTGGATTGATTTTAACTGTGGTGCAATGGTAGAAGATTCTTCCTTAGAAGAACTCGCTGCACAATTATTTGATTATGTCATCCGCATCGCCTCCGGCGAAAAAGTAAAATCAGAGGCGGCTGGTTTCCATGATATGGCTATCTTTAAACAGGGCGTTACATTGTAGAGCACCCTGACTTTGCAATCAAAAACGAAACAATATGTCAATCAGAAAGTGAGGATATTTATATGAAAAAACTAAGTTACCAGACTCTACGTGAGCAAAATTATGACGGCTATCTACTTCCGGAAGCACCAGAACGTGTGCTCCAGTTCGGCGAAGGGAATTTCCTCCGGGCATTTGTAGACTATTTTATTGACATCTTAAATGAAAAGACCGGATTCCAGTCAAAAGTCGTCCTGTGCCAGCCAATCGCACCGGGACTTGCCGATCTGATTAACGAACAGGAAGGACTCTACACACTCTATCTGCGTGGCTTTCAGAATGGTCAGAAAGTAAATCAGAAACGGGTCATCTCCTGCGTAAGCAGGTGCTTAAACCCATACAAAGATTATGAAGAGGTGCTTGCCTGCGCAGAGAATCCAGATCTCCGTTACATCGCTTGCAATACAACAGAAGCCGGAATCGTCTACGATCCTTCCTGCCAGTTCACAGATTCTCCTGCTTCCAGCTATCCAGCAAAGCTCACACAGTTCTTATACCGTAGATTCCAGAAATTTGGTACAGAAACAGGAAAAGGATTTGTAATCCTTGCATGTGAACTGATCGATAATAATGGAAAAGAACTGGAGAAATGTGTACTAAATTATGCAGCACAGTGGAATCTCGGTGAGGACTTCTCTAACTGGATCCGCCGGGAAAATCTCTTCTGCTCCACATTGGTAGACCGGATTGTAACCGGATATCCGAGAGCTGAGGCAGACGAGATCAACAAGGAAAACGGCTACATCGATCAGTTGATCGATACCGGAGAAATCTTTGGATTCTGGGTTATTGAAGGACCACAGTCTCTGAAAAAAGAGCTTCCATTTGAAGAAGCAGGTCTCCCTGTCCTAATCACCGATGATCATAAACCTTACAAGCAGCGCAAGGTGCGCATTCTCAACGGTGCACACACTTCCTTCGTTCTGGGTGCCTACCTTGCCGGACAGGACATCGTGCGTGACTGTATGGAAGATGAAGTCATTCAGAAGTTTATGAATAAAACAATTTACGAGGAAATCATTCCTACATTAACTCTGCCAAAGGAAGAACTGGAAGAATTCGCCGCATCTGTGACAGAGCGATTCCGCAATCCATTTATTGATCATGCGCTCCTTTCTATCTCGCTGAACTCCACATCAAAGTGGAAAGCCCGAGTTATGCCTTCTCTGAAAGGATACCTCAAAGAAACTGGAAAGCTGCCTTCCTGCATCACTGCTTCTTTTGCATTCTATATTGCCTTCTTCCGCGGAGAAAAACTGACCGAAGATGGACTCGTAGGAATGCGAAACGGCACCGAATATATGATCAAAGATGATCAGGCTGTTCTCGACTTCTTCTTTGCCCACAGAAATGACAGCGCAAAAGATCTTGCACATGCAGTCTGCACCAACGAACAGTTCTGGGGCGAAGACCTCAGCAAACTGGATGGATTTGAAGCAGAAGTATGCCGGTACTTAGAAGAAATAGAAGAAAAAGGTGCTTACGAAGTCATGCGTGAATGCCTTGCCTCTTAATCACAAAGGACTTGAAAGGGTAAGCCCCTTCCAAGTCCTCTTTCTTTTATCTTACATATTTTTCCAATGTGTTTCTCACTGCACCGGTTCCTGCAAGCATTTCTTTCAAGTAACCACATACAGTTTCTGCCATGTTTACTTCGTACAAGTTCACACCAAAAATTGCTTTGTTTTCTAAGATCGGTCTTACAGAAGCTTCCACATCTGTCTCTTCTCCGAGTTTAAATCCTGCTACGTATGGACAAACTGTCTCAAGAAGCGGATCTGGGCTTAAGTCAAATGTTTTTCCATTGTCATCCACACCCATCAGATAACGGAGCCATCCTGCAAATACAAGTGGAATCAGTTTCAGATCTGCTGTATTTAAGCTCTCACCTGCCTCATATGCTTTGATCGTCTCACCGAAACGGATCGCAAGCTTCTGAGAAGTATCTGTTGCGATTCTCTGTGGAGTATCCGGCATAAACGGATTTGGAATACGCACATTTAAAACCGTATCAATAAATTCTTTCGGGTCAAGGATCCCCGGATTTACTACAACCGGAAGTCCTTCCACATATCCGATTCCCTCTACAAGTTTCTTTAATACTTCATCTTTCATTTCTTTAGAAATCAAGTCATATCCGAGCAGACATCCAAACACTGCCAGTGTTGTGTGAAGCGGATTTAAGCAAGTGCAGACTTTCATCTTTTCTACCTTGTCTACAGTCTCGCGTGTTGTAAACATCAGTCCGCCTTTTTCCAGTTCCGGTCTTCCGTTCGGGAATCTGTCTTCAATGACAAGGTACTCACACTCTTCTGCATTGACAAACGGCGCCACATAAGAATTCTTTGAAGTGATCACCGGCTCGAGTTCTTCCACCCCATCATTTTTTAAGATTTCTTCCACAGAACTGTCCGGACGAGGAGTAATCTTATCAATCATAGTCCACGGGAAAGAAACTTTGTCAGGATTTTCGATGTAAGCTACAAATCCAGCCTCAGCAACTCCATTTTTTACCCATGTCTCTGCAAATGTGTGGACTGCATCGTATAACTTCGTTCCGTTGTGGGAACAGTTGTCCATACTTACCATTGCCACTGGCTTTTCTCCTGCCTGGTATCTTGCATATAAAAGTGCAGATACTTTTCCGATATAACTTCTTGCCTTCTCAGGTCCTGCCACAAAATCCTCTGCGACATCTGCAAGTGTTTCCCCTTTTCCATTTACAAGGCTGTATCCCTTCTCTGTAATTGTAAAACTTGCCATCTGAAGAGAATCTGTCGTGAAGATCTCTTTGAGTCTTCCAAAATCTGTCTCATTCTCAGAATCCAGTGCAAGAGATTCTGCAACACTTCCTACTACAGTTTTCTCTACACTGCCGTCTGCTTTTAATGTCACAAGAATGCTGTAATCATCGTGTGGGCGGTTCATTTTTTCTACGATTTCATAATCATATCCTTCCGCCACAACAATTCCTCTGTCAAGCACTCCTTCATTTAAGAGATTCTGTGCCACATTTGCCTGAAATGCACGGAAAAGATTCCCTGCTCCAAAGTGTACCCAATATGGTGCTTCTTTTGTGGCAGCCACCATTTGCTCACGGTCAAACTGCGGAAGTCGGTATCCTTTTTCCTCCCACTGTTTTCTATCTGCCAATCCAGCTTTGCTTAACTGCATCCTATTTTGCCCCTTTCTCAATTGCTTCCCAAAGTCCGTTTAAGTAAGTTGCTCCAAGTGCTCTGTCATACAGTCCGTATCCAGGCATTGCCACTTCTCCCCAGATCATACGACCGTGATCTGGTCTGATCGGTCCTGTAAATCCGATTTCATAGAGTGCTTTCATAATTTCATACATATCAAATGTTCCGTCAGAAGAAAGGTGTGCAGCCTCCTCAAAATCTGTCGGAGAGTTGAATTTTAAGTTACGCACATGTGCAAAATGGATTCTTCCTTTCAGAGAGCGGATCATATCCGGAAGATCATTTTTTAAGTTTGTTCCATAAGATCCTGAGCAGAATGTCACACCATTGTGCGGGTTGTCTACCATACTCATCAATCTTAAGATATTTGTCTTATTGATGATAATTCTAGGAAGTCCAAATACGCTCCATGCAGGATCGTCCGGATGAATTGCCATGTTAATGTCGTATTTGTCACATACCGGCATAATTCTCTCCAGGAAATATTTGAGATTTTCAAATAATTTTTCATCATCAATATCTTTGTACATCTCAAACAGTTCTTTTACTTTCTCCATACGTTCCGGTTCCCATCCCGGCATCACTGTTCCGTTCATATCCCCGGCAATTGACTCAAACATGTTTTCCGGATTGATTGCATCTACTGCTTCCTGTGTATATGCAAGTACTGTAGATCCATCTGGTCTCATTCTTGCAAGCTCTGTTCTTGTCCAGTCAAATACCGGCATGAAGTTATAACATACAAGATGAATATCTTCCTGTCCGAGATTTTCCAGTGTCTCAATGTAATTATCGATGTATTTATCTCTGTCTGCCGCACCTGTCTTGATTGCATCGTGTACGTTGACACTTTCAATACCTGCTACATGAAGACCTGCTGCTTCTACTTCTGCCTTCATCTCGCGGATTCTCTCTCTGCTCCACACTTCTCCCGGTGTTGTGTCATATAATGTTGTGATAACTCCTGTCACACCCGGAATCTGGCGGATCTGCTGTAATGTTACTGTATCAAATTTTGAACCATACCATCTTAATGTCATTTCCATGATTTTCTTGTTTCCTTTCATTACCTCTTTTATTTGCGTTTCTTCTCTTCATCTTACAAAAAACAACAAAAAGCACCATTGGCGTATTTGTTGTATACATTGCATTTCTTGTTGTTTTATAGTATTATAGCAAAATAAAACCAAAAATCTCACCGAAAAGCAGAAAGGACGCCCTATGAAGAAAGAACTCCGCACATCAGTTTCTTTACACGCCTAGCATATGGTATCAAAAGATTTTTGAGATTTAACTATTACAGTGAACACAACTCTTCTTAAAAGTAGAAAATCATGCTTCACAATTACTATGAATTCTAGTTTTTTTCTGGAAGGTGATGTCAGTATCCAGATTGGTTCTGATATTTATCCAGTTCAATTTGGTGACATTATGCTGATTCCCCCGCACATTTACCACCACTCGATCATCCACAGTTCTAAAGTTCCTTACCGGAGATTTATCTTCTGGATCAGTCAGGAATATTGTAATTATCTTGCCCAGATTTCGCCGGATTATGTATATCTTATGCACCATGTGCAGGCAACACACACTTATCTGTACCACAATGACCGGGTATCCTTCAATGCGGTGCAGTCCAAAGCACTTCGCCTCATTGAGGAAATGCAGTCGGATAAATTCGGAAAAGAAGCCCAGATTCCGCTCTCCGTCAACGATTTGATCCTTCATCTGAACCGAATGATCTACGAACGTCTGCATCCTGCAAGACAACACGAAGGACTTGCCCTGTACCAGAACATCTCGCAGTATATTGAAGAGCATCTCAATGAAGACCTGTCGCTGGATCGCCTTGCGAGAGAATTTTATGTGAGTAAGTATCATATCGCCCATATCTTTAAAGACAGTATCGGAATCTCCGTGCACCAGTACATCACAAAAAAACGGTTAGACCAGTGCCGGGAGGCAATTCTTGGAAATATGAGCATTACTGAAATCTACCAGCTGTTCGGATTTCGGGATTACTCCAGTTTTTACCGGGCATTTAAAAAAGAATACGGAATCTCCCCGAAAGATTACCGGGATATGAATTCATTAATTCTGAATCATTAGATTTCCGCATTCTTCTTAATTTTTTCCTATTACTTTTTGTTCTTATTTTTTACTTTTGATTTGCCGGCTCGATCGCAATGGATTTTCCTTTGATCTTCACATTCTGCATTGCGTGAAGAACATCTCTTGCATACTCTCTCGGCACTTCTACAAATGTATATTTATCAAACATATCGATCGTTCCGATCAGTTTTCCAGGCATTCCACTTTCTCCTGCAAGCGCTCCGAGAATGTCTCCCGGTCTTGCTTTCTGCTTCTTCCCAATATTGATGAACAGTCGGACCATTCCCGGCTCTTCCGCTCCGGTATCTCCGAAGTCAAATTCATCTTCCGATTCATTTTCATCTTTCATTCCGGTGTACAATTTTAAAAATGCGGCTGCCATATCCATTGCTGTATAGTCAGAATCATTGACTTTCTCCTCGATTGCATTGATCATCATGGTCAGATCTTCTTTTTCGATCATCTTCTCAATCTCTTCCAATACATTGTCAATCTTTGTATTTGCGACATCGTTCAATGACGGTACTTTCTGCGCGTAAATCTTTGTCTTGCAGTAACGCTGGATTTCTTTCAATTTATATACTTCTTTCCCGGAGACAAAAGAAAAAGAACGTCCAACTCTTCCTGCTCGTCCGGTTCTTCCGATCCGGTGTACATAATACTCTTCATCCTGTGGCAGATCATAGTTAAATACCGCCTCCACTTCATCGACATCAATTCCTCTTGCAGCCACATCTGTCGCTACAAGGATATCTGTCTTTCCACTTCTAAATCCCTGCATTACACGGTCTCTCTGTGCCTGCTTCATATCTCCGTGAAGTCCTGCTGCAAAGTATCCGCGCCCTAAAAGTGCAGTTACAAGCAGATCTACCTGCTTCTTCGTATTACAGAATATCACAGAAAGTTTCGGTGTATAAATGTCAAGCAGACGTGTCAGCACTTCTTCCTTATTCTTCGGTTTTACCTCATAGTAGAACTGTTCAATATTCGGCACAGTCAGTTCCTTTTTCGTCACTTTGATTACTTCCGCATTCTTCTGGAATTTCTTCGTAATCTCCATGATTGCCTTCGGCATCGTTGCGGAAAATAATACGGTCTGCCGCTCCTCTGGAACTCCTTCCAGAATCGTCTCGATATCCTCACGGAATCCCATATTCAGCATCTCATCCGCCTCATCTAAGATAACCGTATGCACCTGCTCCATTTTAATTGTCTTTCTTCTCATGTGGTCCATCACACGTCCCGGTGTTCCGATGATCAGCTGTGTTCCACTCTTCAAGGAACGAATCTGTTTTACAATTTCCTGCCCTCCATAAATTGGAAGTACTTTGATTCCATGCATATACTTTGCCAGATTCCGGATTTCCTCCGCCACCTGAATTGCAAGTTCTCTTGTCGGGCAGAGAACGATTCCCTGTAATTTCTTGTTCTTCGGATCAATTTTTTCCAGCATCGGAATTCCAAATGCGGCTGTCTTTCCTGTTCCTGTCTGTGCCTGTCCGATGATATCTTTTCCTGTCATCATAACCGGGATGGCTTTACTCTGAATCGGAGAAGCCTCCTCAAATCCCATATGTTTTACTGCTTTTTGAATCTCCGGGCAGATTCCAAGCTCTTCAAATCTTAATGTTTCCATTATTTGTTTCCTTTCCGTTCTTTCTGTATTTATCTATCCTGTCATTCATACTTTATTGAAAAGTAATTTATGACTAATATTTCCTACATGCTATTTCTGTCCATAAAAATGAGGCTGGTGCAAAATGAACTTTGCAGCAACCCCACTCATAAAGTACACGTCTTCCATCATAACAGATGCTCTGAATTTTGTCTATCTTTTTCTTTTCCTCTTGCATTTTTGTAATAGAAGTAGTAATATCAACATATACTTAATGTAGTATTTAAAACTACTTATTGTTTTATTCATCATTGATCAGGAGGCATTCTTATGAAACAAAGACATTTAAAAGATCCCGGAAGCGCGATTACTCATTTTATCGCAATGCTGATGGCTATCTTTTCCGCAACACCATTGTTGATAAAAGCAGCTCACAAAGGAGATCCCATCTATGTGATTTCCCTCGCAATCTTCATTGGAAGTATGATCTTATTATACACCGCAAGCACCTTATACCACTCCCTTGATATTTCTGAGAAAGTGAATAAGCGTCTGAAAAAATTTTGACCATATGATGATCTCTGTGCTGATTGCAGGAAGCTACACACCTATCTGCCTGATCACCTTAAAAGGACCTGTCGGCTATACCATGCTTACAATCGTGTGGGGTATTGCAATTCTCGGAATCCTTGTGAAAGCGTTTTGGGTAAACTGTCCGAAATGGTTCTCCTCGGTTCTTTATATCGGAATGGGATGGACCTGCGTTTTCGGCATTCACAAACTTCTTGACACAATGTCCCCAGGTGGATTTGGATGGCTTTTAGCCGGCGGAATCGTCTATACCATCGGAGGAATTATTTACGCACTGAAACTTCCAATCTTCAACAACAAACATAAGAACTTCGGAAGTCATGAGATCTTTCATCTATTTGTGATGGGCGGAAGTGTCTGCCACTTTATCGTGATGTATGTGTTCCTATTAAGATAATCCATAAAAAAGAAGACCGGAAACTTTCTTCCAAGCTTTCAGTCTTCTTTTCATCTTTTATTCTCCTTTGTTCAGCATATTCTCTACGACTTCTTTTCCCATCTGGTAAACCATCTTAGATCCATCTAGCTGCACATAGTAATATGATCCGCTCTCATCCAACTTACCAATATTCAATGTAAGTGTCTGCTCTTTCTTATCATCGTCTTCATACACTGCCTCGATTTTGACTTTTCATTTTCCTCTAATCCATACGATGCCAATTTTTCATCTTTCACCGCATATTCCATCACAAGTTCCAAATGATGCTGCTCCGAATCCTCCGGCAATCGCTGCCAAATCTTCTTTCTGGCTCTCCTCTTTGGAATCGTATACGGTCTGCTTACCATTTTCTGTGATCGTCACTTGCTTCAAGTTTGCACTTCCAATACTTGGCAGTGTTTCTTTCTGAAGGAAGTCATTCCATTCATAAGAAATTGTGTCCAAACTCGTCCCAGAGACGGTGTACACTTTTTCTTTATCATTCAGAGTCATATAATAATTTTCCTCCACTGCATTTCCAAAGTAAAGTGTAGTCTCTGTCCCTTCACTATCTTTCAAATGGATTGTGTATTTCGGGTTTTCCAGACCGTAATCGGAAAGCTGATCTGTCTCTTTTAGTTCCCTCACTGCTGTAAGATTTCCAAAGGCTGTTGCCATCGCATCAATATAGCTTTGTGCAACTGGAAACTCCTTGTCTTTTGTGTAATACCACACATCTTCATTCTTTGCAAATGCAAAATCATTTCCCTCATACTGATAAGAAATCTCCTGGAGATCCGAAATATCTGTCACGGTAACGGTATTCGCCTCAGCGGTCTCTGCTTCCTTCTGTTCCTGTTTTCGATTGTAACTTCCAAGTCCCAGATAAACAATGACAAGCACTGCCAGGGCGCCAGTCAAAATCAGTAGTGATCTATGTTTCTTCATATACGCCCTCCTGCTATGCCTTTCTTCGTTTCATCCATCTTGCAAATCCAGAGATCAGAATGATCGCCGGCACTCCAAAGATCATCAGCAGGCTGAATCCTCCGGCATACTGTACGGTATTATAGGTCACTGCAAGACTCTTTGGCTCAATCGCTGTATTTTCTACATCATCAAAATTACTTGTCACTGCATTCATAAACAATTTGAGGTTTTCTACAGTTGTAAAAGCATCTGTCAGCTGGCTATCAATCATCATCGGCGCTGAGATCGCCGTCAGTCTTCCCCTCATCCTCTGTCGCCACTGCACCAAGAATATATTCTCCCTGCTCCTGTTTATCCTCTGTTACCGCAAATCCATTCTCAGAAGTTGTCATAAATGGAGTAACACTGATCGTATCTCTTGCCGGATCTGTCTCAACCATTCCACGTGCATTCAAAAGTAGCACCATATTGCTTGACATTCCTTCCCCAAGTTCTCCAGAAGCATTGATTTCCGGGAAGAATGAATATGGATTTCCCTGGTACGCACGGTCCGTATCTGCAATATACCCATCTGCCATCTGAAGTCCGTATTCTTCCATAAATGTATCAAGATTTGGTGTCTCCTGATCTTCTGCACCAGAGATCAACATCATTTTTCCACCGTTTTTCAAATACTCAGAAAGTGTATTTTTTTCATCTTCTGTAATATCCGTGGTCGGTGCATACATAAACAAAAGATCACAGTCTTCCGGAATCTCACTATTCATCAGCAGATTTAGCTCTTCCATCGATAAATTTGCCTTCTCAAACAGCTCTGACAGGCTGGTAGATACTGTACTTTCTCCATGTCCACTCGTCCGGTAAATTTTCTTTGTCTCTTCACTTGTCACATAATTAACTGCGCTTGTGAGCTGTCCCTCCGCATCAAATTGTGACTCCTGCATCTGTCCAGTCATATAGTAAGAAGACTGATCATAGACGATGATGTCTGTAAATGAAATCGTTGTTGTCTTTTCTGTATCCGGACAGGATACCACGATTGTATTTGAAGATGTATCATACTCAGTCAGTGCCGCAGGATGAAGCACCGGATCGATCCACTCAACAGAAATTTTCCCCGACAATGCGGCATATTTACTTAAAAATGTTTTGATTCTTTCATCTGTCGAAGATTTCTCCGCCAATACTTTTATTTCTACTTTTTTATCCAGTTTTTTCAGCATCTTTTTCGATGTATCTGTAATGTCATAGATTTGATTATCGCTGATGTCAATATTTCTCACAGACTCCGGGAGTCTTCCTGCGACGAGATTAATCACGATTACCACAGCAACTGCAACCGCTGTCAGCCCCAAACTGTACGCACCTCGTTTCGTATGAATCGTTCCAAATAGTTTTTTCAATTTCTCCACAATACTGCCCTCCTAACTCCAACGCCTTTTCTGAATTGTCTGCACGGTCAGAAAGACACATAGGAAAATCAAAGAAAAATAGAGTATCATTCCGCTGATGTCAACAATATGAGTAAATGCAATGTTTGTAAATGGCTCTGTCAGAATAAATTTTCCAAACAGATCTGGAAGCAGGTTATCAAACAGACTGGATTTTGCAAAATATGTTCCAATTGCTGCGGCAGCGCCTAACACTTCCACGCCTGCTGCAATCACCCAGTTTTTCGTCATCTGATAAATACCGATGACCAGAACTGTCAGAATCACGAGAATCCCGATCAGACCTCCCATCGCCGACGTCGGCAGGAAGTCAACAAGTCCTTCCCACAAATACAGAATGAGAAGTACCCCAAATGTGCTGATTGCAGCAATGATCTGGCTCTCTGTCAGCGCAGATAAAAACATTCCAATTGCAATATAAACACATCCAAGAAGGAAAAATGCCAGAATTGCCATGTAATCAATGCCGATATGTGCTTCTCCCTGGCTTTCGATGATCAGTGGAAATACCGCATAGATTGCACATGGAACCGCAAAAACTGTAACCATTGCAAAATATTTTCCAAGCACAATCTGACTAAGACTTACCGGAGCTGTCAAAAGAAGTTGATCTGTTCTGCTTTTCTTCTCCTCCGCAAAGCATTTCATCGTAAGTACCGGGACTGCCACCAGCATAATAAAAAGTATAGAGTTTAGCGCATAAGAAAAATATGGATATCCCATATTCAGATTATACACCATGAAATAAATTCCGGTGATCGCTACAAGAAACGCTATAAATACATACCCGATCATAGAATCGAAATAGGATTTTAATTCTCTCTTATAAATCGCTTTCATCTTCTTCTCCTCCTTCCTCATTCGTAGAAACGCTCGGCTCTTCCGGAATCTCTATATCAGATTCCGTGTCGGGCTTGCTGTCAAACTTCCCAGTATGAAAGCCCAATTTCTTCTGCTCGGAGTCTCCTGTTTCCTCCTGCGTCAGTTTTAAGAAGACATCTTCCAATGTGATTCTTGACAGATTCAACTTCAGTAGTGCACAATGTTCCTCTGCAAATGTGTGGAAGATTTTCTCCCTAATATCTGTCTGATCTACGGTCTTGATAAAAATATCCGTCGTTCCATCCTGTTGTTCCTTATAGTCTACCGTTTCAATCTCCTCTATTTTGCTAAGAATCTCTTTTACTTTTGTCTCTTCTGCTTTGGCTGTCAGTTCAATCGTTTCAGAACCATTTAAAAGCCGCTCCAGATTCTCAGGAGTGTCACTTGCTACCAGCTTTCCATGCGCAATGATCATGACATAATCACAGACCGCCTGTACTTCCGCCAGAATATGAGAACTCAGAATGATCGTATGATTTTTGGAAAGTTCCTTGATCAGCTCCCGTATCTCGATAATCTGTTTCGGATCCAGTCCGACCGTAGGTTCGTCTAAGATGATCACTTCCGGGAAGCCAAGAACTGCCTGTGCAAGCCCGACTCTCTGCTTGTATCCTTTTGACAGATTTTTAATCAGACGTCCTTCTACCTCCTCCAGCTTAACAAGCTTCAAGACGTGATCCACTTCTGATTTTCTATCTTTTTTCTTTACCTTTTTCAATTCTGCTGCAAAATCAAGATATTCTTTTACAGTCATATCCAGATACAGCGGCGGAATCTCAGGGAGATACCCGATGCTTTTCTTTGCTGCTTCCGGCTCATCAAGAATGTTATGCCCGTTGATGAGCACTTCTCCTTCCGTGGCGCCTAGATATCCCGTCATAATATTCATGGTTGTAGATTTTCCTGCACCATTTGGTCCGAGAAATCCATAGATCTGACCACTCTCCACTGTAAAGTTGAGATGGTCTACCGCCAGATGACTGCCATAGCGTTTTACCAGATTTTTAACTTCTATCAACTTTTTACCCTCCCGACAAAATGTGTTTCTCTGGATCATGCTTTCGACTTTCCTGAATGATTTCCGCATCCATTACGGAATACTTTTTACACTGCTGCCAAAAACACGCTCTGATTTTTTTATTCTATAAAAGAAACTCGTTGATTCTGTGACAGTTATGTGTTCATTCTGTGAAAAGCTCCGACATCTTTCAGCATCTTTTGTCTTTTTCCATTGGAAAATAAGAAAGAACCAACCCTCTCATCGGATCAGTTCTTCTTTTTCCTTCCGGCTCAGCCGCTTTATCGCATATTCCCTTTTCATCGCTTCTTCTTTTGTTTCAAATGTCTCATAATAGATGAGTGTGACCGGTCGTCTCGCCTTTGTATACTTCGCACCCCTGCCCTGATTATGTGCCTCCATGCGGCGGGTAAGATCGTTTGTCCAGCCGGTATAAAAGGTTCCGTCACTGCATTTTACAATGTATGTATAATTCATAGCTTTTTTCTCCCCTTCGTAATTTCATTTCCTTTATCAATATTATCACATAAAAGATCCCAAAGCAGTTTTGCAAAACTTTCTCTTCAGGATCTTTTCTTTTTCTATTTTCTATTCGTATGCGATATGGTCCATTGGGTTGACTGGCTGTCCATCTTTTAACAGCTGGAAATATAAGTTTGGACCTTCTACACTGTAATACTTTGTTGGTTCGCTCACATAGCCGATCACACTGTTTTCTGTCACATACTCTCCTGGCTGTACCGGTACTTCTTTGAGTTGTCCGTAAATGGCTGCATAACCATTCCCCATATCAATACTTACGGTTGTTCCGGTCTGTGCATTTGTATCGACCGCTGAGACTGTTCCTGCGGCTGCCGCTTTTACTTCTGCACCAACTTGACCACTGATCACTACGGCTGGATTATACTTATACTGATCAAGTGTGGCAAAATAAATGCTCTGATCCATGCTGTAATTCATAATCACATTTCCGTCTACCGGCCACAGAAGGGTGTCTTCCTCACTGAAATAAGCTGCTGTTCCTGCAGCTGCCGTCTGCTCTGCCCCTGCATCCGTCTGTGCCGGAGTTTCCTTCGCATGTTCCGTGGCTTCTCCTTCTTCCTGTTGTTCTTCTCCGTCGGAATTTTGCGCTGCTTCTTCCTGCTCTGGAAGTACGATTCTATCTGTGTTGGCGGCTTCCGACTGCTCTTTTTCTTCTACCTCTCGCTCTTTTTCTTTCTGTTCTTCTTCGGCCTTGGCAAGCTGCTCTTTCATCTCACGTTTGTAGCTGCTGAATGTATAAGCCCCTACCAGTGCGACAACTGCGATAAAACATATTGCGATTGCTGCTGCCATGCCTTTTCCCTTCATTTGGAATGGCTCTTCATTTTTCTTCATCTTCATCACCTCTGACTTTATTTTTGCCAGAAAGCGATGTGCTTATTCCAATTTTAAAAATATTTCCCCGCCATCTTTTAACTGCGCACCTTCATAAAAATATTGAAGGATTTCTTCGTATCCTTTTCCTTCTTTTGCCATCTGATTTGCTGTATACTGACTCATACCGACTCCGTGCCCGATTCCACCGGAAGTAATTTGCAGTTTTCCTTTCTGCTCCTGAAAAGAAAAATGACTGGAAGGTAATTCCAATGCTTCCCGAAATTCTTCTCCGGTGCAGGTTGCCTGACCAATCCGCACAGTTGTCACATATCCCGCCGCATCCGTTCCCTGTATTTCAAAATCATCAAATGTTGCTTTTTTGTCTTCTTTTGTCTCTTCGGGATTTTCTACTGCGGTTAAAAACTTGCGGCATTTTTCTTTTACTTTATGATATGGCAGCACACACTCCTGCAGCTGTTCTTTCGCCTCCAGATCCTTTGGACAATCTCTTGCCGGAAGATATGGATACGACTCGCTTCCAAATGCCTCCTGCCCGCTTCTCGTCTTTCCTGCACTCAATTTGTGATATGGCAGCATTACATATTGATCCTGATACTGCAAAACCATTTGATCCGTTTCCTGCACTGCCCTTTTCAAATTCTCCTTGCAGGTTTCTGTCTCTTCCCCCCACTCCTGCTCCAACTCTTCCATGCTATAAAAATCATCGGTGAAAATAGTCTTTCTGTCATGGTCTAATTTCTCATAAAAACCAGATCGAAGAATCACCGCCTGCGCCTTCAGAGCTTCCAGTTCCGAATCGGCTGCCATCTCTTTTGCAAGAACTCCTGCGAGATATTTCTCCCACACGATCTCCTCGACTCTCGTCCCTACCTGCACCTTTACATAGTCTTCTTTTACGCGGCTGCTTGTTTTGATGTGGGCGCCATTCATAAAAAGTGTCACCACATATGGCAACAAAAATATAATGACCAACAGTGAAAATAATTCTCTGGCTTTTCTTCGCATCTCTTCGTCCCTCCTCTACAATGTATGGAGAGATTATGGAAACTATACCGTCATCTTTCATGAAATATGGAAAAAAGGAAGCTGCCGCTTCACGATTTATTAATCGCCAAAGCAGCAGCACCAAAAAATTACTCTATTCTGATTTTCAATCCATTTTTACAGCCTTGGATCCGGCTTCACTGTCACTTTTTTCAATTTCCATATATCTGCAACGTACTCTTCGATCGTTCTGTCAGACGTAAACTTACCGCAGGATGCTGTGTTTAACAATGCCATCTTTGCCCACCTGTCCTGATCGCGGTATGCCGCTTCCACACGCTTCTGGGCTTCTGCATAAGAACGGAAGTCTTTGAGGATAAAATAGGTATCTGCTCTGTCGCTGCTCTTTGTATTTAGTAATGAGTTGTACAGATCACGGTACAGTTCATGATCTCCATTTGCATAAGTTCCGTCCACAAGCTGGTCAACAACTCTTTTTAACTCCCAGTCACTGTTGTAAATATCCATTGGCTGATAACCGCCATTGTTCTCGTAATTAATGACTTCGTCTGAACTGAGACCAAAGATAAATGCATTTTCCATTCCAACTTCATCCACGATCTCTACATTGGCACCGTCCATGGTTCCAAGTGTCGGGGCACCATTTAACATAAATTTCATATTTCCGGTTCCCGATGCTTCTTTTGAGGCGGTAGAAATCTGCTCGCTGACATCCGCAGCTGCAAAGATCAGTTCCGCATTTGAGACACGGTAATCTTCGATAAAGACAACTTTAATCTTTCCATTGATACTTCTGTCATTGTTGATCACATCCGCCACAGAGTTGATCAGTTTGATCGTCTGTTTTGCACGCTTATATCCGGCTGCCGCCTTTGCCCCAAAAATAAAAGTTCTTGGATAGAAGGTGATCTCCGGATGCTCTTTCATCTGATTGTACAGATACATTACATGAAGAATATTTAACAGCTGACGTTTATACTCATGAAGTCTCTTAACCTGTACATCAAAGATTGATTCTGGGTCCACTTCAATCCCGTTATGCTCTTTGATATATTTTGCAAGACGGATTTTATTTTGATATTTGATCTCCATAAATTCTTTTCTTGCTTTCGGATCATCTGCCAGCGGTTTTAATTTTGCCATCTCGGAGAGATCTGTGATCCACTTATCTCCGATATGTTCTGTCACCCAGTCTGCAAGCAGTGGGTTTCCATGAAGTAAGAATCGTCTCTGTGTGATTCCGTTTGTTTTATTATTAAATTTCTCAGGCATCATCTCGTAGAAATCTTTCAGCTCTTCGTGTTTTAAGATCTCTGTATGAAGCTTTGCAACACCATTGACAGAAAATCCTGCAACAATTGCAAGGTGTGCCATTTTTACCTGTCCATCATAGAGAATTGCCATTTTTCTGACTTTCTCTTCATTTCCCGGATACATCTGGCGCACTTTTTCTACGAAACGGCGGTTGATCTCTTCTACAATCTGATATACTCGCGGAAGCAATCTGGAGAACAGATCGATCGGCCATTTCTCAAGCGCCTCAGACATGATCGTATGGTTTGTGTATGCACAACATTTTGTTGTAACATTCCATGCATCATCCCAGCTTAATCCTTCCTCGTCCATCAGAAGACGCATCAACTCTGCAACCGCTACAGTCGGGTGAGTGTCGTTCATCTGGAAGATCACCTTCTCATGCAGACGGCGAATATCATCATTGGAGCGTTTGTATTTATCAATGGCTTCCTGAAGACTTGCAGAGATGAAGAAATACTGCTGTTTCAAACGTAATTCTTTTCCCGCATAATGATTATCGTTTGGATAAAGCACCTCCACAATTGTTTTTGCAAGATTTTCCTGCTCCACAGCTTTGTGGTATTCCCCACGATCAAAAGAATCTAAACGGAAAGATGTGATTGCTTTCGCATCCCAGATCCGCAATGTATTTACCACATTATTTCCATAACCGACGATTGGCATGTCGTATGGAATTGCAAGCACGGACTCAAAATTCTCCTGGATAAATTCATCTCTTCCAGTCTCATAATTGTGCTGCATACGGATCGTACCGCCGAAGCGGACTTCCTTTGCATATTCGTCCCTGCGAATTTCAAATGGGTTCCCGTTTTGCAACCAATTATCCGGTGTCTCTACCTGATACCCATTTTTAATTTTTTGTTTGAACATTCCGTAATGATAACGGATCCCGCATCCATATGCAGGATAGCCAAGAGAAGTAAGAGAGTCCAGAAAGCAGGCTGCAAGACGTCCCAATCCACCATTTCCAAGGGCCGCATCCGGCTCCTGATCTTCCACTGCATTCAAATCGATTCCCATTTCTTCCAGAGCCTCTTTCACATCCTGATAAGCAGTTAAATTGATCAGGTTATTTCCGAGTGCCCTTCCCATCAAAAATTCCATCGACAGATAATACACTGTCTTTGGTGATTCCTTTTCGTATACTTCCTGAGTCGCAAGCCAGTTGTCAATAATATATTCTTTTACAGCATAAGACACCGCCTGAAATGTCTGCTGCGGTGTTGCCTCATCTATCGTTCTTCTATACAAAGTCTTCACATTGTTCTTGACTTCTTTTTTAAACGCTTCTTTATCAAACTTAAAATCCGACACTTTCTCTCTCCTCTCTCTTTTATCCCCGCACCTCTTTCTGACGTGCGGGGATCATGCTCGTGTACCGTCTCTTTAATCTGTGTAACTCTCTCTTAAATTAACGCTGTACACCCATATTTACTTTTTCACCATTGATGTTCCACTCTTTGACATATCCTGCCGGAGTCTCCTGCTTCATCTCTGTCGCAAGCACTTCGCCCATGATCTCTGTCTGATATTTTGCGAACACTTCATTGGCCTTCTCTGTTCCTTCGTAATATACTGTGATCTTGTCTGTCACTTCGAAGTCTGCTTCTTTTCTCATTGTCTGGATCTTACTGATGATCTCTCTGACAAATCCTTCTTCCAAAAGCTCTTCTGTCAGGTTTGTATCCAACACAACTGTCACACCGTTGTCGCTCTCAGAAACATATCCTTCCATCTGTGCCATATCGATCAGCAAGTCCTCTTTAAATAATGTCACTTCCTGTCCATTCACATCCAGTTTCAGGGATCCTGTCTCATTCAGCTCATCCATTGCCTTGTTTCCATCCAGATTTTCAAGGGCAACTTTGATTCCACCTAACATTTTACCATATTTTGGTCCAACAGTCTTCAACTGCGGTTTAAATGTATATGAAGTAAATGCGCGAACATCATCTGTAAATTCCATTTCTTTTACATTTAACTCTTCTTCCACAATCTCCTGGTAAAATTCTGGTAAAGTTACAGAAGACTTCACGAACATTTTTCCGATTGGCTGACGGTTCTTAATGTTTGCAGTATTTCTGCATGCACGTCCCATCACAACTAATTTCAGAACTTCATCCATGTTCTCTTCTAACTCACGGTCGATCAACGCTTCATCTGCAACCGGGAAGTCACATAAGTGGATACTTTCCGGAGCTTCTTTGTCGATGCTTCTGACAAGATTCTGATAGATATCTTCTGTCATAAACGGAATCATTGGCGCAGCTACTTTTGCCACAGTCACAAGTGCTGTGTAAAGTGTCATATACGCGTTGATCTTATCCTGCGGCATTCCTTTTGCCCAGAAACGCTCACGGCTTCTTCTGACATACCAGTTGCTCATATCATCCACAAATTCCTGCAGTGCTCTTGCACTTTCCGGAATCCGGTAATTTTCCAGATTTGTATCTACAGTCTTGATCAATGTATTCAATTTGGACAACAGCCATTTATCCATAACCGGAAGTTTCTCGTATTCCAGCTGATATTTTGTCGCGTCAAACTGATCGATCTCCGCGTATAATACGAAGAATGCGTAAGTGTTCCAAAGTGTTCCCATGAATTTACGCTGTCCTTCTGTCACGATCTTGCCGTGGAAACGGTTTGGAAGCCACGGTGCACTGTTGATATAGAAATACCAGCGGATCGCATCTGCTCCGTACTGCTCTAATGCTTCAAACGGATCGACTGCATTTCCTTTGGATTTACTCATCTTCTGTCCTTTTTCATCCTGCACATGTCCAAGCACGATAACATTCTTATATGGCGCTTTGTTAAATACAAGTGTCGAGATTGCAAGCAGAGAATAGAACCATCCTCTTGTCTGGTCTACCGCCTCGGAAATAAAGTCTGCCGGGAACTGCTGTTCAAATAAATCTTTATTTTCAAATGGATAATGGTGCTGTGCAAACGGCATTGCCCCACTGTCAAACCAGCAGTCGATAACTTCCGGCACACGGTGCATCTCTTTTCCACAGTGCGGACACTTGATCGTCACTGCATCGATAAATGGGCGGTGCAGTTCGATATCATCCGGACAGTTGTCTGACATTGATTTCAGTTCTTCAATGCTTCCGATGGAATGCATATGCCCACATTCACATTCCCAAACATTAAGAGGAGTTCCCCAGTATCTGTTACGGCTGATTCCCCAGTCCTGTACATTCTCAAGCCAGTCTCCGAAACGTCCTTTTCCGATGCTTTCCGGAATCCAGTTGATCGTATTGTTGTTTCTGATCAGATCTTCTTTGACTTCTGTCATCTTGATGAACCATGACTCACGCGCATAATAAATCAATGGAGTATCACATCTCCAGCAGTGTGGATAGCTGTGTTCAAAATTCGGAGCAGCAAAGAGAAGTCCTCTCTTCTCCAGATCTTCTAATACCATCGGATCTGCTTTCTTACAGAATGTTCCTGCCCATGGAGTTTCCTCTGTCATCTCACCCTTTTCATCTACTAACTGAAGGAATGGAAGGTCATATCTGCGTCCAACCTGCGCATCATCCTCACCAAATGCAGGTGCAATATGAACGACACCAGTACCATCTGTAAGTGTAACGTAATCAGCACATGTCACATAGTATGCCCGCTTATTTAACTCTACAAACGGGAATAACGGCTCATACTCTTTATTTTCCAAATCTTTTCCGACATAAGTCTCTACGACTTCCACATCACCTTCCAGCACGGTATCCACAAGTGCCTGTGCCATATAGTATGTGTAACCGTCATTTTTTACTTTTACATAAGTTTCATTCGGGTTGACACAAAGTGCAACGTTAGAAGGAAGTGTCCATGGCGTTGTTGTCCATGCAAGGAAGTAAGCATCTTCTCCCTTTACTTTAAATCTTACGATTGCGGAACGCTCTTTGACATCCTTGTATCCCTGTGCGACTTCGTGGCTGGAAAGCGGAGTTCCACAACGAGGGCAGTAAGGTACGATCTTATATCCTTTGTATAACAGTCCTTTGTCCCAAATCTGTTTTAATGCCCACCACTCAGACTCAATAAAGTTATTGTCGTAAGTAACATATGGGTTATCCATGTCTGCCCAGAATCCAACTGTCGCAGAGAAATCTTCCCACATTCCTTTATATTTCCATACACTGTCTTTACAATGTTTGATAAATGGCTCTAATCCATATTCCTCAATCTGCTCTTTTCCATCCAGTCCAAGCAATTTTTCCACTTCCAGTTCCACCGGAAGTCCGTGTGTATCCCACCCGGCTTTTCTTGGTACCATATATCCTTTCATGGTACGGTATCTTGGAATCATATCCTTGATGACACGAGTCAGCACATGTCCGATGTGCGGTTTTCCATTGGCAGTCGGAGGTCCATCGTAAAATGTATATGTCTCCCCTTCTTTTCTATTTTCCATACTTTTCCGGAAGATATCATTCTCTTCCCAGAATTTTTCTGTTTTCTTCTCACGGTCAACAAATTTTAAGTCCGTAGATACTTTCTGATACATACTGATTCTCCTTTACTTTCTATATTTCATAAATGCGGTCCTGCCGGCCCGGTTGCAAAGTAATCTTAAAAATAGAACATAAGATTTTCCTATGTAATAAAAAAACTCCCGCCCTGTAAAAGGACGGAAGCATAATCTTTCGTTTTACCACCTGTTACAACATACCAGCATATGCGCTCCCAATAACGGCGGAATCCCGTCAGTGCTTACTTATTTTTCCAAAAAATGTTCAGCCCCTGCAACTCAGAAGTGATATTCAAATATACTTTACTCCTACCAGGCTTCCACCATCCCCGGCTCGCTTTGATTTTCCGGTATATTCTACTGTCTTCGTCAACGTCTTTACCTATACAAATTCCATTATAGAAACATTTCACGCCGCCGTCAAGAGTTGTTTGTGATGTTTTTCTCAACTTTTCTTTACCATTTTTTCATACTCTATTTATGGATTGTGTGACGTTTTTCATGGTAGAATCAGAATAACTTAAAAACTTGCGGAAGTTAACTCCCCACAATCACATTCTTTGCTGCAGCAATCAGAATCCCAAAAGAATATTTGAAAGGTGGCTCACAATGCAAGCAGAAAATATACTCGCTAAAAATATTTCGGCAGCAGGCAGGAAGTCCTCTTACGATGCTGCCTGTAAGCGCCTTCTTGCCAATAAGATTATTCTGGCATGGATTATGAAAAGTTGTCTGGTTGAATATAAAGACTGTGATGTAAAGGAAATTGCAGAATGTTACATCGAAGGAGAACCTCAGATTTCCAGCATAACTGTCAATCCAGATGAATCTTCCAACACAGAACAGATTACCGGAATGGTAACAGAAGACGCTACGATTACAGAAGGAACAATTACTTATGATATCCGTTTCTTTGCCACAATCCTGTCTTCCACACATCAGATTCGTCTTTTTATCAACCTGGAAGCTCAAAATGATTTCTATCCGGGATATCCTATTATCAAAAGAGGATTATATTATTGCAGCCGGATGATTTCCTCCCAATACGGTACAGAATTCTCATCTTCCCAATATGATCGATCAAAAAAGTTTACTCCATCTGGATCTGTATGAATCCTCCGGAAAACCGGAGAAATACAATCACCCGCTACTCCATCCATGAGGAAAATATAGTCGGCAATGTACACGAGATTCCCCAAAACTATGATCTTCTCTCTGCAATCATAATCTGCTTGAGTGATTCTGAGCAGGAGGCTGACAGCGGCGTGTTAAAATTATTAGAAGTACTGCTCCTCCCCTACCCGGGAGGCAGCAAGAAAAAAAGCAAATTTTGCAAGATGATTTTCATATTAAAATGACCAGGAAAATTAGAAAAGGAGGTTTCCACTATGTGTAATTTGAGCAAAGGAATTGAAGAAATTGGACTGAGAGAAGGTAAGAAAGAAGGAATTCTGTTTTCTATTCAATCTCTCATGGAAACTATGAATTTTACAATGGAAGAAGCAATGAATGCCTGAAATTCCAAAACAGAGCAGGAACAATATACAAAGAAATTGAAACAGAAATAGATC
>ENA-OQCW01000292-OQCW01000292.1-human-gut-metagenome-genome-assembly--contig:-NODE-292-length-34508-cov-3.479218_pt1 | contig 34508 bp, 20 predicted proteins | sample MGYA00242767_ERZ504593 | MGnify/ENA primary metagenome ERZ504593 (study PRJEB26092, sample SAMD00036307) | human gut metagenome | host: Homo sapiens | study: EMG produced TPA metagenomics assembly of... | reverse complement strand
CACCTTTTACATCTGTAAGTTCACAGGCATCTTTGCTATCTGTAATATCCGGCTCTACCTCCATAATTTCACGGAAGCGCACATATCCACTGTACCCATTTTGGAACTGCTCTGTAAAGTTAATCAGTCAAATACAAGAACTTTGATTTGCGCGTTTTCATGTATTGGAGACAAGGGCAAATGTTACATTCGGAAGCCAACGGTTACGGCTCATACCGTATTCAGGGAGATCCGGGTATTAAAGTAAACTATTGGACTCCGGAGAATCCTACTAACGAATTTCCCCGTCCGGCAAAAAAGTTATTCGGATTCTTCCAAATTAGATGCATTGGGATACGTGGATGGTTCGTATTTGAAGATTAAAGAAATCACTTTGGGATATCAGTTGCCTAAATCATGGATCGGGAAGATTCATGCTTCTAATATCCGTATCTATTGTTCATTAAAGAATTTCTTTACTTTCAGTCATTTAGACAATTATGATCCCGAACGAGGAGGCTCCTTGAGCTATCCGATGACAAAACAAGCAGTATTTGGTATTAATGTTGATTTCTAAACAAGCGAACAGGTATGAATAAATTATATAAATGGTGTTTGCTCAGCTGTATGGCGGCAACCTTGAGCTCATGTAATGATTTCCTGACAGAGGAAAATCCCAGCGGATTGACCGCTGATACTTTTTATAAAACCGAATCGGGTGCGGAAGCTCTGATTAACTCATGTTACACACCGTTGCGTTTTTGGTATGGACAGGAATATGCCACATCAATGACAGAGTTGGGAACGGATATATTTACCCGGGGAAATGGTTGTGCCGAAGCTGAGCTTTCCGATTATAACTCGTCATTACAAGGTTCCAGCAATGCGATAACTAAAGAGTGGGAACGTTTGTATTCGGCATTGAATACTTGTAACACTGCCTTGAACCGTTTGCCTAGCTCTGAACTTTCAGCTTCGGTTAAAGATATCCGTATGGGGGAAGCCTATTTCTTGCGGGCTCTTTATCTATGGCATATTGTAGAGACATGGGGAGGTGTTTATTTAACGACAGAAGAATGTACCGAGCCGTCAGGTTACGTTTACCGTTCGTCCGAAGAGGATTTTTATACTCAGATTATAGCCGATTTAAAAGAGGCGGTGGCTAAATTACCGGTTTCCACTTCCGATTACGGGCGTGCTACCAAAGGTGCGGCAGAAGCGTTTCTGGCACGCGTTTATCTGTATAATAAAAATTATGAGGAAGCGTTGAAATATGCTCGTAATGTCATTAACAATTATGGTTATAGCTTGGCAGAAGATTATTCGGACCTTTGTGATATTTATAAATGTAATGATGTAAAAGAGAATGTGTTTGTTTGTATGTACACAAAGAGTGAGATATTCGGAACTTCCATTGAAGAAGGTCCTGACGGGAACCCCATCATTTGGAGGACACCGGGTAATAACCCTTCACATCTGTTGTGGGTGATGTGTTATGATCAGGTACTCGATAAAGACGGTAAGAAACCTGTTACGCGCTCCATAGAATATGGTCGCAGTTTCAACAGATATATGCCTACGCTGTATTATCTGAACCTGTTCGATGAAAAGATGGATGCCCGTTATGATGATGTGTTCCAGCAGGCATGGATTTGTAACAATACGAACAGTACTTATATCTCACCGGGAGATACGGCTATTTTCTTTACTAAATATAGTGTGTCCGATGCAGAGGAAGCTAAACACGATTATATCACCATAGACAAGGATTTTGTTTACAATGCCGATGGCTCTGTCAAGAATAGGGTTCAGAATGTGACTTTCAAAAAATTCCTTGATCCGTCTCGTGAGTCAGTGAATTATACGGGAAGTGTGAGACATGGTGTGGTCATTCGTCTTGCTGAGTTGTATCTGATAGCTGCCGAGGCTGAATTATTCTTGAACGATAATGCCTCTGGAACATCTTATATCAATGAGGTAAGGAGAAGAGCAGCTATTCCCGGCAAGGAAGCCGCCATGGAGATAAAGCCGGAACAGTTGACATTGGATTTTATTTTGGATGAACGGGCCCGTGAGTTGGGAGGAGAGCAGCAACGTTGGTTCGATTTGAAGCGTACCGGTAAGCTGCTGGAAAGAGTAAAAGCATACAATCCGGATGCGAAAGTGAATATAAAAGAGCATCATTTGCTACGTCCTATTCCTCAGACTCAACTGGATGCCATTATCAATAAAGAAGAGTTCGGGCAAAATGCCGGTTACAATTAAGTGTGCCTGTCAGGCTGAAGTTTGATTTCCGGTGAAGGTGTATCTTGATGATTGGCAGAGAAGTTATTTAGCTTGCAAAAGTTGGTAAATAACATAAGTTCGTTTTTTAAAAAGGTCTTGTTCTTTTTTTAAAATGAACTTATGTTTTTAAAAAACATCCTTATCTTTTTTGCATAGGAACTTGTGTTTTTGTACATGAACAAAAAATTGATGATTCCCACATATATATGTGTAACCTCACGCGGACGTATATATAGTCCTACGTGAACGTTCATGAAGTGCCGCATGAACATTCGTATAAAACAGGTTGTCTTTCCTCGGAACATTTTCCCTTTCACGACGGGAGGTTTTTACAAACTGACAGCATAAGTTTAGGAAGTTTCTTCCATTGTTTCCGAAAGTTATGCCGTTAACTTTCGGGACTACTCCTATCAATGCAAAAAACACATTTTATCTCTCATGCTCTCATCTTTTATCACTTTCCCCCGATGAATAAAGCGTTTAAAGGGTGAGAGATGAGGTGAGAGATGCCCCAAAAGGTGAGAGCAACTGCTCTCACAAAGCCAAAAAATGTCTTGTTATGCAATCTGGGAACAGAACATCTCTTTCTTTTCGGCTCAGTCAAGATATATGCATGAAACTATTGAATTACAGATACCCTTATAGTCTTGAATTCAATCCCGGCTGTCATATCGTTGCTATTTTTCTCGAAAAGAAAAGGAGGAAAAGACATATTGAGGTTTCCGATAAAAGGTGATGATAGTGTTAACAGAGTTAATAATTCTGTTGTGGAACTTTCCGGCAAATACAGTCTGTCAAATGATCGTTGATAAAACCTGAAGCTTGCAAATGGGCGTAGCAAATCGTAGTTCCGAAGAACTTGAAACCTCGTTTTTTCATATCTTTACTCATGGCATCGGATTCGGGGGAGGATACCGGAATCTCGCTCAATGACCGGAATGTGTTGATAATCGGCTTTTTGTCGGGAAAGAATGACAGGGTATAATTATAAAAACTGCCGAATTCCTTTTGTACGGCAAGGAATAGTTTCGCATTCGTGATTGTCGATTTGATTTTCAGACGGTTTTTTACAATGCCCTCAAATTGCATTAGCCGCTCAACGTCTTCATCGGTCATTTGTGCCACCAACTCGGCATCAAAATTACAGAAGGCTTTACGATACCCCTCTCTTTTTCTAAGAATCGTTATCCAGCTTAGTCCTGCTTGGGCACTTTCCAATACAAGAAACTCAAACAGCGTCTTGTCATCGGTTACTAACTTTCCCCACTCCTGATCATGGTATTTCACATACAATTCGTCTGTTCCGCACCAACCGCAACGTCCGTTTGTTATATCTTGCATAATTCTATCATTTGTGATATGGAACAAATGTAATGGATTCATGGCATTATGCCAAATTTAAAAGGACTATTTTATACGCATATATAAATTATCTTACAGTGTCAGGAGCCGTTCTTGTAAAAATCTTTTGGTAGTACTCCAAATTGTTTCTGAAAACATTTGGCAAAATAGGAAGAAGAGTTGAAACCGACAATATAGCATACTTCATTGATTCTGTATTCTCCGGATTGAATCAGTTGGGCTGCCATTTTCAACCGTTCCAGTTGAATAAACTCATTGGGGGTAATTTGAGCGATTCCCTTTATTTTTCGATGCAGGCTGGAACGGCTCATATTCATTTTCTCGGCTAATATATCCACATTAAAATCGGGTTCCGAAATGTTCTTTTGAATTACTTCTATTAGTTTGTCTAAAAAGTTCTCATCTGCTTTGCTCAGTGCAATGGTTTTGGCGTTCACAAAAGGTGATGAAGTGAAAGCATGGCGCAATTTGTCCTGATTGCTTAATAAGTTCGCTATGCGTGCCAATAAGTACTCCGTAGAAAAAGGTTTTTCTATATAGTCGTCGGCTCCCAGTTCTATTCCTTCTATCTTGGATTGCATGGTAACTTTTGCTGTGAGCAGAATGATAGGAATATGGCTATGTTCGATATCGGTCTTTAATGTATGGCATAATTCGAAACCATCCATTTCGGGCATCATCACATCACTGACAATCAGACTGATTGTCTTTTCTGATAGCACTTGCAAGGCTTCCTTGCCATTAGATGCACGTATAACGCAATATACAGTTTCCAGTTGTGCGCAAATAAAGTTCTGCATCTCGGGGTCATCCTCTACTACAAGAATACAGATGTTAGTGCTGTGTTGCCGGATGGCTGTTTGCATATTGCCGGTCTGGCTGATAGTGGAATCTTTTTGTAACTGTATGGCTTTTTCTTGATCGACAGGAAGCTCGACACAGAAACAGATTTCTTCACTATCCTTTAAATAAAGTTTTCCTTTATGTAATTCTGCCAGGGAACGTGCCAAAGGCAGGCCGATGCCGGTACCGGCTGTGCGTTGCCCACCGGAGGTTTGTTTGATTTGCACAAAAGGCTGGAAAATTTTTTCTTGCATATCGTGGGGGATGGGATGCCCGTCATTGCTGACCATAATGGAGAAGTATCCCGGTTCTTTCATTCCGCATGGTGGTATTAAAGATACATGGATAGATGATGTGGCATATTTTACTGCATTATTGAACAGATTGCTTAGAATTTTGGTCAGGGCTTCTTTATCTACGGGTGCATTGAAATCCTGTTCGGGCAGGTCTGTTTGAAATTTCAACCCATTCTGTTGGGCGGCGGGATTGAAACGGATATAAGTGTCTCTTATTAGTTGGGAGATATTACAATCCATAAAGTTAAGACGGAACCCCTTGGTTTCTGTTTTTCGGAAGTCGAGTAACTGATTGGTCAGGTCAAGTAATCGCAGGGTATTCCGTTCCATGACGTCCAGGTTCTCACGGATGGTGTTGCGATCTATGTTTTCCTTGTGCAGGATGTTCTCTAACGGGCCTTTTATCAGGGTTAGCGGTGTGCGGATTTCATGTGCTATATTAGTGAAGAAGTCTATTTTGGCATGATAAATTTCTTTTTCCTTTTCGGCTTCTAAGATTTCCAGTTGTCGTCGTTGTTTGTCCGTGATTTGTTTTCGGAAGCGATAGAAGATATATCCGATACCGGCTGCCGAAAGCATAAAATAAAGAAGATAGGCCCACGGGGATTTCCAGAAAGGAGGTGCGATATGTATGTGGATACTTTTGATGTCATTACTCCATTCTCCTTTGGCGTTAGCTGTTTTCACGCAGAAAGTATAGTCGCCTGGCTTTAGATTGGTATAGGAAGCGGTGGAACTTTTTGTGGTACTGTACCACTCTTTATCAAATCCTTTCAATGTATAACTCAGGTAATTTTCTTCAGGGGCGGCGTAACAAAGAGCTGCAAAGCGGAAGGCAAAAGAGTTTTGATTATACTTCAGGTTTATTTCCCGGGTATAAGTCACGCTTTGGCTGAGGGGGGAATCTTTGGTGCCTATATCGGCGCTTTTGTTGAAAAGCAGGAAATCGGTGATGGCTACAGGTGGAAAATAAGTGTTTTCGGTGAAGGACTCGGGTTTGAAGGCAATGAAGCCATTGATACATCCGAAATAGATGGTACCGTCTTTGCTCTTAATTCCTGAACTATAATTGAACTGATTGGTGAGCAGTCCATTGTTGTCTGCATAAATGTTCGAGGTTTTGGTCTTCAGATCGAACCGTATCAATCCTTTGTTGGAGGTGAGCCAAAGGATGTCATTGTTGGCTTCTACAATCTTATAAATCACATCATTGGCAAGCCCTTGTGAAGAATCATAAGTAGTGAATTCCTCTGTGTCCTGGTTGAATGAGCAGAATCCTCTTCCCAGCATGGTGAACCACAAGCGTTGCTTGCTGTCTTCATAAATACTTATCACCTTGTTGTAAGGGAGTCCGTGGGGAACTCCGGGAGTGGAAACATAATTTTTCCAGCTGTTATTTCTAGGATTGTATTTGAATATACCGGAGTTATAGGTGGCAAACCAGATATTTCCTTTACTGTCTTCCAATATGTTGAAAACAAAGATACCATCCATTTTGTGGATACGGGTGAAATCATTTGTTTCATGGTTATAGAGATTGAGTCCGGTTGTGGTACCTATGTAGAGTTGACCTGCAGAGGTGCGGCACATGGAATAGATGTTGTTGTCGTTCAATGTATTTTCGGCATGTCCCATCAGGTAGTGACGGGAACGGCGGGTCTTCAGATCCAATGAGTATAATCCTTTGGAATATGTACCTATCCACAGAGTGTGATTGTCCATACTTAGAGCGTGGACATTATAGTGCAGTCCTGCCAGTGGACAAGGGCTGAATTCTTTGGTCTTTGGATTGAATTTGTTCAAGCCGCCGTCTTCTGTTCCTATCCATAGATTTCCGTCTTCATCTTCGCAAAATTCACGGACTACTTTTGCCGCTGAGGCTGTTTTGTCCTATGATGGGATAGTATTTTTCGAAGGTGGCATATTGGGTGGGATAATAGTTCTATGCCTCCGAAATAGCTGCCGATCCATATGCCACTTCAGCATCCTTGTAGAGGAATAAATGGCATTGTCCGACAAGGAATAGTCATCGTTGGGATTGTAGGTGAGGTGTTGGATTTCCCGGGTTTCCTTGTTGTAAGTGTATATTCCTCGTTCTGTGGCAACCCACAATGTTTTTTTGTCGATGGGATAGATGTTTCTTACAAAGATACTTTCGGTTTTGGGAAGAGTCCGGTAGCAAGTCGGTGACTGTCCGGGTAAGGATATTGATACTTTTCAGACCACCTTTTGCGGAACCAGTGTACAAGGTATTATGCTGTTCGGGGAAAATTTTGAAAATCTGGTCATCGGTGAAGAGGTTTTTCCCCTCTTGTGTTTGGAATAACCGGAAGTTCTGGAAATGATCATCAGTATAATAAAGCCCTTTTCCGTTATAGCCTATCCATACTGCGTTTTGCTGGTCTATACAGATAGAACTGAGTAGATGGGCATCGGGGATAGCATAGTGTGTTAATGTTTGTCGGTCGTTATCGAACAGGAAAACGCCTTGGGATTCTACTGCTATCCAGATGTTTTTTTGTGTATCGGTGGTGATTTGTACAATGGGCTGGGTGATGCACAAGCTGTCCTGACTTTTGCAGGTGAGTTTTGAGAAAGTTTCCGTCAATGGATCATAGATATAAATTCCGTCGTCTGTTCCTATCCATAATTTCCCATCCTTATTTTCGTGCAATGAGTTGACGTTGTTATTACCCAAAGAATGAGGGTTGGAATGATTGTGTTTGAAAATACGGAAATTGGATCCGTCATAACGGTTTAGTCCGTCTTTGGTGCCGAACCACATGAATCCGTTCCTGTCTTGGGTGATACAAAGAACGGAACTTTGAGACAGTTTGTTTTTCAGACCCAAATGTTGGAAATAATATCTTTCAGCATGAACACAGGGGGATGACAGGCTGAAAAGGATTGATATGAGAAGGAATAAGTGCTTGTACATAGTTTGTTTTATCAAGTGGTTTACTATGTGCAAAAGTAGATATTTGGCTGAAAAACACAAGGGGAAGGCAAAATATTGTCCTGTTTTGGCAGAATATTGCTCTCTTTTCGTAAGGTGGAGGAGGTAAGGTGGTGTAAAAGGTGGGTGAAAATATTGTTTTGGCAGAAAATTCATATTATTTGGATGGATATTCTTGTGGCTTTTATCTAATAAGTCTACTTTTGGGCTGTAATTAAATTAAAGATCAAATATGAAAAACATGTTTAGTAAAGGTGCACATCCGTCTGAATTTGGACATCGACAAACAACGATGTTGATGTTGGGCTTGTTTTTACTCGTTTCCCAATGCTTGTTTGCTCAGAGCAGAATAATAAAGGGAACGGTATATGATGAACATAAGGATGCACTGATCGGTGCGTCGGTTATTCTTAAAGGTACTTCTCAGGGAACCATTACCGATATAGATGGTAATTTTAGTGTGGAGGCAAGTGATAAGAATACTGTTTTGATTGTTTCTTATATAGGTTATGATGCCCAAGAGATAAATGTGGGTAGCCAGACCTTTGTCAAGGTACAGTTGAAACCTTCTTCTCTGGCGCTGGAGGAAGTTGTAGTGGTGGGTTACGGTTCGCAAAAGAAAAGTGAGCTGACGGCTGCCATCTCAAGTGTCAAGTCTTCGGATTTTGTCCGTGGAAATGTGAGGGATGCGGGGCAATTATTGAAAGGGAAAATTGCTGGTCTTAGCATTGTGAATTCTACAGGTGACCCTACCGAGAATTCGTCTATCTTACTTCGTGGTACTAACTCTTTGCAGGGTAACAATTCGCCATTAGTGTTGATTGACGGTATTCCGGGAGATTTAAGAACGGTGGCTCCTGAGGATATTGCTCAAATCGATGTGCTGAAGGATGGTTCGTCTGCGGCTATTTATGGTACACGAGCTACCAATGGGGTGATTTTGGTTACTACCCGTAAGGCTAATTCTGATTTTTCCATAGACTATAATGGGTATGTCGGTACAGAAGAGTTTGTGAAAACGGAAAGAGTGTTGACTGGAGATGAATTTCGTTCTTTAATTCAGGATGGAACAATTTCTGCTACTGATTTTGGAGGTAATACAGATTGGCTGGAAGCCATAACTCGTACTCCGGTCAATCATGGGCATAATCTGAGTGTAAAGGGTGGTTCCGAGAAGACTAATTATTTGTTGAATGTCAATTATAAAAAGAACCAGGGAATTTTCAAAAAGTCAGATAATGAGACGTTGATTGTACGACTGGCGGTGAATCATTCAATGTTGAATGATAAATTGCGTTTGAACGTCAGCGTTAATTCTAATACGCAGAACTATACAACGACCGGAGATGGTTCCTCTTTCAATAGAGGGGTATATAGTGCGGCATTGGTTACTAATCCTACCTTGCCTATTTATAAGCAGGATGTAAATAAGGATGTCCTGTCATCAATGCCGGAGTATGATGGTCCTTGGGCACAGCCTTCGGCTCTGGTGGCTATCGCCAATCCGCTGAGTACTATCGAGACAGCTAATGGCAGACATCACAGACAGCGTACCAGATTGAATGGTAATGTTACTTTCCAACCCATCGAATCATTGAAATTCAATGCGTTGTTATCTTGGGATAGATATTACGAAACAAGGGGTTATCGTGAGACTTTTGATAATTTCAATACCACAGTGGCTCATTCCCGTGATGGTTTTGCCTCCAGAGGTACTTGTGAGACTACAGACCAGTTGTTTGAATTTACCGCTCAGTATAGTGAAGTTTTTGGCATTCATAATATTTCTGTATTGGGAGGTTATGGCTATCAGAAGAATATATGGGAGGATTATTGGATGCGGAACTGGAATTTTCCTACAGACCAGTTTGGCTGGGATAATATCGCTTTAGGACGTGGCGACAGCGATATTGCCGGTGCTGCTATTCCTATTAACAGTAATAAAACGTCAGGTAATCTTATCAGTTTTTTCGGACGTATCAATTACATATTGGCGGGCAAGTATTTGGCTACCATTAGTGTAAGACATGAGGCAGACTCCAAATTTGTGGGTTCCGATCAGGTTTGGGGTACATTTCCGGCTGTAAGTCTGGCATGGCGGATTAATGAAGAGAATTTTATGAAAAATATCAAGTGGATTAATAGCTTGAAACTTCGTGCCGGTTATGGTGTGACAGGTATTGCTCCTTCCAATCCTTATTTGGCAACCTATCGTTTGGGATATACTTCAAATAATGATACTTTTTATTATAATGGTCAATGGGTGAATAAATTGACTCCGCAGAGTAATCCGAATCCGGAATTCACATGGGAAAAGAAGAAGGAATTTAATGTGGGGCTTGATTTCTCTATTCTGAAAGATCGTATCAGTGGTAGTGTTGATGCTTATTACAGAAAAACTGTAGACTTGTTATATAATTATCCTGTTCCTGTTCCGCCCAATGTATATGGCACTACACTGGCAAATGTGGGTACTATCAGTAATAAGGGACTGGAGATATTGCTGAACGGGGTTGTCTTTAATAAAAAAGATTTTGGTTGGAATACCACACTGACTTATTCTACTAATAAGAATAAGCTTGACAAATTGAATAATAGTAAATACCAGTTGGCAAACGATTATTTTTATGTGGGTGACGCACAAGCGCCTATGTCGGGAGTCCCTACCCATCGTGTAAAAGTAGGGGAGCCTATAGGGCAGATTTGGGGTTGGAAAGTATTGGATATTACAGAAGACGGTAAATGGATTTATGAAGATCAGAATGGTAATGCTGTAGAGTCTAAAGATGTGAAGATAGAGGATAGAAAAGTGATTGGTAATGGTTTGCCAAAGCATTATTTGGGATGGAACAATGATTTCCGTTATAAAAATTTTGATTTGAGCGTTACCATGAGAGGAGCCTTTGGATTCCAGAATATCAACTTTACTCGTCTGCATTATGAGAATTATAGAGACCAGGCAATGAATAATTTGAAAGCCGGGTATGAAAAAGTATTTGGTAAAGCGGTGCTGACGGACTCCAAGCAATTTAATAGTTACTATGTGGAGGATGGCGATTATTGGAAAATTGATAATATTGTATTGGGGTATAATTTCAAGAAAGACTTTATTAAAGGGATTAAGGGAATGCGTCTGTATTTCTCTGTTCAAAACGCTTTGACCATTACCGGATACAAAGGACTTGATCCGGAGGTAGGCGGTTCGCTTTTAACTCCGGGAACAGATGACAGAAACAAGTATCCCACTACCCGTTCATATACCTTTGGCGTTAACTTGAGTTTTTAAATTATTAGATTGAAGAACATGAAAAGAAGAATAAGAATAGCATTGATGTGTCCTGCACTTTGTTGTCTGATAGGAGCATCATTGAATAGTTGTATGGAACTGGACGATAGCGTGTATACTACGATCGTATCCGATAAATATCATTATACGGAAAAGGACATGGTTGCCATATTAGGTAATGCTTATACTCCATGGCGTTCTGTTGTTATCGGTGCAATAAATGAAACGCAGACCATTTCTACAGATGAGACCATGATACCGGTACATCCTTGGGGATGGAATGGGACTACCATTAACATGCATTTACATACCTGGACTTCGGAGACAGGTGAGGCTGTTAATCGGTGGGGTGACCTGTATACTGGTATAAACAATGCCAATCAGGTAATTTACCAGATTGAATCCGGCCTGTTGCCTGTGACGGAAGGTAAGGATAATTATTTGGCGGAGTTAAAAGCGGTAAGGGCTTCTTATTATTATATGCTTTGTGATTATTACGGCAATGTACCCTATCTGACCCGTTTTGATGTCCCTCAAGGTTTTCTTCCCGAACAAATCAGTCGTAAAGCCTTGAATGATTCTATCATTGCCGAAGTGACAGCCGCCCTTCCTTTATTACCGGAGAATGTTGATGAATCGACTTACGGACGTTTTACCAAATGGGCTGCTTATGCTTTATTGGCCAAGATGTATATCAATGCGGAGGTGTATACGGGAACCCCACAATGGCAAAAGTGTCTGGATGCCTGTGAGGAGATCATAAAATCTGGTAAATTCTCGTTGGCGGGAAATCAGAAAGATGTATTCAAGGCTGATAATGAGGATTGTACGGAAGCTGTTTTTGCTGTTCCTTTTGATCAAAGTTACGCCGGTGGATTGAATATATTCAATTACGCTCTAAACGGTCAGTTCTCTCAGGTATATTCCACTAAGAGTTTTGGTGGTTGGGGAGGTTCGGTTGCTGTTCCGCAATTTATAAATACATTTGATCCGGATGACAGTCGTCTGACCGAGAATTATTTGATGGGACAGCAAGTGTATCCCGATGGTTCCAATGTGTTGTGCGAGATAGGCAACAGTCAGGGGATTCCTATGAATATTGTAAATGTGGTTCCGGGGGTTGATTGGGCTGAGGAATTACATGGATATCATTTGGCAAAGTATGAGTATGTTGCCGGTATGTCTCCTGGTGCTATGAGTAACGATGTTTTCCCCTTCCGCTATACAGATATATTGATGATGAAAGCTGAATGTTTGTTAAGGACTGGAAAAGCGGACGAAGCGGCACAAATTGTAACAGAAATCAGACAACGCGCATTCAAGTCTGCTCCGGAAAAAGCGGTAGTCACTGGTGCGGAACTGATGGGAGGGAGTACCTATGATTATGGATTGCGCGAAACAACCTATTTGGACAAGATTAAAAGTCCTAGAACAACTCATGAAGGTGGAGCAGATATAAAATATGGTCGCTTTTTTGGATGAATTGGGTTGGGAGTTTAACCAAGAAGGAAGAAGAAGGCAGGACTTGATTCGTTTTGGAGTATGGACAACTAAATCATGGCTTTCTCATTCTGCTACAAATGATATAAATAAGAACTTGTATCCTATTCCAAGAGCTGAATTGGATAAGAATGGTAAGTTAAAGCAGAATCCGGGATATTAGTGGATTGGTAATGAACAGACTGTCCGAAAACCTGTTTGGCACTTTTTGTCATGTGCGGTTCCGGACAGTCTTTTTCTTTTAATATTTATTTGAAGTGATGGTATGAAAAGGTTTGCCGGTTGGTTGTTGTTTTTCTGGGGATGTATATGTTGTATATGTGCCTCTGAAATTTCTATAACAGATTCATGGAAGTATAAAGCAGAGAATGATGAACGTTTTTCCAGTATGGATTGGAATGATTCTGATTGGGTAACTGTAGATTTGCCCCATACTTGGAATGCCGGAGATGTGATTGACGAGCAACGGGGATATAGGCGCGGCATATCTTGGTATAGGAAGAAGTTGTTCATTCCTTCAGAGGCACGGGATAAGAAAATAACTCTTCGTTTTGATGGAGTGGCCAGCAAGGCAGACGTCTATTTAAATGGGAAATTATTGCAAACTCATTTGGGGGCATATACCGCTTTCGGAGTTGATATAACTGATATCTGTGAAGTTGGAAAGGAAAATCTGTTGGCGGTAAAAGTGGATAATAGTTCTTCTTTGGGGGAAATCCTTCCATCGGTTTCCGGAGATTTTTCTATTTTTGGGGGTATTTATCGCAGGGTGTTCTTGCAATGGACGGAAAGAGTGCATTTTGTGACAGAACCTTATGCAGCTGTTCCAGTAAGGATACAAACCCCTGAAGTGTCGGTATCTGAGGCGTCAATGCAAATTGTGGCTTTTCTTAAAAATGACTTTACCGATACAAAGCACGTGCACGTCAATGTTTTTCTTTGCGATGAAATGAATCGGATTGTGAAAGAGAAACAGTTGAAACTGAAACTGATTCCAGGCAGGAAATATCCTATATCCACTTCTGTAGGAAGGATAGAGAATCCTCATTTGTGGTCTCCTGAATTACCTTATTTATATACGGTAAAAGTGCAGGTATGCGATGCCAAGAATGGAGAAATGTATCAAGAAGTAATTTCTCCGGTTGGATTCAGATGGTTTTCGGTGGACAAGACAGGCTTTTATCTGAACGGGAAGTATCTTAAATTGAGGGGAGCTGCACGGCATCAGGATTATGCAGGTTTGGGAACGGCTATTCCCGTTGAAATGAATCGTAGGGATATGCGGTTGCTGAAAGAAATGGGAGCTAATTTTGTGCGTATCAGTCATTATCCTCAAGATCCGGAAATATATCGAGCCTGTGACGAATTGGGGTTGATAGTATGGTCTGAAATTTGTGTTGTGAATGAAGTGAGAAAAAATACGGAATTCGCTCATAACTGCAAAGAAATGTTGAAAGAGATGATTCTTCAGAACTACAATCATCCATCGGTGGTACTATGGGGGGCTATGAATGAATTATGGGATTACCATAAGCAAGCTATTGTGTTGGCTAGGGAATTGGAGGCTTTGAAAAAAGAGCTGGATCCTTATCGTCTTTCTTGTGTCGCCTTTCATGCTTTTACTTGGGAGAAACCCTATACACAGTCTAGTAAGGAGATGTTTAATATTTCGGATGTTAACGGGGTAAATGTATATGAATCTTGGTATCAGGGAGATTCTGCTACGATTGCACCTATGTTTGATAAATTTTGTAGTTATTCTACTGCAAAACCTCGTTTTTTGTCGGAATTTGGAGCAGGAAGCGATGAACGTATCCATTCTTATACTCCGCGTACATTTGATTTTACTCCGGAATTTCAATTGGATTTTAATCGCAGATATATCAATGAAATGGAGAAACGTCCGGATTATATAGGTTATTCTATTTGGAATTTGGTTGATTTTCAGGTGGACGGTCGTGGTGATAGCAAGCCTAATCTGAATCAAAAAGGAATGTTGACAGAGGATCGTCGGAAGAAAGAGATTTATTATTACTGTCAGGCTCGTTGGTCGGACATTCCGATGATTCATATTGCCGGGGCCGATTGGACGAAAAGGGTGGAAATTTGTGATGATAGTATAAATGTGCGTAAGATCAGTGTTTTTTCTAATCAGAAAACGGTGGAGTTAATTCATAATGGAAAGTCTTTGGGAGTGCGTGAAGTGGTAAATGGGGAAGCTGTTTTCGTAGTTCCTTTTATAAACGGAGAGAATCTGCTGGATGCCCGAAGTGGGGCACTTTCAGACAGGCTGAAGATACAGATGAGATTGTTATCTTCCCGTCTTACTGACAGTGATGTGCTTTTGGACGGTCTTTGTATTAATTTGGGACAGGAGCATTGTTATTTTATAGACCCGCAGCTTCAGGAAATATGGATACCCGATAAACCTTATACAAAGGGAAGTTGGGGATATATGGATGGAAAACCTTTTAACTCCTGGCCGGGATCATCACATGATGGAGTTAGGTATGGAGTAGGGGCTGATATAAAAAATACTTTTTTAGAGCCTCTTTTTCAGACCTTTTTAATTGGTACGACTTGTTACCGGCTGGATGTTCCTGACGGAGTATATGAAATTGGCTTTTATTTCACGGAACCTTTCAGTAAGGATGAACGGAAAAATATTGTGCGTACAGGTGTTTCTGCCGAGGGACAACGTGTATTTGATGTGTCAGTCAATGGAGAAAAATTGATAGAGTCATTGAATCTGGCTGATTCTTATGGCGAGCAGACAGCTGTTGTAAAGACACTTGTGGTCAATGTGCGGAATCATGAAGGACTGGAGATTCTGCTTTCTCCTCAAAAAGGACAAGGTGTTATTAGCGGATTAAAAGTAAAGAAAATACGATGATATGGGCTGAAAAACTTCTGAATGGGTAAAATGGTTATATTCTTTCTTTTTCTGACAAGATTCTTTTCCATGAAACTCAGGGACAGATGTACTTTTGCTGATGTAAAATTTGAATAAAAAACGGTATGTTTAAGAAAAAGAGAAATATAGGGAAATTGTTATTAGGTTCCTTTTTGATTGTGGCTGTACTGACGGCATGTATGGAGGAGAAAAGGGAGATGAAGATAGATATGCTTTCACGTCCCGGTACGATAGATAGGAATGTCAGTTATCAGGGAAATCGTTTGCCTTTGAAACCATTGCATTTTATAAAATTGCCGGTAGGAACCATTGAGCCGGAAGGCTGGCTGAAAAAGTACCTGTTGTTGCAAAAAGAGGGATTAACCGGGAAACTGGGTGAAATTAGTGCGTGGTTGGATAAGAAGGATAATGCGTGGTTGCTGTCTGGTGGAGATCATGGTTGGGAAGAAGTCCCTTATTGGCTGAAAGGATATGGTGATTTGGCTTATATCTTAAAAGATTCTGCTATGATTGCAGAAACAAAAGTCTGGATTGAAGCAGCTATTCAGAGTCGGCAACCGGATGGCTTTTTCGGTCCGGTGAATGAACGTGGAGGGAAGAGAGAACTTTGGGCGAATATGGTAATGCTTTGGTGTTTGCAATCTTATTATGAATATTCTGGTGATAAGAGAGTGTTGACTTTGATGACTGATTACTTTAAATGGCAACTGACTGTCCCCGATGATAAATTTTTGGAAGATTATTGGGAGAACAGCCGTGGGGGGATAATCTGTATAGTGTTTATTGGCTTTATAACATCACAGGAGAACAATTCCTGCTGGAGCTTGCTCGGAAACTTCATCGTAATACGGCAGACTGGACAAATGAATCGGATTTGCCTAATTGGCATAATGTGAATATTGCACAGTGCTTTCGTGAACCGGCTACTTACTATATGCTTAGTGGTGATTCGGCAGATTTGCAGGCATCTTATCGAGTGCATCATCTGGTGAGACGTATTTTCGGACAGGTGCCGGGAGGTATGTTCGGAGCGGACGAGAATGCCCGTTTGGCTTATATTGATCCACGACAAGGTACAGAAACTTGTGGATTTGTAGAACAGATGGCGTCTGATGAGATAATGCTTCGTATGACCGGTGATCCTTTTTGGGCTGAGCATTGCGAGGAGGTCGCTTTCAATTCTTATCCGGCGGCGGTAATGCCTGATTTCAAAGCTTTAAGATATATTACTTGTCCCAATCAGGTGGTGAGTGATTCTAAAGATCATAAACCCGGAATTGATAATGGAGGTCCTTTCTTGGCTATGAATCCTTTCAGCAGTCGTTGCTGTCAGCATAACCATGCGCAAGGCTGGCCTTACTATATTGAAAATTTGGTTTATGCAACTCCGGATAACGGGCTTGCCGCCATTATTTACGGTCCGTGTTGTGCACAGGCGAAAGTAGGGGTAAACGGAACTGAAGTTATTCTGAGAGAAGAAACAAACTATCCGTTTGAAGAAATGATTCGGTTTACAGTGCAAGTTTCCGGTAAAGTGGATTTTCCATTATATCTTCGTGTACCTGCTTGGTGCAAGGGGGCTACATTAATAGTTAACGGAGAAACGGTAGCTGCTGGTATGGAGTCTGGTAAATGTGTTCGTTTGGATAGAACTTGGAGTAATGGAGATGTGGTAATCTTGCAATTACCCATGTCTTTATCTGTTCAAAGATGGCAGACCAATCAAAACAGTGCCAGCGTGAATTACGGTCCTTTGACTTTCTCTCTGTTGATAGAGGAAGAGTATAGAAAAGTAAATAGTGCAGAAAATGCTATATGGGATTCTAAATGGCAGAAAGGTGCTGATGTCAATGCTTGGCCTACTTATGAAATCTATCCTCAAAGTGCTTGGAACTATGCTTTGAAATTGGATGATAGGGTTTTGGAGCAATGCTTGAAAGTCGAGAAGAGAGAATGGCCTTCAGACAATTATCCTTTTACTGCTGATAACGTTCCTCTAGTGATAAAAGCACAAGGGAGAAGAGTGCCTTCTTGGGGTATAGATCAATATGGCTTATGTGGTGTGTTGCCGGAAGAAGGGGCTCCGAAAAGTGAAATATTGGAAGATATAACCTTGATACCGATGGGAGCTGCCCGTTTGCGTATCTCGGCATTTCCTGTAACTTATGAATAATTTTATATTACTATGAAAAGACTGTTATTTGTGATTCTATTGACAATTATGGGATGTTGCGGTGTACATGTGCAAGCCGTTGGGTACGAAAAAATTATTAATCCGGTATTGCCGGGTGATCGTCCTGATCCTACTGTCATTGAAATAAATGGAGAGTATTGGGCTGCTGCGACTTCTAATGAATGGTCGCCGTTGTTCCCTATTTTTAAATCAAAAGATTTAGTGAACTGGGAATTGGTGAATTATGTTTTTCCGGATGGAGCACCTGATTGGGCATTGAATAATTTTTGGGCCCCGGAATTATCGTATGATGAGAAACAGGGAAAGGTTTATCTGTATTATACAGCCCGTGACAAGAGGACAAAGAGATTATCGTGTGCGGCGGCGGTAGCTGATTCCCCGATGGGGAGGTTCAAAGATTTGGGACCGTTGGTTGCTCAGGAACCAGGCTCTATTGATGCTTTTGCTGCAAGAGATGAGAAGGGTAAACTTTATCTTATATGGAAAGAAGATGGCAACAGTATGGGCTTGCCTACAAATATTTGGGCACAGGAGATGACGGAGGACCGTACCCGTCTGATAGGAGAAATGACTTCCTTGTTTTGTAATGACACTCCTTGGGAGGAAGGGCTGGTAGAAGGGGTATGTGTTTTTAAAAAGCAGGATTATTTTTATATCTTGTATTCGGCAGCTAGCTGTTGTGATAAAAAATGTAATTATAAAACAGGAGTAGCCCGTTCCAAATCTTTGCTGGGTAAATGGGAGAAGTATGAAAAGAATCCTATACTGGTAGACAATCAGGATTGGCGTTGTCCCGGACATGGTACTATAGTTCGGAAAGATGGAAAGGAGTTTTATTTGTATCATGCTTATAATAGGAGTGGTTCGGTATATGTCGGACGTCAGGGCGTGTTGGAGGAATTGTGTTGGGGAGAGGATGGCTGGCCTTATTTTAGGAACGATGCCGTTTATAATCGTCCTAATTTGTCTTTGGATTATGTGGATTCCTTTAAGGGTAATACACTAGCTCCCATTTGGCAATGGAGGGTAACCCAGAAAATAGATTATCAGACAGGAAAAAACGGATTACATCTAGGAGCATCTATGGAAAACAGGGAATTGGGTACTCTGCTGGTACAACCTGTCAAGGCTTTGAATTTTTCGTTGACTGCTACTGTTGATAACCGGAAAAGTATGGCTGCGGCTGGTATCGGTATTATTGGTGGAGCTCATAATGGATTTGGCGCTCCTTTAGCCGGTATTGGCATATCAGTTTTGAAAGATAAGGTGGAAGTATGGAAAAATGTAGATGGTAAAGTTGATGTCTTGGCTCAAAGTGCTATAACGGTGTCAGCAACGGCACAGGTCAGGATGACTGTGAAAGACGGGTATTGGCTTTGCTTTGAGTTCCGGAAAGGGCAGAGGTGGATACCTTTGGCAACGGAAATTGATGCTTCGCCGTATGTTCCGTGGGGAATGGGCTTCCGCATAGGCTTGTGTGCTAAAGGGGGAGACGGAACCTTTGCTGATTTCCGTAAGATTGAATTGATTCATTGATTGTGTTTTTTATAAAATCTGTTACCATGAAAAAAATATAGGTTAGTATTCGTTTTAAGTATATTGTTTTTAGGAGTGATCAAGTTGACTGCATCGGAATATGAGCAGGTGCGCAAAGCACCTCGTGTACATGTTCCGGTATGGCAGTCATTTGCACTGTCGGAAGTCGAATTAACCGATAGCTATTTTAAGAAAGCGATGGATTTACATAAAGGATATCTGCTGTCGCTGGATGTAGACAGGCTCATTCCACACGTACGCCGTAGTGTCGGTTTGCAGGGGAAAGGAGATAATTACGGAGGATGGGAGAAGCATGGTGGATGTACCTATGGTCATTATATGTCTGCTTGTGCCATGATGTATGCTTCTACAGGCGAGAAAGCCTTGCTGGATAAATTGAATTATATGCTGGATGAACTGCAAGAGTGCCAAAAACAGACCCCGGATGGTTGGTTCATTACCGGTAAAAGAGGAAAGGAGGGTTATTTGCAGTTGCTTCAAGGGAATGTGGTGCTTAACCAGCCGGATGAAACCGGACAACCTTGGAATTATAACCAGAATGGGAACTCATGGTATTGTATCCATAAGATTTTGGCGGGATTGAGGGATGCATATGTCTATGCAGGTTGTAGGCAAGCCAAGGATATATTGATGCCTTTGGCGGATTTTATTTCTCATATAGCCTTGAATAGCAATAGGGATCTTTTTCAAAGTACCTTGAGTGTGGAACAGGGGGGGATGAATGAAGTTTTTGTTGATATTTATAGTATTACCGGAGATAAGAAATTTTTGCAGACGGCAGAAAGGTTCAATCATATCAATGTTATTTATCCGATTGCTAACGGAGAAGATGTGTTATTCGGTCGCCATGCTAACGATCAAATACCCAAATTTATGGGAGTAGCCAGAGAGTATGAGTTCTCACCCAATGATATTTATTATCAGGCTGCCCGTAACTTTTGGAATATTGTAATTAAGATCACACATTGGCTATCGGTGGAAATAGTTGTTATGAGCGTTTTGGCGTACTGGGTGAAGAAAGCAAGCGGCTGGACTATACTTCGGCAGAAACTTGTAATACATATAACATGTTGAAATTGTCAAGACAGTTGTTCATGTTGGATGGTGATTATAAATATCTGAATTACTATGAACATGCTTTATATAACCATATTCTTGCTTCACAAGATCCTGATATGCCGGGCTGTGTGACTTATTATACTTCTTTGTTGCCGGGATCATTTAAGCAATATAGTACTCCGTTTGATTCTTTCTGGTGTTGTGTGGGTACAGGGATGGAGAATCATTCTAAGTATGCCGAATCCATTTATTTTAAGGATAACCAAGAATTGCTGGTCAATCTGTATATTCCTTCACGTCTCCACTGGAAGGAAAAAGGTTTGAAGCTGACTTTGGATACTTATTTCCCGGAATCGGATACGGTTACAGTAAGGATGGATGAAATAGGGAGCTATACAGGAACGCTTCTGTTCCGTTATCCGGATTGGGTGAGCGGTGATGCTGTAGTTCGTATTAATGGAGAGCCGGCACAGACGGAAGCACATAAGGGAAGCTACATTCGCCTGTTGGATTCTGTTAAGAGCGGAGATGTGATAACATTGGTTTTCACACGTAACTTATATATTGATTATGCAAAGGATGAACCTCATTTCGGCTCTGTCATGTATGGCCCGATATTGCTTGCGGGAGGATTGGGGACGGATGATATGCCCGAAGATAGGGTTATTGACAATCGTGCTTGCCGTGAATCGCTTCCGGCAAAGAATATTCCTATGTTAGTGGGTCCATTGACCGATCTGGATAGCTGGATACAATGTTCTTCACAACATCCTTTACGGTTTACAGTAAAGAATGGAGGTGGACAACAAGGGGTAGGGTTGGTCCCTTATTTTCAAATGCATCATCAGCGGCATACTGTATATTGGAAACTTTATTCTCCGGATGAATTTGTTTATCGTACTCGTTCTTTAACGGATGAAGTGAAGATCGGTGACGAGACAGATGAAAGGAAACATGCGTTGCAAGGGGAGAATGATTCTATTTATTGGCATGATTATTTTTGGGCAAAGAATACTCGGTTCCGTATGGCAAAAGACGGATGGTTTTCTTACACACTTCATATAAATAAAACGGAACAAAAGCCTTATCATCTGATTTGTCGTTTCTGGGGAGACGAGCCTGATACTTGTCAGTTTGATATATTGATTGACGGCAACTATTTGCGTACTGTCAGTTTGAATCGAAAACTATATCTGACCTATGTGGACGATGTGTATTCTATTCCTGCGGACTGGACTCGTGGAAAGGATAAAGTGAATGTTACTTTCCGTGCTGCTCAAGGGAAGAATGCCGGAGGATTGTATGAATTGAAAATTACTTCAGATACGAATTATAGATAAACTTTAAATATAGATTACCATGAAAAAAACGTTGGTTATATTATTCGTCGCCGGGGTTCTTGCCGCGTGTAAGTCGACGGATAGCAATAAATCTGATTATCAATACAAGGATGTACCTTTTACCAATGTACACTTTTCTGATGATTTCTGGGCACCTCGTATTGAAACCATTCGTAGTGTTACCGTGCCTTTTGCTTTTCATAAATGTGAGGAAACTCATCGTATAGATAATTTTGCAGTAGCGGGGAAACTGATGGAAGGAAAGTTCAATTCCCCTTATCCGTTTGATGATTCGGATGTGTATAAGATAATGGAAGGAGCTGCTTACTTGTTGGCGGTGAAGGAGGATAAAGCGCTGGATATGTATATGGACAGTCTGATTCATCTGATAGGAGCTGCGCAGGAACCGGATGGTTATCTTTATACTACCCGTACTATTGGTGGGGATTCGCAACATCCGTGGGCTGGCAGTAAAAGATGGGAAAATGAACGTGACAACAGCCATGAATTGTATAATGTAGGACACATGTATGAGGCGGCTGTAGCTCATTAATCTAGGACTACCGGAAAACGTTCATTCTTGATATAGCCATTAGAGTGCGGATTTGTTGTGTAATACCTTTGGTACCTGAAGAAGAAAAGATTACTGTAGCGCCAGGGCATCAGGAAGTGGAGATTGGGCTGGTAAAACTTTATAGGGTGACAGGAGATAAACGTTATTTGGATTTGTCACAATTCTTTTTGGAGGCTCGTGGAAAGTATGACAAATATGATCGGAATAGTGAGGATCAGTTCCGTAACGGATCTTATTGGCAGGATCATAAGCCAGTCATTGCTCAGGATGAGGCTGTAGGCCATGCAGTGCGGGCTACCTACATGTATGCTGCTATGACAGATATAGCCGCTTTGAAAAACGAGCGGCATTTTGAAAATGCTGTGGGTAAATTATGGGACAATGTAGTAGGGAAGAAGATGTATATTACCGGAGCTATTGGTTCAACTCGTCATGGAGAAGCGTTTGGTAAAAACTATGAGTTGCCTAATAGTACAGCTTATTGTGAAACATGTGCTTCTATTGCCAATTGCATGTGGAATTTACGCATGTTCATGCTGCATGGTGATGCCAAATACATTGATGTGCTGGAACGTTCTTTGTATAACGGGGTGTTGAGTGGCATCAGTTTGGATGGAAAGAAGTTTTTTTATCCAAATGTCCTCTCTTGCGATGAAAATGGCTCAGAGCGTAGCGAATGGTTTGATTGTTCTTGCTGCCCTTCTAATCTAGCTCGTTTATTCCTTCGGTGCCAGGGTATGTGTATGCCACTTCTTCCAAAGGATTTATGTGAATCTGTATGGTGCCAATCATGCTGATGTAGTTCTAAAGAATGGAAAGCATGTACAGGTGGAACAACAGACGGATTATCCGTGGAATGGAAAGATAAAGTTGATATTGACTCCGGAAACCCCGGAAGAATTTGCTGTTATGTTGCGTATTCCGGGATGGGTAAATAGTCAGCCTGTACCTTCCGATCTTTATACTTATACCAGGCATGATAAAGAGCCGTAAAAATTACAATCAATGGAAAACCCCGGGATTTTGTAATGGAGAAAGGATATGCCGTTTATCCGGTAGATTGGAACGGGGGATACAATTGAACTAAGTCTTCCGATGGATGTCCACAAGGTTTCAGCAAATGATAAGGTTGCTGCGGATGTGAATCATCTTGCCGTAGAGCGTGGCCCGATAGTTTATTGTGCAGAGTTTGCTGACAATGGAGGGACTGTATTGAATTATGTGCTGAAACCGGAAACGGCTTTTGAGGCTGCTCCTGCTTCTATGTTGGGAGGTGTGGAGATATTGAAAGGAACCACAGAACGCATTATTGCCGAGAATGATTTTAAGGAAATAAAGTCTGTGACAGATTCTATCCTGCTTATTCCTTATTATGCACGGTCTCATAGAGGAAATGGTGAAATGGCTGTGTGGCTTCCTTCCGATGAAAATATATTGAAAGATCAGCTAAAAGAACGTGCCCGTATTACGGATAAAGTTTTTATCGGTAAAGAAAGTTCGGAAACTGCGCATCAGTTGAAAGGTGAGAATACTCATACGGGAGGACCAAATACATGGCGTGATGCCTCGGATGGTGGATGGTTTTCGTATACCCTGAGAGTAGATCCGGTTCAACCGATGGAATTGGTTTTGACTTATAGCAGTACAGATGGAGGAAATCGTGAATTCGAGATATTTGCCGAGCATGAAAAGATAGGGGAGCAAAAATTACGGGTGGAAACTTTTAGTGCATGGATTGATAAAGTGTATCCTATTCCTGTTGATTTAACTCGGGGGAAAAGTCATGTAACTGTTAAGATACAGGCTTTGCCCGGTATGATTGCTGGAGGTGTGTTTGGTTGCAGAATGCAGAAGCAAAAAAAATAGGCCTATGAAACGCTATATTATGACCACCGGATTGATGTGTATATGCGTGTTTTGTTCTTTAGCCCAAAAACAGATGATGTATGGAGATACAAGCCGTATTGGAATGCCTTTTTCTAAAGATCCTCATGTAGTGGAGTTCCAAGGTAAATATCTGATGTATTATTCTATTCCTCCAAAGCAGAATGGAAACGCGGAAGCGCAAGGTTGGGGAATAGGCATTGCCGGGAGCAAGAATCTGAAAGATTGGCATCGTATTGGAGAAATCATACCTCAAACAGCTTATGAGTCTAAAGGGTTATGTGCTCCGGGTGCTTTGGTAAGAAATGATACGGTTCATCTATTCTATCAGACGTATGGTAATGGTGCTAAAGATGCTATTTGTCATGCATGGTCTGAAGATGGGATCCATTTTGTACGTAATGCTACAAATCCTACTTTTTTCTCCGGAAGGGGAGTGGAACTGCGGGCGTGCCATCGATGCGGAGGTCGCTTTTTTTAAAGGATCGGTATTATTTATATTATGCAACTCGTACTCCTGATTATTCTACCCAAATTATAGGAGTTGCAATGGCACCTGCACATACGGATTTTTCGAAACAGGCATGGAAGAGTCCGGTGAATCATCCGGTGCTTGTTCCCGAATATCCTTGGGAAGAGAAGTGTGTCGAAGGAGCATCTGTTGTGCAGATGGGAGATGAGATGTTTATGTTTTATGCCGGGGCCTATAATAATCGTCCTCAGCAGATTGGAGTTGCTAAAAGTAGTGATGGTATTCATTGGACAAAACTTTCTAATAAACCCTTTCTGATGAATGGTGATCCTGGAACATGGAATTGCTGTGAGTCCGGACATCCTCATCTCTTTAAAACAAGGAAAGGAAAAACATATTTATTTTATCAAGGGAATGATGACTTTGGTAAAACTTGGTTTCTTTCGAATATGGAGGTCAAATGGAAGAATAGACATCCTTTTATCGCTCATTATATAAATCAAAAAGCACATTAAATATGAAGAAAATATTTCTTTTTCTATATACCTTATTGGTCTTTTCCGGTGTATACGCACAAGAAAACAAGGTAAAGGTGGAGCCGGTGAATGGAGATAAAATTTCTTTGTTCTCTTTAAAAGAAGTCCGTTTACTGGATAGTGATTTTAAACATATCATGGACCTGAACCACGCCTATATGCTTTCTTTGGAACCTGACCGTTTGCTGTCTTGGTTTCGGAGAGAAGCAGGTTTGACACCTAAGGCACAACCCTATCCTTTTTGGGAATCTGAGTATATGAACGGGCATGGACCTTTACCGGGACATATTATGGGGTTTTATCTGTCTGGAATTTCTATGATGTATGATTCTACGGGAGATACTGCAATTCTAAGTAGATTAAGCTATATCTTGGAGGAGTTATCTCTTTGCCAGCAAGCTGGAGGTGATGGATATTTGTTACCTACTATTTGCGGTAGAGCTATTTTCGAGAATGTGCTGGATGGAAATTTCAAGACTTCTAATCCTTTTATTGAGACTCCTTATGACAAATGCTGGGAACCTGTGTATGTCATGAACAAGATCATGTTGGGGCTTTATCAGGTTTATATGCGATGTGATTTATTACAGGCAAAAGAAATATTGGTAAAGATGGCAGACTGGTTCGGCTATTCAGTTATTGACAAGTTATCACATGATGACCTTCAAAAATTGTTGGTGTGCGAGCATGGCTCTATCAATGAGTCTTTTATAGATGTTTATCAGATAACGGGTGAGGAGAAGTATCTTAAGTGGGCACAAAGACTCAACGATGAGGATATGTGGGTTCCCATGTCTGAAGGAAAGGATATATTGGAGGGTTGGCATGCTAATACCCAGATTCCTAAATTTACAGGTTTCGAATCTGTTTATCGTTATGATAGTAATGAACGTTTTACCACAGCTGCCCGTTTCTTTTGGGATACAGTAGTGAGAAAACATACTTGGGTGATGGGAGGTAACAGTACAGGAGAACATTTCTTTGCTCCTGAGGAATTCGAGCATCGAATAGAATTGAACGGGGGACCTGAATCTTGTAATTCGGTTAATATGCTTCGTCTGACAGAGAGTTTATATTGTGATTATGCCGAGGTGGAGAAAGTGGATTATTATGAGAAAGTCTTATTTAATCATATTTTGGCCAACTATGATCCTGATCAGGGTATGTGTGTGTATTATACTTCCATGAAACCGGGACACTATAAAATTTATGGAACTAAATATGATTCTTTTTGGTGTTGTACCGGGACGGGGTTTGAGCAAACAGCAAAGTTTGGGCAAATGATTTATGCTCATACAGATGATGCCTTGTATGTAAATATGTTTATACCATCGGTAGTTACATGGGATAAAGGAATCAGTATTCATCAGGAAACTGCTTTTCCTGATGAAGGTGTTACTAGTCTTACTGTTTCCGGAGAGGCTGTTTTTAAATTTAAAGATACGTTGTCCTTATTGGGTGGGAAGTTCGTCACTCAATGTAATTGTAAATGGTAAGAGAGAGAAAATAAAGGCTGGTGTGGATGGATATGTTTCAATAAACAGGCAGTGGAAAGATGGAGATAAAGTACGGATAGAGCTACCTATGAAATTGGAAATAGTGCCTTTGAATGAGGCGACTCATTATCTTGCTTTGAAATATGGGCCTATTGTTTTGGCAGCTAGAATTAGTGACGAGCATTTATCGAAAGATGATTTCAGATCTGCACGTTCTACTGTTGCTATGAAAGATTATCCAGTGATAGATGTGCCGGCTTTTATAGGGGATATCCGGAAAATACCGGCTGCTGTTATCCGGAAAAAAGGAGAGAAGCTGGCTTTTTTGTGTAGTAAGGATAATGTAGTATCCAAGCCTGTAGAGCTGGTTCCTTTTAATACTATTCACTGGAGCCGCTATGCCGTATATTTTCGGCATTATGATAAGAAAGAGAACTATTTGGCCGAGCTGAAGAAATCGGAGCAATTTAAGCAAGAAGAGGATAACTTGAATAAAAGAACTGTAGACAGGGTCATTATTGCAGATGCTGAATCTGAGAAAATGCATAAAATGGAGGCAGTAAATTCTACAGCTGGTGAGAATTGGCGGGATGCTTCTAAAGGTGGATATTTTATGTATGAAATGAAAGTTCGGAAAGAGATGGAACAGTCTGTTTGCTTACAGCTTTTGGGAAGTGATTCGGGTAATCGTATTTTTGATGTTTTGATTGATGGTTAAATGGTATAGATACTATTGATTTGTCTAAACCTTGTAAAGAAGGAAAAGGACTGTATAGATGTTATATTCATATTCCTGCTGAATATATAAAAGCAAGAAAAAATGTAACAGTGAAATTTCAGGCAAAGAATGGTTGTATAGCTGGGGGGAATTTTTTGATGTAAGGATTGTGTCTGCCATTTCGGTTCAAGACATGTAAATAAGAGCAGCTTTCGTTTTTAAAACATTCTCCATAGTTCGACTGTTCTAATGATAGTACAAAACAGGAAAAAAATAATGTTATGGAAAAATATTTTATTCATAGCAATGAACTGCATTTGATTGATGTGGATAAAATTCATCAGGCAGTGGAAAGGATCGTGGACTCATTGGATATGGCTGCCGGATCAACTTGTCATTTTGATCTTTATAAAGTGGTGGAAACCTATTTTAAAGATTTGGATAAAAGAAGGGAAATAAACTGCTTATTGGGTATTGTGGATACGGAGGAGGAATTGGAGGAAAAGATGGAAGGCTTTTGAAATCTATTTTTAATTTGTTTTGTTTTCTATTCTTTATCTATTTTTACTGGGTGAAGATAAGTCTTCCTTTTTCATACTATTTCTGTTTATAAGACAGAGATGGTTTTAAAGTTTGTAAAGGCAGTTGGTTCATACTGAACCGACTGCCTTTTTATCTGAGTTCTATTGGTGGTTCTTGGGAAATTATATATTAGGAGTAATCTCATAGTATAGGGTTATACATGATTCTTTATTCTGAAAACTTTATTTAATTCTTAGGTTTTTGTAAGTTTGCTAAATGAAATCTAATAGAAAATAGAATGAAAACATTTAGACTAGTATTCATGATTCTGATAATGAGTGGATTAATATTTCAGGGGAGAGCTCATGTCTGTTGGGACGATCTAGAGTTCAAACAGTTTTCCACTCCTGAAGGATTACCGAATAGCATGGTTCACCAAGTGTATCAGGACCGTGACGGATATATTTGGATTCCTACTTTCTATGGATTGTTTCGTTATGATGGTTACGAGGTACGTACCTATAAATCAAATCTTTATACCCCTGGTCTTCTGGTTAATAATAATGTGCTTTGTGTGGAAGAAGATTATTCTCACCGGCTTTGGATTGGGACTCACGAGGGACTCTGTATGCTTGATAAACGGACAGGGAAGATGAAAAAATTGCAACTGGATGGAGTCAGCAAACAACGGCTGAATGAAATTCATGTAACAAAAGAGAACCGGGTTTATCTGGGGTACATCCGTGGAATGGCTTATTATGATGAAATGCAGGATACATTGGCTTTGATGACTCGGAAGAATTGTAGAGGGGACGTACCCGAATCTGTGAATATTCAAACTTTGTTTGAGGATGTAAATGGTGATTTGTTGATAGGTACCTGGAAGGATGGGCTTTATCGTTATTGCATAAAGGAAAATACATTTTTGCACTATCCGCCTTTAGATGAAGAGAACTCTGTTTTGGCTTTGTTTCAGGACTCTAGAGGGGTGATGTGGATAGGAACTAGTGGGTCCGGGCTGTATAAGGCCCATTTTTCATCCGATAGGAAAACGGTTTCTTTTGAAGGTTATAGACATGATGCCCGAAATGTTTCTTCTTTGCCGTCTGATTATATTTATTCGATTCATGAAGATTTACAGACACGTTCGTTATGGTTGGGTACTAGAGAGGGTGTTAGTGTGATGGAACTGGCTGATGAGGGAAAGTTTATCAATTATCAAGAATCTGGCTCTACACATTATCTTCCTGTCCGCGAGGTGAACACAGTCTTTAGGGATCGAAGCGGATTAATGTGGATCGGTACTAAAGGGGCTGGTGTCTTTCATGTCGATACTAGGAAACGTTCCTTTAATGTAATTTATCCTCGTGGCAACGATAAATCTTTTACAGATTTGATTTCTACATTGTATGTGGAAGAAAATGGAGCTCTTTGGATAGGTATGGGCTATGGATTGGATTATCAGCATGGAGATAAAAAAGTGACATTGTTTCCTTCGAAACGTCCTTATCATATTTCTTATAGCCCGTTAACCCGTGAGGTGTTGCTTGCTGTGCATGACGAGGGGATGATAGTTTGTCGTGACGGACAAATAATACATCAGTATAAGACCTCGAATTGCAGTTTTGTTCCTCATGATTTAGTGTATTTAGTTCACGAGGACCGTAAGGGAAACCGCTGGTTGTGTACCTATAAAGGACTTGGAGTGCGTTACCGGGACGGGCGTGAGTATTGTTTCAATCGTTTGTCCAGAGCAGACGAATTGCTTGGCCGGGAGATGACCACGATGGTTGAGGATAATGACGGCTCATTATGGTTGGCAACCAACAATAATGGTATTGTTCATGTTACAGGGGATATGGAACGTCCGGAATCGTTGCAGTGTAAGAACTATTGTATGGAGAATGGTTTGCTGTCGGTTAATACTCCTCTTTGTTTTTTGTTGGATAGAAGCGGACGGATTTGGGTCGGGACAGAGGGCAGCGGACTTTGTTTATATGATGTGCAAAATGATTGTTTCAAGTCTGTTCATAAGGAGTTTAATTTGCCCGGAGATATGGTTGGCAGTATGCAGGAAGATAATAGTGGTAATCTGTGGTTGGGCACCAATCAAGGGCTGGCAAAGCTAACCATATCCGGAAAGGAAAAGGGCAGGGTACGTATCTTTACAGTTGCCGATGGGTTGGCGGATAATTTCTTTAATCAAAATGCTTCTTTCTATCGTGATGGTACCTTCTATTTTGGATGCAGCAGGGGAATTGTGACTTTCAACTCGGAAGTGGTGGAAGAGAAACATGCTGATATTTCTTTATGCATAACTGATATCTTGGTGGATGGAAGACCATTGGAACAGATGTCGGATAAGAAAAGAAAGGAGATAACTCCTTTTACTTCCGATTTTACAGACAGATTAGTTATTCCTGCCTCATATTCCCATTTTACCATTTGTTTTGCATCGCTGACTTATAATCGTCCCCAGCAAAATAAATATGCGTACAGGTTGCAAGGCTTTGATGCTGATTGGCATTATGTGGACGCTTCCAGCCGGACTGCCTATTATTCCAAATTGCCTGCAGGGGAGTACGTGTTTCAGCTACGGGCAACGAATGAGAATGGTGATTGGGGTGACGTGAGAGAAATGGAAATTATTATTGAACCACCTTTCTGGGCTACTTGGTGGGCTTATTTTATTTATGTATTATTGGCTATACTGTTTATGGTATTGATATGGTGGGAGATTCGTCGGAGGCTGTTATTGCGTAATCGTAGGTTTTTGCAGGAAGGTGAGACGGACAAGGTGCATCATCTAAAATTGCAGTTCTTTACGAACATACCTTCGGATGAAGAAAAGTTTTTGCAGGATGCTGTCGCCTGTGTGAACCGTCATTTGGATGATCCCGATTTTGATGTTCCGCAGTTTGTAGATGAGATGGCAACCAGTCGTACAACGTTGCATAAGAAATTGAAATCTTTGACGGGATTGAATACAACTGGCTTTGTACGTAGTATCCGTCTGAAGGCGGCTTGCAGGATGATGGATGAAAATCCGAATTTCCGCATTTCCGAACTGGCTTATAAGGTCGGGTTTAATGATCCCAAGTATTTTTCTATCTGTTTTAAGAAGGAATTTGGTATGCAGCCTACAGAATATTCGATGAAATCGGGCAAAAACGCTTGAACATGCCAAGGTGGACAAGGTTGAAATATGTTCCTAAAAGGTGGAGAAAACATGCTTCAACCTTATCGGGAGATGCTTCATCTCTGTAAAATGAATAGCTGATTACTTTTGTGGCATTAAAACTTTAATGTCTAATTTAAAAAGGTTGGCTAATGAAATCTAATTTTTATGGAAACAGAAAATCGCTTCTTGCGGTTTTTATTTGTGCAGCTTTTCTTTCAGGAAGTCATGTTGCTTATGCGGTAAATGAATCGTTACTGGTTTCTGCGTACCAGCAGCCTAGTAAGATTAAAGGAACCGTAATAGATGCAAATGGTGAGGTTGTTATTGGTGCCAGTGTGGTGGTGAAAGGAACCGCTAATGGGACTATAACAGATATTGATGGGAACTTTATTCTTTCTGATGTCCCTACCAATGGGACGATTCAGGTAAGTTTTGTTGGATACAAGACTTTGGAAATCCCAGTTAAAGGGCAGACTTCTTTCAGTCTGACTTTAATGGATGATACCGAAGTATTGGATGAAGTAGTGGTGGTAGGTTATGGTACCATGAAGAAATCAGATTTGACAGGTTCTGTAGGTTCTATATCTTCTGAAAAACTCGCTGCTAGAGGTACTACCCGTTTGGAAGATGCATTACAAGGTGCGGTTCCGGGAGTAAATATCACTCAATCCAATAGCCGTGCGGGTGGCGGATTTAATATTCAGATACGTGGACAGGCATCTATAAATAAACAGGCTGCTCCTCTTTATGTAATTGATGGTATTGTGTGCTCGTCTATGGATTTTTTGAATCCCGAGGATATTGAGCGGGTAGACGTCTTGAAAGATGCCTCGTCTACTGCTATCTATGGCTCACGTGCTTCTGCTGGTGTGATTATGATTACAACCAAAGGTGCGAGGGGGGCAGGAAAACCTCAACATGTTTCTATTTCGTATGATGGATATTATGGGATACGTAAGGTTGCCCGTATGCCTGATTTTATGAATGCTCAAGAATTTATAGATTATCGTTTTGCACGTCATACTCTTTTAACATCAGATGTCTTTGATGGTTCTAGTCGTAAAGGAGTAGATGCGAACGGTATTCCTCATTATGAAATTAAACAATCTGATTTGGAAAACTACGTTTCTGAAACGTGATGGTGGTACAAACTATCGTGATTCCCAAATTTATGAGATGATGATGTCGGGAACAGATGGTTATGACTGGACAGACCTCGTAACTCGGACAGGTAATCAGCAGAATCATTATATCAGTGCCAACGGAGCCACAGAAAAAAATTAATTATCGGTTAGGAGTTGGTTATCAAGGGGAAGAAAATGTGTTCAAACATAATGATTATTCCCGTTTCAATATCAAAGGTGCTTTTGATGGAAAAATTTCCAAAGTATTTGAAGCTGGATTATCTGTGAATATGGCTTATACGGTGCAAGATGATTTTAGTACCGATGGAACTTATTGTCCGTATGAAAACGCTTTTTATTTCAATCCTTTTGTTGCACCTTATGATGAAAATGGTAACATTATCAATAATCCAGGGTCAAAGGATGCTTTTGGGTCTACCGGACAATTCACTTCTACTGTTAGCCCACTGAATGATTTAGAGGATGAAAACTATACTAATCAAACTCGCAAATTTCATGTCTTTGGCAATGTATATTTGCGTACTAATATAATGGATGGATTAAAATTTGCGACTACTTTTTCACCTAACTTTTATCATGGGCGTCAAGGAAAGTTTAATGCTACTGGAGTGAATGACCGTAATCCGCTAGGTTCCAATTATTATCAGGTGAACGGAACGAACTCTGCAGAGGTTGAGACGACAGACCGTATGGACTGGACTTGGGATAATCAGCTTGATTTTAATAAAACAATAGGTGATCATACGTTTGGCGCGATGGGTTTATTCTCCATATATCGTTCTGATAAAGAAATTTATAGATTGAAAGGCTTTGGTATTTCGGATGATATGCTTTCTTTTCATGCCTTGGATAAGGCTTCCGGTGATAAGGAGATAGCTTCTTCCTATACAGCATCTACTTTGGTCTCAGGAGCTCTTCGTTTGAATTATTCATATAAAGGTAAGTATATGGCGACAGCTACAGCACGTGCTGATGGTTCTTCACGCTTTGCAGAAGGTAACCGTTGGGGATGGTTTCCTTCCGTTGCTTTGGCATGGCGTATGTCAGAAGAAAGCTTTTTAAAAGGTACTCATTGGTTGGATAATTTGAAATTGCGTTTGTCTTATGGAGTTACCGGTAACAACAATGTGGATGATTATGTGACAATAGCTACAGCTTCAGGACCTAGTTATGTGGTATTGGGAGGATCGGAAATACAAGGATATTACCCTAATGGGCTTGTTAATACGGGACTCATTTGGGAAAAGGTAAAAGAGTTTGATTTAGGATTGGATTTTAGTGTATTGAGTAATCGTATTAATCTGACAGCCGATTTTTATCATCGTTTGTCTGATGGGCAGATTATGGATAGGATTGTTCCTGTTGAAACAGGTGAAACAAAAGCTACTTTTAATGTCGGTTCAGTTCGTAATACCGGAATTGAATTAGGAATGCAGTTTGGCATTATTCGGAGTAAAGATTTTATATGGGATTTAAGTGTGAATTATTCTCGTAACTGGAATAAAATATTGGAACTTAGTAATGGGAAAGTGGATGAAATTGCATCCAATCGCTTTATTGGTGAGCCGTTAAATGTATTGCGTGACTATATTCATACTGATGTGATAACTGATAAAGGGGTAACGATGCACACTAAAGATGGGGATATTCATTATACTTTGCAAGAATTGTATGCAAAGTATGGTTCGAAATATAAGTGGTATGAAGGTCAGATAGCTGTGAATGATTGGAATAATGATGGCAAGATTACGGATGAAGATAAGCGAATATATGGTTGTACAGATCCTAAATGGGTGGGAAGTTTAAGTTCAAATATGTATTATAAAGGTTTCGATTTCTCAGTAATGATTTATACTAAACAAGGACAATGGGCTCGTAGTTATTTCCATGATAAATATATGAAATGGTCTGATCGTGGTAACCAACATATGGCAATGGATTTTTATATTCCTAAAGGGGCGCCTGTTATTGACCATACTACCGGTGATATTGTATATGCCACTGAAACTCATTACGGTGAATATCCTTATCCGAATAATTCCGATACTTCGGCAGGTGGATATTTTTCTGATAAAGGTAGCGCGAAGGGAGAAGGCTTTCAGTATCAGAAGACTTCTTTTGTAAAGGTAAAAAATATCTGTTTGGGATATACTTTCCCTAAGAAGTGGATTACTAAAGCAGGATTACAGCATTTGCGTCTTTATATCAATGTGCTTAATCCATTTTGTTTTACGGATTATGATGGATTTGATCCTGAATGGGCAAATGCTAAATTAACTGATGGTGGTCCTGCATCGGTAACTTATCAGATAGGTGCGAATATTAAGTTTTAATTTCAAAGGAAAGGTAAATGGTATGAAAAATATATATATACGGCAGTCATATTGGTTAGGCTTTGTTTTGACTAC
>ENA-OQCW01000289-OQCW01000289.1-human-gut-metagenome-genome-assembly--contig:-NODE-289-length-34599-cov-4.016129_pt1 | contig 34599 bp, 36 predicted proteins | sample MGYA00242767_ERZ504593 | MGnify/ENA primary metagenome ERZ504593 (study PRJEB26092, sample SAMD00036307) | human gut metagenome | host: Homo sapiens | study: EMG produced TPA metagenomics assembly of... | reverse complement strand
AATACATCCTTCTTCTACAATCGCTTTCATGCAATGCCTCCCTACTCAGATTTTAACTGTTTTTTCAGCGGATATCCGCTTTTCTTTCTCTGAGAGTATTCCCGATTTCTGTTCTTTTCATACACTTTCGATATAACTTATTCTATTCTGCAAACTGGCTTTGGTACAATTCTGCATAGAACCCATTTCTTGCAAGCAGTGTTTTATGATCCCCCATGCTCAATAATATTTCCATCTTTCATCACAAGGATCACATCTGCTTCCCGGGATCGTGGAAAAGTCTGTGCGCCACAATAAAGCTTGTCCGTCCCTGCATCATTTTCTGGAATGCTTTCTGAATCTGTATTTCTGTTCTTGTATCAATGGACGATGTTGCCTCATCAAGAATCAACATCGGCGGAAGTTTCAGCATCACTCTTGCAATACACAAAATGTTGCTTTTGGTCCTTGTGACAAATTTCCTCCATCCTCGGTAATAACCGTATCATATCCTTCCGGCATACGTTTGATAAATCCATGGGCATGCGCCGCCTTCGCTGCCGCAATAACCTCTTCTCTTGTCGCACCCGGATTTCCATATGCAATATTTTCTGCGATACTGCCAGATTTCAGCCAGGTTTCCTGAAGGACCATTCCAAAGCTTGCACGCAGACTGTCTTTTGTTACTTTTGAAACAGCATTTCCATCCAGCAATATTTGTCCGCCATCCAAATCGTAGAATCGCATCAGCAGGTTGATCAAAGTCGTCTTCCCACATCCTGTCGGACCTACGATCGCAATCTTCTGTCCCGGCTTCACAGTAAGATTAAGATGCTCCAACAGTGGTACCTCAGGCTGATAGGAGAACGATACATCCACAAGTTTTACTTCTCCTTGTACCTGACTTAAGACGACTGCATCTTTCTGATCCACCGTCTCCGTTTCCTCTTCAATAAAATCAAACACGCGCCTTGCGCAGGCAAGCGCATTCTGCAGTTCTGTGATCACACTGGAAATTTCATTGAACGGCTTTGTATACTGATTAGCATAGGTCAGAAAACAGGACAGCTGTCCGACAGAAATCGCTCCTCGCATCGCAAAGACTGCGCCGGTAATCCCAACTCCCGCATACACGAGTCCATTGACAAACCGTGTGCTTGGATTTGTGATGGAAGAAAAAAAGATTGCTTTGAGACTGCATGTCTGCAAGTTCCGATTGATTGCATCGAACCGCTTTAACGCTTCCTCTCCATAACCGAATGCCTGCACTGTTTTCTGATTTCCAATCATTTCCTCCACAAGCGAAGTCATCTCAGCTCTTGTCTCTGACTGCTTCTGAAACATCGTATACGTTCTTTTTGCAATAAAGCTTGCTACAAACAAAGATACCGGTGTGATCAAGATCACGACCAACGCAATCTGTACATGAATACCAAGCATAAAGACAAGCGTTCCTAAAATCGTAACAATCCCGGTGAAAAACTGGGAAAATCCCATTAACAATCCGTCTGAAAACTGTTCCACATCGGTGATGATCCGGCTGATCGTCTCCCCCTGCGGGCGGCTGTCCACATACTTTAAGGGCAGTACCTGAAGTCTTGCAAATGCCTTTATCCTCACATCCTTCACAACACGGTAGGTGATCCGGTTGTTGCACAGATTCATCAGCCACTGCGCCACACAAGTCAGCACAATGACAACTGCAAGTTTTTTCAAAATTGCAAAAACCTCCGGAAACTTTACCTGTCCTTTTCCAATAAGAACATCCACACCGTCCCCGATCAAAATTGGTGCATATAGTGTCAGAGCGACAGAAATCATCGCAAATACAAGTGACAACAATAAAAGATATTTATAAGGTCCGATCAGTTTTAATACTTTCCCCACCGTTCCTTTATTCTTTTTCATATTGCTCCACCTCCTCTTTGGAAAGCTGGGAATAACAGATTTCCCGATAGACCTCACATGTTTTTAACAGTTGCTGATGCGTACCGATCCCTGCAACCATACCATCATCCATAACAATAATCTTATCCGCATGGAGAATGGATGCCGCTCTCTGCGATACAAGAAAAACTGTCATATCCTTTGTCCTCTCCGCAATGGCTTTCCGAAGCTTTGCATCTGTCGCAAAGTCCAGTGCCGATGCGCTGTCATCAAGAATCAATACTTCCGGCTTCCGCACAAGCGCACGGGCAATCGTCAGTCGCTGTCTTTGCCCTCCGGACAGATTTTTCCCGCCCTGACTGATCATCGTATCAAGTGCCTTCGGTTTTTCCTGAACAAACTCTTTTGCCTGTGCGATCTCCAGTGCTTCATAGATCTCCTCATCGGTAGCATCCTGTTTCCCCCACTGGATATTTGCACGAATCGTCCCCCGGAATAAAGTAGCTTTCTGCGGAACTATTCCGATTTTTCCACGCAGCTTCTCCATCGGATACTCTTTGACATCTGCACCATCAAAAAGTACACGTCCTTCTGATGCATCATAAAATCTCGGGATCAAATTGACCAAAGTTGATTTGCCTGATCCGGTTCCTCCGATAATTCCAACCGTTTCTCCTTTGCTTACAGAAAATGTTACATCCGAAAGCGCAGGTTCTTTTGATCCGTGATACCGGAACTGCACATGATCAAACAAAACTGCTTCACACTTTTTATCAGATACTTTTTCCATTCTGCTTTTCGGAGATTCCATCGTTGTACAAATAGCAAACACCTCGTTGATTCTTCCCGCAGATGCAAGCGCCTTTGTGAAAGATACGATCAGATTCGCAAGTGCCACAAGTGCGATCAGAATCTGTGTCATATAGCTGACAAGTGCGATCATCTCCCCCTGTGACACCTTTCCTGTATTCACTTCAAAAGCTCCGGCCCACACAAGTACAATGATCGCTCCATTGACGATCAGATAGGTCAGTGGATTCATCAGTGCTGAGATCCAGCCGACTCTCAACTGATCCTGCATCAATGTATGACTTTCCTTTTCAAATGCTTTCTGCTCCTCTTTCTGTGTCCGAAATGCGCGGATCACACGGATTCCTGCAAGATTTTCCCTCGTCGTCAAAAGAATCTGATCAAGCCCTTTTTGCACTTTCTTATAGATTGGAATTGTAATCATCATAATTCCATAGATGACAATGGAAAGAAGCGGTACTGCAACAACAAAGATCCATGCCAGTCTGAAGTTGACTGTAAATGCCATGACAACCGCCCCGACAACAATAAACGGTGATCTCAGGAACAGTCGGAGTACAAGATTGACTCCGGACTGCACTTGATTGATATCACTTGTCATTCTTGTTACAAGCGTTGCACTTCCAACTTGATCAATCTCCTGGTAGGACAGCGTGCTGATATGGCGAAACAGATCATGGCGCAGCTCCGTCCCAAACCCAACTGCTGCCTTTGCCGCAAAGTACTGCGCCGTCAGCGAACATGCGAGACCAATCACACCTAACAGTATTAAAACTCCTCCCATTTTCAAAATGTACAGCATATCCCGGTTCTCAATTCCTACATCGATGATCTTTGCCATCACAAGCGGAACAATCAGTTCAAAACACGCCTCTAAAAGCTTAAAGAGCGGACCGATCACACTCTCTTTTTTATATCCTTTCAGATATGGAATCAGTTGAAACATCTTTTCCCATCTCCTCCTTCTAATGATTCTTTCTCATTATAGCGATTTCCGCCCGGAAAGACAAGAAAAAGGAACACTGAAAAATGTATTTTACAATGGAGTCCCTTTAGACATACCACCCGAGCGGAAATAAATATTTTATATAGTCTACAGCAGGCAAGTAAGCTGAGATATTGATCAATACCGGACAAAGCACCAATTGTATCACAACAAAGGCGAGCACCCAGGCAGAAAGTGCCATACTGCTCCTGAACCATCCTCCGACAATTGACACCCACAGTGCACCTATAAATACAAGCAGAAACATGCGAAACAATTCTATCACCACTCCTCTGCTCTCTCCGACAGCCATAACCACACCAATCCCTGTGACTGACGGAATTGTTACAGCTGCAAGATATCCGAGATACTCAAATCTCTTCTGTTTTTTCCGGTCTAAAGCTAGACAGATTCCTCTGCCATTCCCTTCAAACCTCCGTCCGAATGTCATCCAGAGCAAAACAAATAAAAAAATCCCCATGATTCCCTGAATCGGATAGATATCTGTCAGCTCTTCCTTGTCGGAAGTTTCTTGTACTGGTATTGCTTCTACCTCTGTCCGAAAAAATTCTTCACTTTTTAAATACTCTGCATTCCTTTCCAAGAGAAACGGAACAAGATCTTTTCTATCCTCTTCATAAATCTCTTTTCGTCCATCCAGCAAGATCTCCTCTCCGTATTTTTCCAGAAATACGGCATAAAGTGTTTCTTTTGCAACTGTTCCTTTAGCAGAAAAAGGTGTCCGTAAAAAAGTGATCAGTTCCTTGCTGCAGCCTTTCTTTACTTTCTCTTCAAACTCTTCTGAAAAGAGAAATCCACTGTCAATTTCCGCTGTTTCCAGCGCCTTCCTCAACTCGCTTTCTTTTTCAAACACAATAAATTCAAACACGGATTCTCTCTGACTCAACCCGGCCGCAATTGCTTCTGCCATCGGATCTTCGGCAAGACAAAGCCCCACTGAGACATTTTCTCCGTTCGGAATCCGCATCTGACTGACAAGCAAGGCAACTGCAATCATTGCCGCCGGGATGATCCACCATGTTTTCCGCTTCATTTCTGCTTTCAGTTGTAATATGTACCATGTCTTTTCCATGTAATTAAGACCCCTATTCCTCCGGCTGCCAACCCCCAGATTATCATCCATAACACCAGTTTTACTTCTATGCTCCCAAACAACATCTGTGCACTGTATTCATGAAACAGATTCAGCGGAAGCCATTTGCCGATACTTCCTACCACTCTCGGAAGATACGCGGACGGAACTACTGTTCCTGAGCAGAAGATCATCAGCACATTCCCACAGAGCAGCAAAAGATTTCCCTGCATCCCTCTACCTGCCAATACATACATCAACGAAAAATAGGATGCGATTCCAAAACAAAGCGGAATCATCTTCCAGAAAACAGTCCCATCTATGCCCATTGTTCTTATTTCCATCATCTGCTGAACACCGATTCCCGACAGATAGCATCCCACCGAAAGAATCCACAACATACCTGCCATCGCCACAATTTTTACTGTCGTCTGCGAAACAGCACCCAAACCGTTTGCATACATTCTTTGTTCCACTGCTCTGCTCTCCTGCTTATAGAGGAATCCACAATTCACTCCACTCATCAGAAGAAAAACTACCAATACTGTTGCTGCATAAAACTCAGACAACTCTAGATTTCCTACAGGGGAATAAATACTCTCCTGAAACAGCTCCCCACGCCGGAAAGCATTGCCGATATATTTATAGGAAATAAACTCGGCAATCTCATACGATTCCATCTCCGTCTCATACACTTTTCCGGTATCCATCGCCGCAAATACTCCCGCCTCCGCTGTTCTGATCATCGAAACTCCATCCTCCAAAAGTTCTCTGAAAATGGCTGTATCCAAGTCCATCTCCTCCGGAAACAAAAGTATCACCTTTGCCGGATTTCCCTCATAGATATCCTGATAAAAATCTTCCGGCAATATCACTGCTGCCTGAGCCTTTCCTTCCCAGACCGCAGTCCTTACCTGTTTCTCTTCCATATATTCAAATCTGCAGATATTCCGCACACTTTCCATTCCCGCAAGAAACCGGGCAATCACCTTTGACTCCTCTTCCGTATCCGGAATCACTACCGCCACCTGTATCGGCTCAAAAATCTGGAAATGAAACAATACATAACTGATTCCAAACACGCCTCCAATGGTAATGCACAGAATCACAAGCAGACTCACAGCTGATTTACCAAGTACTTTCAGCGATCTTTTCCATTCTAGTTCCAGATATACGATCAAATTTCTCATAGCATAACATCATTCTAAAGATAATAATCAAGTTCATACAAGAAATCTTCCAGATTCTCATCTTCCTCGATCTGTTCCATAAGTTCTTCTCCGAGATCTTCTAACTCTGATTTGGAAGCCTCTCCGACATCAAAGACATCCCCCTCAAATTCGCGGAACTCCGCACCTTTACGGATGGACAGCAAACAATCTACATCAAGCCGATTTCCATATACTTCCACTGTCTCTGCTGACAATTCCATTTTTTTCTTATCTGCCAGAAATACACCTGACATTTCCATATCCGCTTGCGGTACTTCGATTTTATATTCTCCGGACTTTCTATCATATTCCATTTCCAGAGCCTCTTCCCCTTCGATATAGACTGTCGTAACTTCTGCAGACCCTTCCGTCTCTCCTTCTACCTCTATGACAGTCTCATCCTCAACAGAGATCTCCATATTCTGAAATCTCGTCTTTCCTCCAAGAAACTGAATCTCCATCTCATTCCTATCTACTTCCAGTCCGACTGCCGCCAGTTTATTCTTATATACATAACATGTTACATCTACATCCGGCATATCCTCTATAATATACTCCAACTCTGAAAAGATATTCGACAACATCTCTTCACAAAGTTTACTATCATAGTAATCTGTCACTATATCTTCTGTCACTGAAAGTAAGTCTTCCATATTTTCTTCCGTGAGTGATACCGTATAACCTTTGCATTTTCTGAATTTTCCATCTACTTCATACTCTTCCGGATTCCTTTTGACAACTTCTACTTCTTTCCATTCCTCGGACAGGGAAGAAACCAACTCCTTCCACATTTTCTGAACATCTTTTTCTTCCCCTAAAGCCTGTCCTGCCAACTGTAACACTTCATCAACATTTTCCAGCACTCCCTCATCTGCCAAATATCCGCCTTTCTCTTCTCTATAATTATAAGCAAACATTTTATCACTGAGCACTGGCACTTCTAGTCTGGCTTCCTTCTCATTCAACTCTGCAAGTGCACTTACCTGATCAGAATCGGGAAACTCCACCTGTGCGGCTATCTGAACTTTTGCTTTTCCCCTAAGTATTTGTGCTTCTGCTTCCGTGTCTTCTAGTCCGGCATGAATCGTTGTTGTATATTTTCCGGAAAAAAGGATTTCTGCGGATTTTACTATATCCGAAAAATACTCCATGTCCCTTACCGTATTTGCCGTGGCCATCAATACCTTTGTGCTATCGCTGAAAAAAAATCCGCTTTTCACAGCTCCAAATACAGTCAATCCAATTGCTGCAACCGCTGTTACCCCTCCAATGATTGCAATCTTCTTTCCTGTTTTTCCCTGTTTTCCATTGTTGCTATACAGTGGTTTTCCAGTCATCGGATCAAATTTTGCTTCTGGATCAATCGGTTCTCCTGTCATCGGGTCAAACTGCATCCTCTTTCCATATTTCTTCATCTCTTATGTCCTCTCTTCCTTTTTCTTTTGTTTTTGTCAGATTCTTGAAAAATCTTCCAGTCTCATCCCCATCATTCTCTTAATCTGTTCAATCTCTCTGGATTCTGTTCCTGTTTCGCGCAAATATCCCTCACACATGACCAGACATTTGTCACTCTCCATGATTTCCTTCTCATCGTGTGTCGTCATGATCACAATGCCATTCATCTTCTTATATTCTCTGATCCAGGATTGGATCCTATCTTTATAATAGAGATCCAACGCTGTAGTAGGCTCATCCAAAAGTAGAATCGGCGGCCACTTTGCAAGAGCACAGGCAATACTGAGTCTTCTTTTCATTCCTCCGGAAAGCTTCTGCACCGGCATTTTCATGATTTCTCTAAGATTAAATGCTCTTATGATCCACTCATACTGTGCCGATCGGTCCACGCCCCATAATTTCAAGTTGTCTTTCACAGACAGTTCTTCCAGAAATGGCAGATCCTGAGGCACATACCCACAATATTCCTGATAATAGTGGAAGTTCTTTAACGGTTCTTTCCCAAAATAGCGAATCTCTCCTCCATCTGGTTTCAATACTCCTGCAAGAATCTGCATCAGTGTTGTCTTGCCGCAGCCGTTTCTGCCGACAACGGCTACGCACTCCCCGCATTGTGCCGTAAAACTAATCTCTTGAAGAACTGTTTTTTTCCCATAACGCTTTCCCAGATTCGATACCTGTATCATTTTCTTTTTCAACTCCTACTGACACTTTTTATTATTTTATCATTTTTCACTGAAAATCTATACTGTCTTTTACATTTTTTTACAAATACTCCGATAAAGTGCTATAATATTCTAACATTCGATCATGATATTTTCTAATGTTATCTTTGGAAGGAGAATTTGAAATGAATATAAGCAACATCAGTAATCAACTTTATACAACCGCACCGGATAAAACAGGACGGCTCCCAAAGGAAATGGCCGTCTATTCTCTTCTAGATGAACTTTCCATCCCTTACGAACGCGTAGATCACGCAGTCACCGAGACAATGGAAGCCTGCGAGAACATCGACATGCTTCTTGGCGTGTCCATGTGCAAAAACTTATTTTTAAGAAACCGGCAGAAAACTGCTTTTTACCTTCTGATGATTCCTGGCAAAAAAAAGTTTAAGACGAAAGATGTCTCAAAACAGCTTGGCACCTCCCGCCTTTCTTTCGCCGAGGCAGAATATATGGAACAATATCTGAACATCACACCAGGATCTGTCAGCGTTCTGGGACTGATGAACGACAGCAACCACGCCGTACATCTGGTCATCGATAAAGAATTACTGGACAACGAATATATCGGCTGCCACCCTTGCATCAACACATCCAGTCTGAAAATACGTACAGAAGATATACTGAATGTATTTTTAAAACATACTGGGCATACATGGACGACTGTGGACTGATCCTAAAAAAATACGCCTTGTAAGAGAATTCACTTTTTCTCTCTGCAAGACGTATTTTCCTAATATTCTCCCTGCCATCTCCCCGAAACAATTTCCGTGATCTCTCCGGTTCTGAGGCTTTCAGGAACATCTATGATCCTCTGATTTCTGCTCCCCCGGTACGCAAGTGACAGGCTTCTTTGCTCTTCGATATACGGTCCATCAATCAGCACATCCAGTTTCTCTAAAAGCATCCGCTGCTCTCGGGGTCCCCGCAAAAGTTCTTCCATAGTAAATCCCGAATAACTCGCCACTTCGTATCCCCGGTTCTTTAATTTTCCTGCAAGCTCTGCAAATGCCTCTGCCTGGCTAAACGGCTCCCCACCAGAAAAGGTAACTCCCTTGGCAAGAGGATTTTCCTCAATTACCTTGACAAGATCGTCTGTCATCCACCAGGTTCCTCCGTCAAATTCCCACGTTTCCGGATTATGACATCCTTGACAGTGATGGGGGCATCCCTGTGCGAACAATGTCATGCGGATTCCGGGGCCATCTACAATACTGTCCCCGGCGATTCCCGCAAGCCTTAGTTTTCTATTGTCCCAGTCCATGTTTTACTCTGTCTCTCTCTTCTGCTTTTTTTGCATCATTCCACTTGTCCATTGTTCCCACAAGATATCCCGTAATTCTTCTGATTCTCTCAAATTTTACATCTTTTCCAATCGTACATCTTTCTTCCATACTAAATCCTTCCTTTCACTAACCTATCTATTGTCAAAATATCTGCTGCCTTTTCCTGAAAATATTCTCTTTTCGTACTATCTGCATCCGCAAAATTGCGGCATTTCCGGATATAGCTTTCTCAGTTCTTTCAGCTTTTCGTCACTGATCGGCTCTCCTTCCCTCCGTCCGCATCTTGGGCACACATCATCGATCACACCTACATATCCACAGGCTGGATCACGGTCTACCGGATGATTGACACTTCCATAACCAATTCCGGCATCGTGCATACAGCGGATCACACTCTCGAATGCCTCCACATTTTTTGCAGTATCTCCGTCCAGTTCTACATAACTGATATGACCGCCATTGGACAGTGCATGATAAGGAGCTTCTTTTCTGATCTTCTCGTACGCGGAGATCGGATACCAGACCGGAATATGGAAACTATTTGTATAATACTCTCTGTCTGTCACCCCCGGTATCTTCCCATAACGTTTCTGATCCATCCGGAGAAATCTTCCGGACAAGCCTTCTGCCGGTGTCGCAAGCAACGTATAATTCATCTTAGTTTCTTTTGCTTTCGCATCCGTAAATGCCCGCATATGACCGATAATCTCAAGCCCCTTCTGCTGCATCTCTTCACTTTCCCCATGATGCTTTCCATACAGTGCCGTCAAAGTCTCTGCCAGACCGATGTATCCAATCGATAGTGTCCCATGTTTTAACACTTCCCGGACTTCCTCGTTTGGTCCTAGTTTTTCCGAATCCAGCCACACACCTTGTCCCATAAGGAATGGATAATTATATACACATTTCTTTGCCTGAATCTCAAAGCGATCCATCAACTGTCTCGCAACTAGTTCCAACATTGCATCCAATTTCTGATAAAATACTTTCTCGTCTCCTTTGCTCTCAATTGCAAGACGAGGCAGATTAATCGAAGTAAAGGAAAGATTTCCTCTTGAATACGCGATCTCATGCTCTGGATCGTATACGTTCCCCATCACACGAGTACGGCAGCCCATGGTAGCAACTTCCGTCTCCGGATGCCCTGGTTTGTAATACTGAAGATTAAATGGCGAATCAAGAAATACAAAATTCGGGAACAGCCTTTTTGCACTTACCTTGCAGCTTAATCGGAATAGGTCATAGTTTGGATCTCCCTCATTATAATTGACCCCTTCTTTCACCTTAAAAATATGAATTGGGAAAATGCATGTCTCCCCATTTCCCAGCCCTGCATCTGTTGCAAGCAATACATTCCGGATGATCATTCTTCCTTCTGGGCTTATATCTGTCCCGTAGTTGATAGAAGAAAAACGGGGTCTGCGCCCCTGCACGACTATGCATCGTATTCAGATTATGTACAAATCCTTCCATCGCTTGATAAGTGTCGCGCTCCGTATATTTCTCGGTACGCTTTCTGACTTTCTCAGTAATGTGTGCTGCCTTTTCTTCTGTAAAATGATATCGTTCGCAAAGCTTCTGCTGTACCGCACGATCAAATACTTCTTCCTCCTGTTTTAACCGTGGAAACAGTTCTTTTGTCTGCTTTAGTTCATCTAACATCTGCGTAATCTGTACTTCTTCATCCTCAAGATCAGCCAGATCCTCCACCGCCTCTGTAAGCTGCTTTTTATAAATTTTTTGGAAAGACTTTGCCACTCCCTTCGCCAGTCCGTAATCAAAGTTTGGAATGCTCTGTCCTCCGTGTTGATCGTTTTGGTTTGACTGGATCGCAATCGCCGCCAACGCCGCATAACTTTGAATACACTGTGGTTCCCGGATCACTCCGTGTCCGGTAGAAAATCCCCCCTGAAATAGTTTCTCAATATCTATCTGCGTACAAGTAGTTGTCAGTGAATAAAAGTCAAAATCATGGATGTGAATATCTCCCTCCCGGTACGCCTTCGCCTGTTCCGGTGTCAGCAAATATGCCTCATTGTAATTTTTCGCTCCTGCCGCTCCTATCTGGAGCATGCTTCCCATAGAAGTATTTCCGTCAATATTCGCATTATCACGCTTCATATCGCTCTCGCGCGCATCTATATTCGTAATCTCATCGATTGTTTTCATCAGGCTTGTGTTTGCTTCTCGGATATGTGTTCTCTGTGCCCGGTACAAAATAAATTTCTTCGCCGACTCCTCAAACCCTTTCTTCATCAGAGCCCGCTCTACCGTATCCTGCACCTGCTCGATCTGAGGAGGCATATCTTCCGGCAACTTTTCAAGCTTACTCTGTACATCGTTTGCCACATTTGCAGCATCTGTCGCATCTCCTTCACCTGCTGCCTCCATCGCCTTTAAAATAGCCGATGCAATCTTGCTTTCGTCATACAGTACCACGCGGCCATCCCTTTTGATAATACTTCTAATCATCCTGTCTATCGCCCTTTCTCTACAATATGTTGTGTCTATTCAGTATTATGATACTAAATATCCACAAAGTCAATACCTATATCATGTACCACACCATACCGGATACCATATTCGACATTGCTGTTTCCCAGCATTTCATCCACGGTTCGTACTGCAAAAACAAAGGAGAAATCCACGGTTTTCAAGGGAAAATATTAAATAAAGAAGTGGGAAAATTTCATTGCTAGGGGAGATGGATGAGCAGGTTATTTTGGGAAATTTTGTCGATGAATTATATTACAAGCAGTGTAACCACGAAGAGAGCGACATCAATAAAAGTCCGCTACTGATGAGCAAGAGTACTTCAGACATGTACCACGAAGAGTACGACAGGATGCGACAAAGATTTCGAATACAGATTAGCAATTTCAATCCACGTACCCACGAAGGGTACGACGATTTTAGGTATCTCTTTTCCATCTTTTTCCCACATTTAAAGAGGTCGAATTCGACCACTTTAAAAATTCAGGGTTATAAATTAATTCCCACGTTCCTAAAAATTCTAACGTATTTCTATTTCGCAACCAGTTTTTAATAACATCTGCACTACGCAATTCTCCTGATTTTGCTTTCGCAATAATCTGTAATGCAAATATTAATCATCCAGCTCTTTCCTTTTAAAAATCGAAAACTGTATAATTTTGTACTTCAATTATTTTATTCTTCATTCTCTTCTGCCTTTCCATTGTCTGCAAAATTACCCATTTTTATCCTGTAAGCTAACAGTCTGAAAACATAATCCGGCATTTTTCTTGTTCCTCTTTCCCATTCTGTCACAGTTCTATAAGGAATACCAAAATAATCGCAAAATTCTTTTCTATTCATTCCCGTACTTTCCCGTAATTCTTTTACTTTATCTTTTATTTCCATATTCTCTCTCTTTTAATATTTACACATTGTGTATATGTTGTAACATACTTTTCTTATAGCTACAATATTTGTATATTTGCTTTTTACTCTGGCAGACTATCTCTCAGACACAATGCCCCATATCCCACCTGCGGATTTGGATATTCTGTAAATCCTGGCAATGGTCTTGCGCCTCTCCTGAGATAAGCCTTTACTTTTTCTCCATATAAATACGGATCATTCCCTCTCACGATTCCCCACTCCATCATAAGTGCCGCCGCTCCGGAAACAAATGGTGTAGCAAACGATGTTCCAGTGAATGTCTGATAAATTCCGGACGGTGTCGGCGCTGTAATATCTACTCCTGGCGCCACAAGATCCGGTTTACTTTCTCCTTCAAGTCCTCCCCTTCCCGAAAAATCTGCATAGGCAAACGTCAATGAATCGTATGCTCCCACACTGATCACTCTCTGTGAAGTTGACGGGATCGTCAATGTCCCCCTCTCGGTCGGGTAGCGGAATGCAGTTCCCCTGTTCAAGACGTTCTCACTCGGAAGCCATAAGTCATATTCCCCTGTCACAATTTTTCTTGGAGTCAGAACAAACTGCCATATGCCCGGCGTAATATACGAATCTTTTGGAAGAAACTCGATAAAAATCTCCTGTGAGACATGAAACGGACTTGGCTCGCCATAATACAGCAGAATTTCCGTATCTCCGACCACAAAACGTTGTGTACCGATTACCTCTGGTATCGGTCCGATCTGCACACCTGCCGGAGAAATCAGAGAGATATCCACAATGTCATGGTAACTTTTCCAAATCTGCACATTGATTGCCGTCTCCTTCATCTGTACCGCAAGAGGAATCCGCTCTTCCGTATTCTCTTTAAGGATTCCTGCAGTATGCCCCGCACTTGCACCTTCATTTCCCATGCCGATACAGATCACGCTCTTCCACAAGTTTGCAATATCCGCAATAAACCGCTCCAACAAACTTGTGCCGGTGTGTGAACCATATGTATTTCCAAAACTGATATTGATTGCGACAGGTCTTCCTGCTCTCTGAGCCTTCTTTACCACATAGTCAATTGCCTGCATCAGTTCCGTCGTTCTTGGAAATCCTTCCTCCCGCGGTGTACCGAGCTTGACGACAAGAATCCCGCTCTCAGATGCAACTCCCTGATAGCGGGCTCCTTTACTTCCTCTTCCATTTCCTGCTGCAATTCCCGTCACAGCGGTTCCATGCCCAGATCGATCTTCACTTGGTACAATTTTCATTCGTTCTGTCCGGTTCTCCTGCTGCAGCGCCTCATTGATCTTCTCCTGCGTGTATTCTGTTCCCTGCACATAGCCTTCCGGTGGATTTCCGGGAATTGTCTGATCCCAGAGTGCATAAATTCTCGTCGTTCCATCTGCATTCCGGAAATCCAGATTTGCATAATCAATCCCCGAATCAATGATTGCCACAAGCACACCGGTCCCATAAAGTTTTGGTGGTCGGATCTGCACCGAAGTCATACAGGACACTCTTCTTCCATTTTCCACTTGAAAAAACAATCGCTTGGGCTTCTCTATATACTCTACTGCTTCAATCCCCGCCAGCGCTTCCAGACGATCTTCCCGGACAGTCACAATGGCAAACTCATTACTCAATTCCACAACACTCTCTGCAATTTCTCTAACCTGCCCAAGCGTTCCCGAATATTTTATGATCACTTCCCACGTTCGTGCAACCGGGTAGTATCCCACATCCAACTCCAAAGATTTTTCTCGTTCTTCTTCACTTGCACTCAATGCCAGATTCAATAAATTTTCAATTTTCTGGTCTGCCATATGATCACCCCATCACACTTTATTCAGATAGGATGGTAAAAATACCTTTGCTTTTTTAATTCTTCCGTTTTACTCTTCCATTTCACTTCCTGTCAACGCTCCTATATACGGTGCAAGTGACAGTGGGATAAAATATCCTCTCGCATGCCTGCATAACGGACAGATTTCCGGAACTTGTTTTCCGGAATGGATATGCCCACAGTTCAGACACATCCATTTTCCTTCTTTTGCCGCCTGAAAATAAGAACCATCCTCCAAAAGTCTTGCCACTTTGGCAAATCTTCTCCCGTGAAGTTTTTCTACCTCTGCAATCTGAAAGAACGCAGAAGCAACCTCTAAAAATCCTTCTTCCTTTGCGGTCTCTCCAAAAGCCTGATACACATCATCTGCTTCCTCGAATTCATTATGTTGAGCCGCCTTCAAAGCCCCAAGAATCTGTTCGTTGTCGTCAATCGGATAAGTTCCCTGAATTTCGATCGTCTCCCCTGTCATCTCTTTCAACAGCTCATAGAAACGCTCTGCATGTGCCCGTTCCTGCTCCGCTGTAAATAAGAATATCTTTTCGACTGCATATAGCCCCTGCCTGCGCGCAAGCTCTGCTCCAAAGGTATAGCGATTTCTGGCTTGACTCTCTCCCGCAAATGCTTTCATCAAATTTTCCTTTGTTCTACTGTTTTTCAAACTCTGTGCCATAGTTTCCTACCTCTTTCTTCTCACAATTTCACGATTCTCCCATCGTTACACTCAGAAGTATGTTACCAGGCACCGTCTTTTATACATTCTTTTCCATTTTCTTCTCTAATGCTCTTTGCACAACGAATATATTTCCAACACAGCAAGAAATAAAAATGACCGCACGTTAATTAAATCCGATAATCCTTCTCGCCACCTCATACGCAAGCACCGATACTTTTCTTCCGGAATTTCCCGGAAGATTCATCGTCTGTCCAAGAATACTGTACCGAATCTTCCAATATACCCGATAATCTACTTCTTTCAGATACTTCCAGAGCGCCTTTTTCTTCTCCAGATTTTCCTCTGTCTTAGAGCGGATCAAAATAATCGAAGATACTGTCATCATAATCGCAAGATAGTTGATCATGTAATTTCTCAGCTTCCTGCTGGAAATTTTCCGCATAGAATACATGTCGATCATAGTCCTTGTCACATAAAGCTGCTGATCAATACGTTTGATCATATTTTTCTCATTGACTGACTGATCCTCTCTTCCGATAAAGTACCGGTAAAAATCAACATCAAGATAATATAATGATGTAACATGCGGCAAAGGATAGTACACATAAATGTTATCCACATAAAATGTATGCTTTGGCAGCTTCAATCCACAATTACGCAATAATTCTGTCCGGTAAATCACAGAATGCATCAAAATATACTGCGACAGACGAAATCTTCCGATATCCCCCCATGTCATGATGCGATCCTGCGGAAGTACATTCCGGTAATGAATCACTTTCTTATTCTTCACTCCAACCTTTTCATATACATAATTAGAGATGAGCATGTCCGTCAGACTTCCCTGCTGATACCATCCCTTCAATACATCCAGAATCTTCTCAAGCGCCGTCTCTTCTACCCAGTCGTCGCTGTCTACCACTTTAAAATACATACCGGATTGCATGGTTCAGCCCTTCATTCACTTGCATCCCCGTGGCCTCCGTTTTCTTTGTCCACCACTTTTACAATGGTCGGATATTCTTTTTCATACCTTCTTGCAATCTCTAACGTGTGGTCTGTCGATCCGTCATTTACAATAATAATCTCCACATCTTCTCCCCCCGGAAGAAGAGACTGTATTGCCCGGTCCATATAATCCTCCGAATTGTAACATGGAATCGCAATGGATAAATATTTCATTTCGTTCACCTCATCTATTTTCAATCTTTCCATAGTATAATCCATTTCCTGACATTTTCCAACAGCTATATTGTAAATTCCTGATATTTCCGATATAGTAGAAGCATAATCATTTTTTGGAGGTAATTTACATGAAAAATATAATTGTAGGACAGTCCGGCGGACCAACCGCTGTAATCAATGGAAGCCTTTACGGTGTTGTAACGGAAGGACTCCGTCAGACAGATGCCATCGAGACAGTCTTTGGAATGATCAATGGGATTGAAGGATTTTTAAACGATCAGGTGATTGACATGCGTCCACTTTCAGCAAACGGGGAATTAGAGCGAATCCGCACAACACCGGGAGCATACTTGGGTTCCTGCCGCTATAAGCTGCCGGAAGATCTTACAGATGCTGTTTATCCTCAATTGTTTGAGAAATTTTCTGACAGAAACATTGGCTGCTTCTTCTATATTGGTGGAAATGACTCCATGGACACTGTCAGCAAGCTTTCTCGCTATGCCGCCTCTATCCAGAGTGATATCCGTTTCATCGGGATTCCAAAAACGATCGATAATGACCTTGTGGAAACCGACCACACACCTGGCTTTGGAAGCGCTGCAAAATATGTAGCTTCTACTGTCCGTGAAATTGCCATCGACGCTTCGGTCTACGACAATAAAAAATCCGTCACAATCGTGGAAATCATGGGGCGCCACGCCGGATGGCTGACTGCTGCCAGTGTCCTTGCCCGCAAATTTGAAAAAGATAACCCGGTTTTGATCTACCTTCCAGAAGTCGCTTTTGACCAGGATGCTTTCATTGAAAAAGTATCAAAGGCACTCGAGACAACACCAAACCTTGTTGTATGTATCTCCGAAGGAATCAACGACGGCAATGGTACATTTGTGTGTGAATATGCAAGCGATGTCGGAGTGGACAACTTCGGTCACAAGATGCTCACAGGTTCTGGAAAATATCTTGAAAACCTCGTAAAAGAACGTCTTGGTATTAAAGTTCGCTCTGTAGAACTCAATGTCAGCCAGAGATGCTCTTCTGCTTGTCTCTCTGCTGCCGACCTAGATGAGGCTGTCTGCGCAGGAACTTATGGTGTACAGGCTGCACTTCTAGGGGAAACAGGAAAAATGGTATCTTTCCAGAGAACAAATGACAATCCTTATAAACTCACCTACACAACCGCCGATGTAAACAACATCTGCAACAAAGAAAAAGGAGTTCCTCTTTCCTGGATTACAAACGATGGTTCTGACATCAGTGAAGATTTTATCCGCTATGCACTGCCACTGATTCAGGGAAACGTTGAGGTTCCATTTGAAAACGGACTCCCGGCATTTGCTTTCCGTCGATAACTTGTTGCCATTCACATTTTGTTCATATTTCTTTCAAATTTTTTTCATTTGATTCACACGGTTTCTTCATTTCTATGTCATATACTAAGACTATCAAATGAAACAACATTTGAAACAGACGTTAACAGTATTCACATACTTTTAGAAAAACTTTTTCATAATACATGCCAGATGCGTTTTATACCATCTGGCATCCTCCCTTTTTAGGGAGTTTTTATGTCTTTGTCCTGAAAATAAAATTTAGAATCCGTATGCTCTTTTCAATATTTTAAACTGTTCTTGTTCCTGAATTTCTGGTAATTCCGTTAGGATCCCCTTTGTCACCTGTGCTTTCATCTCAGGCTCCAATCCCTCCACATTCCATAAAATCTCCAAATATGTAAGCGCAAGCAACTTTGACTGTGGAAGCACCTTTCTGCCTCTCCTGCAGATCTCCGCTGCATCATCTATCCGATCATTCTCCTCATACCGCTGTGCCAGACAGATAAATGCCTCTTCCTTTTCCGCTCCCCTACCACTCTCCTTTAAATAAATTTCTAACGCAAGTACCTGTCCATCTATTGTTTGCTCCCGCTCTGAAATTTTCCAAACAACCTCTTCTAGTTTCTCTGTATATCCGAAATTTTCTAAGGTCGCTCCCTCTTGCTCCCTTGCCTCATCTGCCTGTATGATTTTTCCCTTCTCTTTTGACTGATCTGTCATCCTTTTTCCAACCGCGCTTCCAAAGATGACCATCACTGCACAGCCAAGGGCAACCACTGGCATTTCTTTTCTATTTCTCTTTTTCGCCTGGATCTTAATTTCGGGAAATGCTTCTCCACCATAGAAAAAGTAATATATCCCTTCTCTCCATCTGCCTTCAGACAATTCTGGATCAGCTTTTCCAACTGGTATTCTTCCATTTTTGTCAATGGAGGATCCGGCTCACTTTGGGACAACATATATTGAAGTGTTCTGCCAAAACTATAAATATCTACTGCCTCACAGATTCCTTTCTGCCTGTAAATTTCGGGATTTGAGAAGTATTTCCGCACCGTCCGGCTTTGAATCTGACGTACCGTTTCTCTGCTTCCTTCGGCCTCCAGATCCAAAAGATAAATCTCTTCGTCCTCCTTTACAATGACGCTGTATGGACTTAAGTAACCATAAGTTTGTTTTTCTCCGTATTTATGAAACCATGTGATCTGCAGAAGCATCTTTCGCATAAGATTCCACAATTCCTCTTTCGCTGTCTGCGGGTGATATTTCAGCCAATAGATCAACGTCTGTCCGAAAATTGTATTCCTGGATCCGCTCACAATATTTTCCATGCTGTACCATTTTAATAATATCGTATTCCTTCTTCTCCAACACATGCCTCCTTTTCTCTCCAGTACACAGAATGTTTCCTATGCCATGTAATTTATATTCCTTTGTTTTCTTTATGATTTTTATTGGATTTTTCAGAATTTGTCGAATTGTATTTTGAAATCTGTTTTTTACAGAACGGTCGATCATCACGAAAGTGATAGAAAAATGAATGATTTTATTTCAATATCCTTATAGGAGTCTCCCGCCGGGAGAGACTCCATTGCTTTGTTTCTCACTAATCAATCGGTCGATACAGATGTCTCGGAATTCCATCTACCATAACCGGAGATACATCTCCCTGAATCAGCGGCCGCACATAAGTGATAAACTCATCTGTCACATAAGTGCCTTCCTTATTTACCCATCCTCTTGGAACAAGACGCTCATCGTTCGCAATCTTATGCACATCTTTTACCTCGGTTGTACATTGATATGGATCATCGGATAACCGAAGCATGACAACCATTTTCCCGCTGTCCCCTTCATCTCCGGCTTTCACTGCCGCACCACCTACCTGACTCGCTTCAAGGATATCCACTCTCGAAGCAGAATGCGATGCTGCTCTCTGCAACGTGCTAAGTTCTACGGCTCTTGTCTTGCATCCGATCTCTCCTGCGATCAGCGATGCCAGATAGTTTGCAGTTCCAGTCAGCTGCTTATGTCCAAATGCATCTACAAAATCTACATTAGAACCGAGTTCGCACACATATTTTCCATCTGCGGTCTTGATTCCCTCGGAAACTGCCACAACAACTGAATATTTCTTCTCCAAAAGCTTCCTCACTTTTGCAACAAACTTGTCCACATCAAATACAAGTTCCGGCAGATAGATTAAATCCGGCCCTTCACAGTCCTCTCCTTTTGCCAGTGCAGCTGCACCTGTCAGCCAACCTGCATTTCTTCCCATAATCTCTACGATGGTAACAAGTCCGTGTTCATAGCGCAGGCTATGTCCGTCACGGATAATTTCTTTTACCGATGTTCCGATATATTTTGCTGCACTTCCATATCCCGGTGTATGGTCGGTCAGTGCCAGATCATTGTCGATCGTCTTCGGCACCCCAAGAAAATTCGTATGTCCACGCCCCGTTACCATGGAATAATCGTAAAGCTTCTTGATCGTATCCATCGAATCATTTCCGCCAATATAAATAAAGCATTCAATATCTAATTCTTCAAGAATATCAAAAATCTTCTCGTAAACTTCCTGATTCTCATGAATCTCCGGAAGTTTATATCTGCAGGAACCTAAAAATGCCGCCGGTGTTCTTCTCAATAGTTCTACATCCAGATCACTTCTGATAAAATCCGAAAGATCCACATACTTGCCTTCCATCAATCCCTGAATGCCATGCAGCATCCCATACACTTTCTTTGCCCCACGCTCTCTTGCAGTGCAGTAAACACCAGCAAGGCTCGAATTAATTGCCGCTGTCGGACCTCCTGACTGTCCTACGATCACATTCCCTTTCATCATATCCCTCCAGTTCGTTTGTCAATATCCTTATATTAGTATGTTTTGCACTTATTGTAAAGAAAAACTTTGTTTCTTTTGTTTATTTTTACTTATTTTTGATAATTTTCATTTCTTTTTGACATTTTTCATCATTATTTTATCTATTTTTCATGATTTTTCAGTTCTATTTTTATCAATATTTCCATTCCTGGGATTTCATCTAAAAAATCTTCTGTAAATTTGCATTGCACATTTATCCCCCTAGGGTTATAATTCAAATATTTTCAAATAACAGACAAGGAGGAATGTTGTATGCGAATAACTCCCATCGAAAAAGAAGATAAGACCGGAAGGATCATCACACTCAGAAATGCCGAGATTTCAGATGCCGATAATCTAATCACTTATATGAAGATCACCAGTTTTGAAACTCCTTTTCTGCTCCGGGAGCCCGATGAATTTCATCTCACCTCAGAGCAGGAAGAATGCTTTATTCAGAATACGATCGATAATCCCCGGGAACTGATGCTCCTCGCAACAGCGGACGGCTGCCATATCGGAAACTGCTCTCTTTCCGACGCTGGTCCATTTAAAAGGTATCAGCATCGCTGTCAGATCGCAATCGCACTGTATCAAAAATATTGGGGCTGCGGGATCGGACAGATGATGTTAAGTACGATACTTTCTGTCGCCAGAGAACTGGGATACGAGCAGGCGGAACTGGAAGTAGCCGCAAATAACACCTCCGCTATCGCTCTCTACCAAAAAATTAGGTTTTCAGACCTACGGCACATTCCCTGATAGCATGAAATATGCCGACGGTTCTTACACAGATATGCTTTGGATGATGAAAAAGCTTATCTAATCAAAAAATATTTCCAAAAACAGAAAGAGATACAAGCGTGAAATTCTTGTACCTCTTTCTGTTTTATTTTTCTTTGATTCTGTTTTCTATCGGAGATTCTCCGGTCCAAATCCAAGTGGAAGTAATTCTTTCAGCAAATATTTGTTCCATCCGCCTTTCCCATCTTCCAGCACAATGTAAAATTCATCCGGTCTGCAAAATTCCTGCATGACCTGCCTGCACACTCCACACGGTGCACATACATTTCCGCTGCGCCCTGTTCCTTTGCCTCCGACAATCGCAATCCTCAATTCCCGCTCACCTTCTGAGACCGCTTTGAAAAATCGCGGTTCGTTCCGCGCAGTTTGTCGGCGTGTAAGATGCGCTCTCAATGTTACAACCATAATATAACTTGCCTGACTTTGTAAGAAGCGCAGCCCCTACGCGAAAATCTGAGTATGGGGTATATGCATACTCTCTCGCTCTGTATGCATGTTCGATCAGTTCTCGTTCATCCATCTATTGTTCTCCTATCAGACGAATCGTCTCGGTCACAAGCGCCTTAAATTCCTTTGCCACTCGATCTGCTGTCTCTTGCACTTCTTTGTGATTCAAAGGCTGGTTGGACATTCCCGCTGCCAGATTCGTGATACAGGAAATTCCGCACACTTTCATTCCCATATGTCTTGCTGCCATAGCCTCACATGCAGTGCTCATTCCGGCTGCATCCGCACCGAGCGCACGACACATTCTGATCTCTGCCGGAGTCTCATAGCTTGGTCCAGTAAACTGCATATACACACCACTCTGAATAGAAACTTTTACATTTCTTGCAGCCTGTTTAATGATCTCACGAAGTCCCTTATCATACACTTCACTCATATCCGGGAATCTCGGTCCCAGTTCATCAAGATTTGCACCGATCAGCGGACTCGGCACTGCGGTCGTAATCTGATCTGTGATCATCATCAGGTCACCCGGCTGGAAGTTAAAGTTCACACCACCTGCTGCGTTTGTCAAAATAACGGTCTTTGCTCCAAGCAATCCCATCAGGCGTACCGGAAGTACTACATCTGACATCGGATACCCTTCATAGAAATGTACTCTTCCCTGCATTGCCACTACCGGGACCCCTTCTACATATCCGAAAAGAAATCTTCCCTGATGTCCTGCAACTGTGGAAACTGGGAATCCTTCAATCTCAGAATACTCAATCGACTCCTCCACCTGCATTTCTTTTGCATAATCACCAAGACCTGATCCGAGAATCAGAGCCACCTCCGGTTGAAATTTCACTTTACTTTTTACTGCATTGCTGCAATTTAACAATTTTTCATAAATCTGATTCATACTTCTACCTCTCTATCAGTTCCGATACGACTGCATTCATTTTCTGGTACTGTTCACTGTCTATATAGAACTTACTTCCTTTTCTCGTGATCCATCCATTCTCCTCGAATTTCTTTACCGCCCTGTTGATCGTCTTCACACAGAGCCCGGAAGATTCCGAAAGTTCCTGACGGGTACTGTCCACATACAAAATGCCATTTTTTGCATATTTTGTATAAGTTTCCACAAGATAGAATGCCAGCCGGTCTGCTCCTTGTAAAAATAAAAATGCCCGACTGTTCTTGCCCTGTTCAAACAGGTAATGTCCCATGATCTTCGCTTCCAGCTTCAGAGCACGGATATCGGAATTCAGCCAGCGGGCATATTTTTCTTTTGCTATTTTTACGATAGTGCAAGGGGTTACTGTTTCAAGTGTTGTGCAATAACGGTCAAGATCCATGATAACCTCCATCCCGCCCATCGCATAGACTCCCTCAAAATCTCATAAAGTCATAAGTGATCCCATAGATTCGGTAATCTGTCGCCTTGATCATTCCACGACCAATGATATAGATGGTATCAACCGGCGTGTTCTCTTTGACAAAGACCACGCCGGCATCCAATTCTACAATCTGAAAAGAATCCATCAGCCACACCGGTGCACTGTAAAAATACTCTTCAACCGCTCCCGTTTCATTTTTGTCAATCTCATTCAGAAACGGAAGCACCTGATATAAATATTTGCATTCCATATGCTTATTTGATCAGCTCTACCTTTACGATCTCTGCCGGAACACCTGTTGCATCTTCTGCAACAGTATCATTTTCTACTTTGATAGATCCATCTTTTAATTTTCCATACAGTTCATCGTATTTTTCCTGTGTAAATTTTGTAAATTTAGAAGTTTCCATTGGAAGCTGAATTCCGTCATCTTTTGCACTTAAGTTCAGAGTTGTTCCGCCTGCAAAGTTTCCATCATAGTAGCTTGCAACTGCATCATATACAGAATCTCCAAGATTCTTCATAGCAGAAGTGATTACTGTATCAGACTCTACTGACTGGTCTACGTCGACACCGATCACTACTTTTCCTGCTGTCTCTGCTGCTTTCATAACAGAGTTACCAACTCCACCGCCACATGCGAAGATACATTCTGTTCCTTCATTGTACCATGCTGCTGCTTTTGCATTGTTTTCCGGAGAAGCATCAAAGTTTCCTACATAAGTGTATTTCACTGAAACATCACCTGCTGCAAGACCTAAATCTTTTGCTGCTGCATCTGCTCCCTGAACAAATCCATATCCGTAACGGATAACTGCCGGCACTGCGATTCCACCCATAAATCCAAGATTTCTGTAACCTTCTGTTACTGCTGCATAACCTGCAAGATATCCTGCCTGCTCTTCTGCATAGAAAATAGAAAGTACATTGTCTTCGAGTTTTGCTTCCCCATCTTTTACCGGCTGTGCATCGATGATGATGAAAGATACATCCGGGTATTTTGTCTGTGCTTCGTATACAGGCACCTCAAAGAGGAATCCTGGTGTTGCAACCACTTTTGCTCCACCTTTGACAGCAAGATCGATCGCATTTAAACATGCCTCATCAGATTTTTCTGCTGGTTTGTAATATTTGTAAGTGATATCATGCTCTTTCGCATATTTTTCTAGACCTTCCCATGATCCCTGGTTGAAAGATTTATCATCGATTGTTCCTACGTCTGTGATCAGCGCCAGCTCATAACCTCCCTTGGAATCTTTCTTGTCACCGTCCTTTGCAGTATCCTCTGCACCCGGTTTTTTTTACTGCACATGCAGCCATGCTCATAACCATGACTCCTGCTAAGATTAGACTTAAAATCTTCTTTTTCATAATAAGTTCTCCTTTTCTTTTTTAATATTCATTCGTCTTATGACCTTGAATCAATTTTACCGCGGAACTTGTTCCGATTCTATCGCAACCTTCCTGAAGAAATGCTTCCAGATCTTCTACCGTCTTCACTCCTCCGGCTGCTTTCATTTTCACATGCTCACCAATATTTTCTTTGAACAGACGAATATCCGAAATAGTCGCTCCTGCTGTTCCAAATCCAGTAGAAGTTTTGATGTAATCTGCACCTGCCGCTGTTACTGCTTTACACATTGCAATTTTCTCTTCTTCTGTCAGATAGCATGTTTCGATGATCACTTTTAAGATCTTATCTCCAACAACTTCCTTCAATGCCGCAATTTCTTTTTCTACCGCCGCATAATCACCATTTTTCACATCTGAAATATTGATGACCATGTCGATCTCAGACGCACCGTCCTCCAGCGCCTTCTTTGTCTCTGCGATCTTCGCCTCTGTCACACTGTAACCGAGTGGAAAACCTACGACCGTACAGATATTGATCTGTTCTCCGTATGCCTCCTTCACTCTCTGAATGTAGCATGGCGGAATGCATACCGAAGCAGTCTGATATTCCACTGCCTCATCGCACAGTTTCTTAATGTCTTCCCATGTGGCAAATGCTTTCAGCTGTGTGTGATCCACATGTCTCATGATTTCCTTTTCTGTCATCACGTTCTCCTTTCTTAATTTTTTTATACACATTGCTATGCAAGGCGTTCTACCTGATCCTTGGTTACTCTCGCATATACAAGCGGAGTCTCGTTTGCTTTCTCATCTTCAATCGTCACAGCTGCCTGATATCTCAGTTCTGCTGCTGCAAATAATTCTTCCTTATCTGCATAGAAGACTGCCATAGGCTCTCCTGCCTCCACGTAATCTCCCACTTTTTTCTTTAAGATGATTCCTGCTGCAAAATCAATCTGGCTGTCTTTTGTCTCACGGCCTGCCCCCAACATAGCAGAAGCAATCCCACAGCTTTCTGTATCCATAAATGTAATGTATCCGCTTTTCTTTGCGAGTACTTCATGTTGATATGCCGCTTTTTCAAACTTATCTGTATCAAAGATCACAGAGCTGTCTCCACCTTGTGCTTCCACCATTGCTGCAAGTCTTTTTAACGCCTCACCATTTGCGATTACTTCCCGCACAAGTGATCTGCATTCTTCCAGCGTTCCTTTTTCTGCAAGGAAAAGCATGTTCGATGCAAGATGTACACAGACTTCTGTCAGATCCTCCGGACCATTTCCTTTTAATGTCTCTACCGCCTCAATCACTTCCAAACTATTTCCGATATTATGTCCAAGTGGAATGTCCATATCTGTGATCAGTGCCACAGTCTTTCTTCCGGCATTCTCTCCGATCGCTACCATTTCTTTTGCAAGTGCGATAGAATCATCTATACTCTTCATAAATGCACCACTTCCAGTTTTTACATCAAGAAGGATACAGTCATTTCCTGCTGCAAGTTTCTTACTCATGATCGATACCGCAATCAGTGGAATACTGTCCACTGTCGCTGTTACATCCCGGAGCGCGTACAGTTTTTTATCTGCCGGAGCGAGATTTCCTGACTGTCCGATCACACTCAATCCGGTCTGATTCACTACGTTGAAAAAGTCTTCTCTGGAAAGAGATGTATGAAGTCCCGGAATGGATTCCAGTTTATCCACTGTTCCACCTGTATGTCCAAGTCCTCTTCCGGACATTTTTGCAACCTTCACACTGCAAGCCGCAACAATCGGAGCAATAATCATAGTTGTCTTGTCCCCGACACCTCCCGTGGAATGCTTATCCACTTTCACGCCCTCGATTCCGGATAAATCTACCATCTCTCCAGAATGCGCCACTGCCTGTGTCATCGCAAGTGTCTCTTCCTCGGTCATTCCTTTGAAATAAACCGCCATCAAAAACGCTGACATCTGATAATCCGGAATTTCTCCTGCTACATACTCACGGATCATATACTGAATCTCCTGCTCTGTCAGTGCTTCACCATTTCTTTTCTTCATGATCAGATCATACATTCTCATGGTGTCTGCCACTCCTTTCTATTATCTGCTTCCCTTATCGTATGGGATTCCCTCTGCTCTTGGAGCCTGAGAGTTCTTAGATGAAAACGCTAATACGATCAATGTCGCAATGTACGGAATCATCTTATATAATTCGTTTGGAATTGGCAACGATTTCAAAAATGGAATTGCAGAGTATGCACTTGCCAATGTCTTCATGATTCCAAAGAAAAATGCTGCCATTAAAATTTTGTTACTTCTCCACTGTCCAAAAATCAACACTGCAATTGCAAGGAAACCATATCCGGCAACACTTGCATTAAAGTTTGTAGAAGTCGGAATAACAAAGATCAACCCACCGATTCCAGCCAGTACACCAGAGATGATAACCCCGGCATAACGAATCTTCGCCACATTTACACCGACAGAATCTGCTGCTCCCGGATGCTCTCCACAGGCGCGGAGACGAAGACCGAATCTTGTATTTTTAATCACATAAGCTGCCACAAGAAAGATTCCGATTCCGATGTATGTTGTAATATAACAATTCTGGAAAAACATATCCCCGATCACCGGAATATCTCCAAGTACCGGAACTTTATCAATGTGAAATGTATCTGTAAACTGTATCTGCTGTACCCCCTGAATCATACGCGCTGTAAAAATCGCAAATGCCGGAGCAAATAAGTTTAATGCAGTACCACTGATCGTCTGGTCTGCTTTCATATTAATAGAAGCAAACGCATGAAGCAGGGAAAACAATCCTCCGGCAACTGCTACGATCAAGATTGCCAGCAATAATAATTTCTGTCCACTCATTCTGTCCTGGAAAATATTGATGAAGAAAATTCCAACAAAAGCTCCCATGACCATAATACCTTCCATTGCGATGTTGATGACACCGCTTCGCTCAGAATACATTGCCCCGATTGCTACAATAAGAAGCGGGATCGCAAAATACATCGTCTGTTGAATAACAAAATATACTACACTCATTATTTGCCCTCCTTCTTATTCTTTTTCGCAGATTTTCTCATGCGAATCTTGTAGATCAGATTTTTAAATAACAGCGACAGTGCTCCACAGTAAATAATCGCAGAAATAATAATATCGATAACCTCCGGCGCAAAATCAAATAGCTGCATGTTGTAACCGCCAACTGTGATATGTCCGATAAACAGTCCCGCAAATAAGATTCCAATTGGATTGGAAAGTCCGAGCAGTGCAACGGAAATTCCGGAGAATCCTTCCGGTGCGATTACATCAAGTACCTGCATGTATTTTCCGGAATCTGCCAAGTATAACAATGCTCCGCCAAGCCCTGCGAGCGCACCTGCGATCACCATTGAAAGAACAATACTCTTTTTGCATTGATCCGGCATACTTACTTGCGTTCGGATTTTTTCCGCACGCTTTCAATTCATAACCAAATGTCGTCTTATTCAAAATAATATAAATCAGAATCACACATAAAATTGCGATCAGAATACCGATATTGATATTGGTACCCGGGAACAATTTGTCTAACCCTGCTTTCGGAAGGTTTGCCCCGTCTGCAACGGCCATAGTCTGGTTCTTTACCTGATCGTATACTGTTCTCTGAATCATCATATTTACAAGATACATTCCGATATAGTTCATCATAATTGAGGAGATTACCTCATTTACATTGAAAAATGCTTTCAACAAGCCCGGTACCAATCCCCAGATTGCTCCGGCAAGGATTGCTGCAAGAAGCGCTGCAAGACAATGCAGTCCCGGTGGAAGAAATGTAAACTTCACGCCGACAAATACTGCTGCAAAAGCTCCTGCGGTAAACTGTCCGGATGCTCCAATGTTAAAAAGTCCTGTCTTAAATGCAAATCCGACAGAAAGCCCTGTCATAATGATCGGGGTTGCCAGATAAAGCATCTGCCCAATCCCCTGAATTCCGTCTGTAAATCCTCCCTGAAGGATCATCATAAATCCATAGTATGCCTGCTGCGGATTGCTGGACAGCAGAATAATAAATCCAAATAATAATCCACAGACAATCGCCAGAATGGAAGAACTAAAATTGACGATTCCGTCTCCGCGCCAGATATTTTTCCATTTATTTTTCATTCTTCACACTCCTTTTCGCACCCGCCATATAAAGACCAAGTTCCTCTACCGTAATTTCCTTTGGATTGACATCTGCAACAATCTCACCTTCATACATTACGATGATACGGTCGCTGATATCCATTACTTCATCCAATTCCAGTGACACTAACAGCACTGCTTTTCCTTCATTTCTCTGCTCCACAAGCTGTTTGTGAATATATTCAATCGCACCAACATCCAGACCACGTACCGGCTGCACTGCAATAACGATCTCTGGATCTCTGTCAAGCTCTCTTGCGATGATTGCTTTCTGCTGATTTCCTCCAGACATTCCCCGGACAATGCTGTCTTCTCCCTGACCGGAACGGATATCAAATTTCTCGATCAGTCCTTTTGCATATTTCCGAATTGCATCAAATTTTAAAAAACCATGTTTCTGAAACCGTTCCGTGTAGTAACTCTGCAATACAAGGTTTTCCTGAAGCGAAAAGTCAAGCACCAGACCATCTTTATGTCTGTCTTCCGGAATATGAGCCATTCCATCCAGACACTTACGCCGGATGCTCTCTTTTGTGATGTCTTTTCCGTTTAAAATAATCTGTCCCTTTTCAATCGGAGTCAATCCTGTAATTCCATATACTAACTCGGATTGTCCATTTCCATCAATCCCCGCAACACAGAGAATCTCTCCCTTACGCACCGCAAAAGACACATCTTTTACTGCATGCTGCCCTTCATGCTTGGAGGCAATGGTCAGATTCTTTACTTCCAATACCGGCTCTCCCGGCGTTTTCTCCGGCTTGTCCACATGGAAATTAACTTTTCGTCCTACCATCATCTCTGACATTGCTTCCTTTGAAGTCTCTGCCACATCGATCGTGCCGATATATTTCCCTTTTCTTAGTACACTGCACCGGTTTGCCACTTCCTTGATCTCATTCAGCTTATGCGTAATGAATATAATGGATTTTCCTTCTGCCACAAGCTGTTTCATCACTTTCATCAGCTCATGGATCTCCTGCGGTGTCAATACCGCTGTCGGCTCATCGAAGATCAAAATATCATTATCACAGTAAAGCATCTTTAAAATCTCCACTCTCTGCTGCATTCCAACTGTAATGTCAGAGATATAGGCATCTGGATCGATCTTAAATTTATACTTTTCACTAAGCTCCATCACTTTTTTTCTTGCGGCATCCATCTTTAATGTGCCAAATTTTGTAGTCTCTCTTCCAAGGACAATACTTTCAAGGACTGTAAAATTGTGCACCAATTTAAAATGCTGATGTACCATTCCGATTCCAAGATCGTTGGCATCATTTGGGTTATTGATCTTAACTGCCTTCCCATTGATCTTGATTTCTCCCTCTTCCGGCTGGTACAGGCCGAAAAGAACGCTCATCAGTGTGGATTTTCCTGCCCCGTTCTCACCTAACAGTGCATGGATTTCTCCCTTTTTCACTTGCAGGGTGATATCGTCATTCGCTTTAAAATTCCCGAACTGTTTGGTGATATGGTTCATCTCGATTACATACTCCACGCTCCTACCTCCGTTTCTTTTTCCTTTCTCCTACTGTTTCCCTGTTACTATTTTATAATAAGTTCCTTCATGCTCGTTCCGTCTGTATTATTTTCCACATGAAGAAGATCCAATACTGTTGCAGCAATGTCCGCAAATGTCTCTCTTGTCCCAAGATTTACATTTTCTTTGATATCTTCCCCGCAGATCAAAAGCGGTGTATGCTCTCTGGAGTGGTCTGTTCCTCTAAATCCCGGATCACATCCATGGTCTGCTGTGATCATCAGAATATCCTCCGGTCTCATGCGCTCCAGGAATGCTTTTTAACTGTCTGTCAAAAACTGTTGCAGCATTTGCATATCCCTCAATATCATTGCGGTGGCCATACATCATATCAAAATCAACAAGATTTACAAAACAGAGTCCTTTAAAGTCCTTCTCCTGCATCTCAAGTGTCTTCTCCATGCCGTCCACATTATTCTGGATTCTCTGTGTGTGTGCAATCCCCTTGCCTGCGAAAATATCATAAATTTTTCCGATTCCGTAAGTATCATATCCTGCCTCTAAGATTGCATCAAGCATCGTATCTCTCGGCGGAAGAAGTGAAAAATCATGACGGTTTGCAGTTCGCTGAAAGTTCGGCGCTTCTCCGATAAACGGACGTGCGATCACACGCCCTACCCCATGCTCACCACATAAGATTTCCCTCGCGATCTCACAGTATCTATAAAGTTCCTCTACAGGAACAATCTCTTCATGCGCAGCAATCTGGAATACACTATCTGCGGATGTGTAAACAATCAAAGCTCCTGTTTTCATATGCTCCTCGCCATAATCCCGAATGACATCGGTTCCTGAATATGGCAAATTGCAAAGCACTTCTCTTCCGGTTGCCTCCCGGAACTTCTCTAAAATCTCTTCTGGAAATCCATTCGGATATACCGGAAGTGGTTTTGGAGATACAACTCCGGCAATCTCCCAGTGCCCGATCGTCGTATCTTTTCCCCGAGAGCGCTCTTTCATCCTTCCATACGCTCCAGCAGGACTCTCTTCCTTTTTCATCCAGTCCACACCATCAATGTTAAACAAGCCTAGTTTCTTCATATTCGGTGTATCATAGGCTTTGGAAGCTGTAATCGTCTTTAATGTATTGCTTCCTTCATCCCCGAAATCTGCTGCATCCGGAAGTGCTCCGATCCCATAACTATCCAGTACGATTAAAAAAATTCTCCTATTTTCCATTCTTTTTCCGTCCTTATTTGTTGATATTTAATAACTCTTTTTGTATCATATCGAAATAATATTAGCTCGAAAAGGACTAAAGTCCTTTTTCCTTCTACTTATTTTAAGTTTGTCATTTTTTCGCTAATTTGTCTACTGTTTTTTGTAAAAAAATCATAAGTTTTTCCAACTGCTTTTTCGTTATTCTGCATAGAACTTTTGTTTTCTTCCATGAGAATCCGTCCGAAATAAATATTTTACATTTATTTGTGGAAATCTAACGATATCTGTTATATAATTTACTATTGTATACAAGATATTCATTTAGTCTCTGCAGCGTAATTCTATAAAGGATAGATTGCGGCAGATCTGTTTGAATACACCTATTTCAAACAGATACGATAGCTTATAATACAGATCACATAGTTTTGTAGGAGGAATATTATGAAAGATACAAAGATTTCAGATTCTGTTATTTACATTGGTGCAGATGATAAAACATTAGACCTTTTTGAAAGTCAGTATGTCATTCCGAATGGTGTTTCATACAATTCTTATCTGATTTTGGATGAGAAAGTTACCGTTATGGATACTGTGGATGCCCGCGCGACAGACGAATGGCTTCAGAATCTTGACACCGCCCTCGATGGAAAAAAAGTAGATTACCTTGTTGTTTCCCACATGGAACCGGACCATGCAGCCAACGTTGCAACTCTGATTGAAAAATTCCCAGAACTCCAGGTAATCGGGAATGCAAAGACCTTCAATATGATCGCTCAATTTTTTGATTTAGACCTCTCTGGTCGTTCCATTATTGTGAAAGAAGGAGACACGATTTCTCTTGGTACCCACACATTACAATTTTTTATGGCACCGATGGTTCACTGGCCGGAAGTCATGGTTACTTATGAGCAGAGTGAGAAAATTCTCTTCTCCGCAGATGGATTTGGAAAATTTGGGGCTCTGGACACAGAATGGAAGACTGGGCTGAAGGAAGCAAAGGAACGGCTGGCAAAGCTTTTGAAGGTGGAAGAAAAGGAGATCTTTTTTACATCAGGCGGCACAGAAAGTGACAATCTGGCCCTGATCGGTGCGGCCCGGGCAAATATGCGGCGGGGAAAGCACCTGATCACAACATCCATCGAACATCCGGCAATCTTAAATACCATGCATTATCTGGAGGATGAAGGGTTTCGTGTGACGTTCCTTCCGGTGGACCGCTATGGAAGGGCAAGCCTGCAGGCGTTAAAAGAAGCGCTCTGTGAGGAAACCATTCTGGTGTCCATGATGTATGTAAATAATGAAGTTGGATCTGTCCAGCCGGTACAGGAAGCGGCCAGTCTTGTGAAAGCATACAATAAGGAAATCTTATTCCACGTGGACGCCGTACAGGGCTTCGGAAAGTACCGGATTTATCCGAAACGGCTGAAAGTTGATCTTTTATCCCTGAGCGGACATAAGATTCACGGACCCAAGGGGATCGGGGCTCTTTATATTGGCGGACATGTGAAGATTCAGCCTATCGTATTTGGCGGTGAGCAGCAGAAAAATATCCGTTCCGGGACAGAAAACGTGCCGGGGATTGCGGGACTTGGGCTGGCGGCCCAGATGATCTACCAGGATCTGGACGAAAAGGTAAATCGTATGCGGGCATTAAAGCAGCGGTTTATCGAGGGCGTACAGAGGATTCCGGAAACGACCATCCATGGCCTGTACGATGAGACGTCGGCGCCCCACATCGTGAGCGTGGGGTTTGCCGGTATCCGAAGCGAGGTGCTCCTTCATGCGCTGGAAGACAAGGGCATCTATGTATCAAGCGGATCTGCCTGTGCCTCTAACCATCCGCAGATCAGCGGAGTGCTCAAAGGAATCGGAGCCGGTCAGGAATTCCTGGACGCAACACTCCGGTTCAGTATGTCAGAGTTTACCACGGCAGAAGAGATTGACGAGACGCTTCAGACACTATATAATATAGTACCGATGCTTCGAAGATATACCAGAAGATAGGAAAAAGAACGAAGGAGATCTGTACAGATGAGATTTCATACATTTTTATTAAAATACGGAGAGATTGGGATCAAGGGAAAAAAACCGGTATCTGTTTGAGGATGCGCTGGTGCGCCAGGTGCGCCGTTCACTCCGGGATGTGGACGGAGAATTTATGGTTCACAAGTCCCAGGCCCGGATCTATGTGGACTGCGAAGGCGATTATGATTACGAGGAAGTGGTGGAGCACTTAAAAAGAGTGTTCGGACTGGTAGGGATCTGTCCGGTGGTCCGGATGGAAGATCAGGGCTTTGAGAAACTGAAAGAAGACGTGGTGGCTTATATGGATGAACTTTATCCGGATAAGAACATCACATTTAAGGTAGAGTCCAGACGGGCGAAGAAGTCCTACCCGAAAAATTCCATGGAGATCAGCAGGGATCTGGGAGAAGCGATCCTGGATGCGTTTCCGGAGATCCGTGTGGATGTGCATCATCCGGATGTACAGGTGAATGTGGAGATCCGCAATGAAATCTATGTGTACTCTCAGATCATCCCGGGTGCCGGCGGTATGCCGGTGGGAACCAACGGGAAAGCGATGCTCCTTTTGTCCGGCGGAATCGACAGCCCTGTGGCCGGCTATATGATTTCCAAGAGAGGCGTGGGCCTTAGCGCTACCTATTTCCATGCACCGCCGTACACCAGCGAGCGGGCAAAGCAGAAGGTGGTGGATCTGGCCCGGCTGGTGGCCCGCTACAGCGGCCCCATCAACCTGCATGTGGTGAATTTTACGGACATTCAGCTGTACATCTATGATCAGTGTCCCCATGACGAGCTGACCATTATCATGCGCCGCTATATGATGCGCATTGCCGAGGAGATCGGAAAGGCCAACAAGTGTCTGGCGCTGATTACGGGAGAGAGTATCGGTCAGGTGGCCAGCCAGACGGTGCAGAGTCTGGCCGCCACCAATGAGGTGTGCACCATGCCGGTGTTCCGGCCGGTGATCGGCTTTGACAAACAGGAAATCATCGACATCGCGTACAAAATCAA
>ENA-OQCW01000287-OQCW01000287.1-human-gut-metagenome-genome-assembly--contig:-NODE-287-length-34656-cov-3.325292_pt1 | contig 34656 bp, 35 predicted proteins | sample MGYA00242767_ERZ504593 | MGnify/ENA primary metagenome ERZ504593 (study PRJEB26092, sample SAMD00036307) | human gut metagenome | host: Homo sapiens | study: EMG produced TPA metagenomics assembly of... | reverse complement strand
CGATTCCGCCTGACGCCGTGCAAGTCAGCGGCGACCGGGCTGATGCGGCAACGTCGGCGGAACGCCTGCCGTCCACGGAGACGACCGATGCGCCCGCTGACACGCCGAATGAGCCGGATACCGCAGCCGCATCGGATACGACGTCATCTGGCGCGTCGGCATCAGCCCCCGCACCAGAACAGGCGCGCTCGTCGGCGAAACAGGAGCCAGAACCCGTGGTGCCGCAGGCGTCCCCGGCCAGCGCATGGTCCGCTTTGGAGACGACCGCGGATCATCCGCTGCGCACCCTCGGATCGCCCGCGCCGGCCGCGCGCAAACGTAAGGCCGCCGCGCCCGACGAACACGCGGCGGACATTGACGACGAGGCGGACATCGAGCGTGGATTGGCGCGTCGCGACCCGCTGACCGTGCGCCCGCGCGTGTCGAGCCGTGTGCTGTGTGCGGTGTTCGGCGTGCTGATGATCGCGATCTCGTTCGGCGCATGGTGGATCGCCGTGCGCACCGAGGACGGGCAATCGTACGAGGATATGGTGTTCAGCGGCTTCCACGACAGCCTGCCGTCGTGGGCGTCCGCTCTGGTCGCCCCGTTCATCAGCCGCAATATCACGTCAATCGCCGGGCATCCGTTGAACTTCACCGTAATCGTCTCCGCGCTGCTGATCGTTGTCGCGGCGGTGGTGATGCTGGTACGCAAGCGTTGGTGGCTGGTCGGGCAGTCCGCGGTGTTCGCCGCGCTGTGTTTCGCGTCCACATATCTTAAAGGTGTGCTGCCGCGGCCGTTCATCATCAACACCGTGTCTCAGCCCGCCAATTCCGCGCCTTCCGGTCATACGATGCTGGCCGTCGTCGCGGGCGTGCTGCTGCTGTTCGCGGTTCCGCGCGGATGCCGTGCGTGGATGGCGCTGGTCGGGGCCGCCTATGCGCTGGTCATCGGCCTGTCGGTGATCGCGGGGGCATGGCACCGCCCGGTTGACGTGGTGATGAGCCTGCTGCTGGCGGGCGGCTTCGCGCTGCTGGCGATGGCATTCACGCGCACGTCCGGCATGGACGCGCCCGGCAAACGCGCGTCCTCGCCGAGCGTGCAGATCGTCGGCACGGTGATGATCACGGCGGGTGTGCTGTGCTGCTGCTATGCCGCATACATCATGTGGCAGATTGAGCCCGGTCTGAGCCTGAGCGCGAGCTGGGCGAGCGTCGGCGCCCACGTCTCCACCTTCGCGATGATAGCCGGCGTTTCGTCGCTGGTGTTCGGGATGCTGCTGGCGATGCGCCAGATCACGGCGTCCCCGTTGAGCCGAGCCGGCCTGGTGGGGGCGCCGCCGGCCCCGCCGAAGAAGAAGCGGTGACCGCCGCGGAGCCGCGCGATTTGCCGTTTGACCATGCCGCGTGAGTATGATGAAGGCCAATGACATTGTAGGTAAGGAGAGACAATGGGCACCGGCAACAAGCTTGTCATCGTGGAGTCTCCCACCAAAGCGAAGAAAATCGGTGGGTATCTTGGCAGCGGCTACACCGTCATGGCATCGGTCGGTCACATCCGTGACCTTGCACAGCCCAGTCAGATTCCCGCGGACGACAAGGCCAGGTTCGGCAAGTTCGGCGTGGACGTCGACGATGGCTTCAAACCGTACTACATCGTCGACGGTGACAAGAAGAAGACCGTCGCCGAACTGAAAAAAGCGCTGAAGAACTCCGACGAGCTCTACCTCGCCACTGATGAGGATCGCGAAGGGGAGGCGATCGCCTGGCACCTGGTGCAGACGCTCAAGCCGAAGGTTCCCGTCAAGCGCATGGTGTTCCACGAGATCACCAAGGACGCCATCAAGACGTCGCTGGGCAACACCCGCAACGTGGACGAGGACATGGTGGACGCGCAGGAGACCCGCCGCATCCTCGACCGCCTCTATGGCTACGAGCTGTCGCCCGTGCTGTGGCGCAAGGTGGGCCCGGGATTGTCGGCCGGCCGCGTCCAGTCCGTCGCCACACGCCTGATCGTCGAGCGTGAGCGCGAGCGCATGGCGTTCGTGCGCGCCTCCTACTGGGACGTGACCGCGGTGCTGGGCGCGACGGACGCGGAGGGCGAGCCGGCGTCGTTCGAATCGCGCATGGTGTCGCTTGGAGGCAAGCGACTTGCGGGTTCCAAGGATTTTTCGGATGACGGCAAGCTCACGCCGTCCGGTTTCGCTGACAACGTATGCCAGCTGGATGAGGCCCATGCGAACGCCCTCGCCAAGCTCCTGGCCGACGCGACCTTCACCGTGGCATCGATGGAGACCAAGCCGTACCGTCGCCGCCCGCTCCCGCCGTTCACCACATCCACGCTGCAGCAGACGGCCGGCAACCGCCTGTCCATGAGCTCGCGTCAGACCATGCGTGCCGCGCAGGGGCTGTACGAGAACGGTTACATCACGTATATGCGAACCGATTCGGTGACCTTGTCGCAGGAGGCCATCGCCGCCGCCCGTGATGCCGTCGAATATCATTTCGGAAAGTCGTTCCTGTCCGATGGGCCCAAGCAGTATGTGACGAAGACCGCTAGTGCGCAGGAGGCCCACGAATGCATCCGACCCGCCGGCGCGCGGTTCCATGACCCGGCGGAGCTCTCCGGCAAGGTGCCCGCCGACCAGCTGAAACTGTACACGCTGATCTGGCAGCGCACGCTCGCTTCCCAGATGGCCGACGCCACCGGCTCCACCGCGACCGTGCGTCTGTCGGCTCCTGCCGGCGAGGACGGCGAGGCGATGTTCCAGGCGTCCGGCACGGTGATCGAGTTCCCCGGATTCATGAAGGCCACCGGGGAGGGCCGTCGTGCGGCGGCCCCCGCTGCCTCCTCGATGGGTGCCGGTGACGGCGAGGCCGCGGCGAAACGCGCCTCGCGCGAAACCGACGACAACGGATCGCTGCCGCCGATGCAGACCGGTGACCGTCTCGCCGCGTCCTCGGTGGAGGCTGACGGGCACGAGACCCAGCCGCCGGCGCGATACACCGAAGCGTCGCTGGTGAAGACGCTGGAGGCCAAGGGAATCGGCCGTCCTTCAACCTATGCGAGCATCATCTCCACCATCATCGACCGTGGATACGTCTACGAGCGCGGTCGCGCCCTGATTCCATCGTGGCTGGCGTTCTCGGTCATCAAGCTGCTGGAGACGAAATTCCCCAAGTACGTCGATTACCAGTTCACCGCGGATATGGAGAACGGGCTCGACCAGATCGCGCACGGTCAGGAGACCGGCCGTGACTGGCTGACCCATTTCTATTTCGGTTCCGGCGGCGACGCGGCGACTTCGGCAGACGAAGCGCACGCGGGCCTGCAGCAGCAGGTCGCGCAGCTGGGGGAGATCGACGCCCGCGCCATCAACACCATCGACATCGGCGACGGACTGCACGTGCGCGTCGGTCGGTACGGCCCGTATCTCGAAGACATGAACCACGTGGATGCGGCGGGCAACCCCAAGCGGGCCTCCCTGCCCGACACCATGGCGCCCGACGAGCTGACCGTGCAGGTCGGCCATGAGCTCATCGACAGCAATGCCGGTGGCCCGCGCGAGCTGGGCGTCGACCCGGCAAGCGGCGGCACGGTCGAAGTGCGCAACGGACGGTTCGGCCCGTATGTGGCCTTGGTGCCGCTTGAGACGGACGGCGGGTCATCCGAGACGAAGTCCAAGAAGACCACTGTGCCCAAGCCCAAGATGGCGTCCCTGTTCAAGACGATGAGCCCCGAATCGATCACGCTGGACGATGCGCTGAAACTGTTGTCGCTGCCGCGCACCGTGGGCGTTTACGAGGAGGCCAACACCGAGACCGGCGAACTTGGCGAGGTCACGGTCGAGGCGAACAACGGCCGGTACGGCCCCTACCTGACCAAGACCGGAGCCGACGGCAAGTCCGAGACGCGGTCTCTCGCCTCGGAGGATGAGATCTTCACCGTGGACGTCGACAAGGCGAAGGAACTGTTCGCCCAGCCGAAATACGGACGCGGCCGTGGACGCGGCACCGCGAAGCCGCCGCTGCGCGAGCTCGGCCCCGATCCCGAAACCGGCAAGAACGTGACCATCAAGGATGGCTTCTACGGCGCCTACATCACCGACGGCGAAACGAACCGGACCGTGCCCAAGCAGTACACGGCCGAGTCCATCGAGCCGGCCGAGGCGTTCCGCCTGCTGGCCGAGAAGCGTGCCGCCGGCCCGTCCAAGCGCGGGCGTCGCAAGCGACGGGCGCCGCCGCGAAGAAGACCGCCGCGAAGAAGAGCTCCACGGCATCTGCCACCAAGAAGACGGTCACCGCGAAAAAGACGGCCGCCAAGAAGACCACGGCCAGGAAGACCGCCGCGAAGAAGACCGCCGAGTAGAGTCGCGTCGCAGCCGCCGCGATGGCGGCCTGGCCGCGTCGCATGCCGCCATCGCGTACACTGTGGGCAAGGGGGTAGATATGACTGGATTGTTCATTTCTTTCGAAGGCGTTGACGGCGTAGGGAAGACCACGCAGGTCGAGCGCCTGCGCGACTACTTGGAGGCTGCAGGCCGCGAGGTCGTGGTGACGCGTGAGCCGGGCGGCACGGCATTGGGCGGCAGCTTGCGTCAGCTGCTGCTGCGTGAGCCGGGAGACGCCGCGGAAGCCGACGGCGCCGATATCGCACCGCGCGCGGAGGCGCTGATCTTCGCCGCCGACCGGGCGCAGCACGTGGCTGAAGTGGTCCGTCCGGCGCTGGAACGCGGAGCCGTGGTGATCACCGACCGGTATCTTGATTCGTCGCTCGCCTATCAGGCGGGAGGCCGTGAACTGACCGCCGACGACGTCCGCGGGCTGAGCATGTGGGCGACCGGCGGGCTGATGCCCGTGCGCACGTACCTGCTCGACATGGACCCGACGGCGGCGCACCGGCGTCTGCAGCATGACGCGGATCGCATGGAGTCCGCGGGCGACGAATTCCAGCAGCGCACCAGGCAGGCGTTCCTCGATCTGGCAGGCCACGAGCCGGGCCGTTTCCGCGTGATTGATGCCGCATGGCCGATCGAGGCCGTATGGGAGCACATCAAGGCGGACGTTGACGCGGTGCTGGCCGATGCCGCGGCGGATGAGCGGGCCGCGGCGCAGGCGGCTGCCGCTCAGGCTGCCGTCACTAAGGAAAGCGACGGTAACACTCCGGCTGGAGGTGCGCGATGAGCGTATGGGACTCCATTGTCGGCCAGCAGGCAGTGGTCGGCCAAATGCAGGCCATCGTCTCCGGCGACCCGAAGGCGCTGGCCCAGTCGTGGCTGATCTGCGGACCGCCCGGTTCCGGCCGCTCGAATGTTGCGCGCGCGTTCGCGGCCGCGCTGGAAAGCCCTGACAGGGGCCTTTCCGACGAGCCGACCAATATAACCCGTCAGGTGCTGTCCGGCACTCATCCCGACGTGACCACGTTGGCCACCAACAAGGTCACCATCGGCATCGATGACGTGCGCCAGCTGATCCTCACCTCCGAACAGATGCCCAGCACGGCGCCGTGGCGGATCATCATCATCGAAGACGTTGACCGCATGCTGGAACGCACCACGAACGTGCTGCTCAAGGAGATCGAGGAGCCCAGCCCGCACACCATATGGCTGCTGTGCGCCCCCAGCGCGCAGGATGTGCTGCCGACCATCCGCTCGCGTACCCGCATCGTCAACCTTGCCGTGCCGTCCACGAAAGCGGTCGCGGATTACCTGATGGCATCCGTCAATCCGGCGCTGCCGGCGGAACGCCAATTCGACCGTCATGTGGCGGTGCGCGCGGCGCGGCTCGCCGAAGGGCATATCGGCATAGCGAAACTGTACGCCTCCGACACGCAGGTCATGTCGGAACCGGGACGAGCTCATCGTCGGGCTGCTGGGACTGCGCAAGGCATCGGATGCGGTGCTGCTGGCCGATGATCTCATCGACACCGCCAAAAGCCAGGCGGAAGCCGACGTGAACCGGCAGACGGCCGCCGCCGAAGCGGATTTCCGCCGCATCAACGGCCTCGGCGAGCAGGACCGCATCCCGCCGAAGCTGCGCGGCGCCTACAACGCCATCGCCAAGAAGGACGAGATCAAGCGGCAGGCCACGCGCCGGAGCCGCGACGTGCTTGACCGCGCGCTCAACTCGGCCGCCAGCATCTACCGCGACATAGCGGTGCTGCAGAACAACGCCGAGGACGCAGTCGGGCTGATCAACATGGAGAACCGCACGGCCATCGCCGAGCTGTCGGCACGGCTGAGCCGTCAGGAAGTGGTCGATCGGTTGGAGGCCATCGCCGTGGCCAGGAAGCGGTTGCTGGGCAACGGCAACCCGATGCTGGTGTTCGAGGCGCTGTTCTGCACGTTGATTCCGGGGAGGCTATGACGGCACCTGGTCAGGAACGCACGACGGTGGAGCCCCGGACAATCAATTGGGGCAGCAGCGAGATGTGCGCCGCCTGATCGGGCCCTGCCCGATCAGGCGCAGCGCCTCGGTGACGATCTGGAGGAACGGCGGGCGGACCGAGGTCAGCGTCGGCATCGTCGTCAAGGCAAGCGGGGAGTCGTCGTAGCCGACCACGCGCACGTCGTCGGGCACGCGGATGCCCAGCGTCTGCAAGGCGATCATCGCGCCCAGCGCGATCATGTCATCGGCGCATATCACCGCTTCGGGCGGTCGCGCATCGGAGTCGGCGAACATGCGCCACACGCACTGATAACCGCGCTCCACGGTCGAATCGCCGAATCGGTTCCATGAGGTGTCGGTGACGAGCCGGTGCGTGCGCATCTGCGTATGGAACATCGCGAACATCTCGGCCGATTCGAACGATACCTCCTTGCCGGCCAGATAGGCGGCGGAACGTACGCCCTGCTCGGCGAGGTGCGCGACGATGCTTTCCATCGCCGCATTCTCGTCGATGCCGACCATGGACGTGCGGAAGGATCGCTGCCGTCCGCCGACCTGTACGATGGGCGTCGTCATGGTGGTGCGGTCAAGCGTGTGGGCCAGATCGACGCCCGCGGCAGGAACGATGATGATACCGTCGACCTTGCGGGCCACCAGCGATTCGATGCGTTCGTCCTGCGTATGCTGCTCGTTGCCGATGCCGAGCAGCAGTTGCTGTCTTTCCATGTCGATGACCGGTTCCAGCTCATCAAGCAGTCCGGCGCTGAAATGGTCGGTCGCCGAAGGGATGACCAGTCCGATGGTGTTGGTGGCGGCGCCGCGCAGCGAACTCGCCGCATAGTTGACCGAATAGTTGAGTTCCTCGGCGGCGGCCCGGACCCGCCGTGCGATGTCGTCGTCCTTGGTGCGTTTGCCGGAGAGCACACGGGAGACCGTGGCGATGGAGACGTGGGCCATGGCGGCCACGTTGGTGATGGAACTGGTCGCCGGCTGTGGGCGTTGTTCCGGGCCGGGCGCCGGGTCGTCGTTGACGGGCGTCGTGTCTGGCTTGGATGCCGGTATGGCGTCCATTACGGCGGATGGCTGTCTCTTCATGGGGCTCGCAGTGTTCGGTATGACGGCGGGCGGCCGCCATATGCTTGCGATGCGCGTCGGTGCGCATCTGATGGACGGGAATACGCTGACGGCCGCCCACGCGGTTCGTGCGGGCGGCCGTCGAATGCGTGCGCAGGTTACTCGGCCGCGGTGAGCGTCTCGATGAGGCTGTCGATGACGGTCTCGGCGTTGTCGCCGTCCACGGTGACCTCGACGGTGTCGCCCTGCTTGATGCCCAGGCCCATGATGGACAGGATGGAGCCGGCGGGAACGGGGTTGCCGCCCTGCTTGGCGATGGTCACGGTGCAGCCGGACGCGGTCGCGGCCTGAGCGAACTTGGCGGCCGGACGGGCGTGAATGCCGACGGGATCGGTGATGGTGGTAGTGCGGGTAACCATGGAGACACTCCTTTGCGTCGTCGCGCCGGTGGTTCCGGTGCGGTTTGTCGTGCGTCGATATCGACACTCGTCAGCGTGCGTGTGCCGTGTTGGCCCGCGCCGATACCGATTAGCAATAACATTACTCTATGCCAATTGCTGGGCGGCCGTTCTTTTGGCTGCTGACACAGCAGTGTACCATGATTTTCCAATTTTCTGGAAAACGTTTACTTCTAGTCGTGTCGCGCTTTTGAGGGTGTATACTGGCGTGGACAGAAAATGATTTACCGGCGATGAAGTTGGTGGGTCAACAAGGCGGTCCGCGGATGGGAAGTACCGGTCATTCGCGGCGAGAGGCCATAACATAAGGAGAACATATGGTTATCAAGGGTGTTGGCATCGGACGCGGCGTTGCGGTCGGCCCGGTCATTCGTATGGCAGCTGCGCTTCCCGAACCGTCCGATGCGCCTCGCGCCGACAGTGTCTCGGCCGAATCCGAGATCGAGCGTGTGACCAAGTCTCTGGCGCTGGTCAACGCGGATCTGAACCGCCGTGCCGAAGAGGCCGCGAACGGCGACGAAGGCGCCAAGCAGGCCGCTCCGATCCTGCAGGCCATCGCCATGTTCGCCTCCGACCGGCGCTCGCGCAGAGCATCAACACGCTCATCGAGCAGGGCAAGACCGCTGAGCGCGCCGTGCTGGAAGGCTTCGGCGCCGTGGAAGAGATGTTCAAGGCCATCGGCGGCTATCAGGGCGAGCGTGCGGCGGATCTGCACGACGTCGGCCAGCGCGTCATCGCCGACCTGATGGGCGTTCCCGCGCCGGGCGTCCCGGTCTCCGACACCCCGTTCGTTCTGGTCGCGGAAGACCTGTCCCCGGCCGACACCGCCGGCCTCGACCTGGACAAGACCCTCGCCATCGTCACCTCGCAGGGCGGCCCGACCTCGCACACGGCCATTCTGGCCCGTGCCCGCGGCATCGTGGCCGTCGTGTCCGCCGCCGGCGCCGACGACCTGAAGAACGGCGAGACGGTTATCGTCAATGCCGCGGAAAGCACCATCACCACCGAGCCGAGCGACGAGCAGGTCGCCGCCGCCGAAGCCGCGAAGGCCAAGGCCGCGAAGGCCAAGGAGCTGCGCGGCAAGCCGGGCGCCACCAAGGACGGTTACCACATCCCGCTGCTCGCCAACGTCGGCAAGCCCTCCGACGGCAAGACCGCGCTGGAGTACGGTGCGGAAGGCGTCGGCCTGTTCCGTTCCGAGTTCCTGTTCATCGGCAACGCCGAACCGCCGAGTGTTGAGGAGCAGACCAAGGCGTACGCCGAACTGCTCGCCCAGTTCCCCGGCAAGAAGGTCGTCATCCGCATGCTGGACGCCGGCGCGGACAAGCCGCTGCCGTTCCTCACCCCCGAAGACGAGCCGAACCCCGCGCTTGGCCTGCGTGGCCTGCGCACGCTGCGCACCCACATGAACGTGCTTGAGGGACAGCTCAAGGCGCTTGCCGCCGCCGATGCCCAGACCGACGCCGACCTGTGGGTCATGGCGCCGATGGTCGCCGACGCGCATGAGGCCGCCTACTTCGTCAAGCTCGGCAAGTCCTTCGGTCTGAAGAAGGTCGGTGTGATGGCCGAGGTGCCGTCCATCGCCCTCATGGCCGATCAGGTGGCCAAGGTCGCCGACTTCGTGTCGATCGGCACGAACGACCTGACCCAGTACACGCTGGCCGCCGACCGTACGCTCGGCTCGGTCGCCAACTACCAGACCGCATGGCACCCGGCGGTGTTGCGCGCGATCAAGCTGATCGCCGACGCGGGCAACGCGAACGGCATGCCGGTGGGTGTGTGCGGCGAGGCCGCCGCCGATCCGGATCTGGCCGTCGTGCTCACCGGCATCGGCGTCAACTCCCTGTCGATGACCCCGGTCGCGCTCGACGACGTGCGTGCCGAACTCGCCGGCGTCACGCTTGAGGAAGCGCAGGAGAAGGCCGCCAAGGCCCTCAACGGCGACTTCTACAACCCGTCCGAGTGGAACATCTGAGGGAGTCACGCCTATAAGACCATAATGTGATTCCACTGCCTCAAACGAGAGCGACGCCATACGAGATTCGGCTGTTTTGCCGGCTCGTGTACGGCGTCGCTTTTGCATATGCGGTGTGATGAGGTGCGGTAAAGCGCGTGATTAATCATTGTCCATACTAAGATTTCGCAAATCTTAGTATGAATGATTTAAATAATATGTACAGCTGGTGTTATGGAGAAAGAAATGTTCGCGCCAGATGCGCCCGGCGAGCTGGGGGACCTGCCTAACCCCGATATGCTGCGTCGCCCGACCATGCGTCGCGAAGCGCAGAGCACCAGCGCCCTGGAAGGCACGTTCGAGCCGCTCGAAACCGTTCTCGCTCAGGATTATGAGGTGGGCGAGGACAAAAGCGGACTGAGCGAGTCCATGCGCGAGGTGCTGAACTACCTCGACGCGGCGGAATGCGGCATAGGCCAGATTCAGTCCGGGCATCCCATAAGCCTGCACTCTCGTGCGCGAATTGCAGAAGCTTCTTGTGAAGGGCACGAAGTCCGACAATCCACAGGCCTGGGATATACGATCCACCCAAGTGTTCATCGGCTCACCCACGCGGCGCATCGAGGATGCGCGTTTCGTGCCCATGCCTCCGGGGCGAATCGGGCGGTTGCTGGTGCTGTTGCAGATGATGAGCCGAGGCCTGCTGAGCCAGCCGCTGCTGTCCGTATCCCCGTGGTTCGAGCGCCGTCGACCCGAATATCAGGACAGATTGCTCGGTGTTTCCACGAAAGGGGATTGGGACGACTGGATACTGTTCTTCTGCCAAGACATCGAGGAATCCTGCGAGGACGCGCTGCTGCGCGTGAAGCGTCTTGTCAATGTGCGGCAGAGGTATCGCAGTCTATTGGATGAGCACAGATACAGCGGCCTGTCCGTGCAGACGGCGATGTACCTCATCGGGCAGCCCACCGTCACGGCGAGTATGTTGAGGAGAAGGTTCGGCAAGAGCCCGTCGGCCGTACAGCACGCGCTGTCTCATCTGGTGTCCGTGGGTATACTCCGTGCATATCCGGCCGGAAGGGGCAACCTGTATATCGCTCCGGACATCCATAAGGTGCTTGCTGCACCGCTCGGCGCGGCGATTGACGTGTCGGCGCCACTGATGTGCGAGCGTGGCGAATAGGTACAAGAAAACCTGGCGGTGGCATGACGCAGGTGCTCCCTCCCGCATTGTTTATACGGTGAAGAAGTTGCCGGGGAAGTGACGGCTCATGATGGCCGTGCGGTCGGCGTGCACCGCGGCGCATTCGAAGTCGAATGCGCGGGCGAGCTCGCCCGGTGCGGTGACGAAGCATGCGGTGGCGAGTCCATCCGCCAGCGCGGTGGGGTAGGGTCGGCCAGCCGCCGATGGCACATAGACCCAACTCGCGGCGACATCGCGCACGGGACGGCCGTCGACCGCGTTGAGCAGATGATGCAGCTGACGGCCTGCCTCCTCACCCCAATGGCGTCGGCTGGGGGCGCTCGCGCAGAACGCCCCGTCAACGATGCTTGCGATGCCGATCGCCTCGGTTCCGGGGTTAGCGGGATCCTCCAGAGCGATGGTGACGGTGTCGCCGGTGTCGTGTCCTGACCCCTCGGCGAGTGGGGCCGGTTGAGCAGACTCGCCCATGCGGATCAGCAGATCGCCGCCCGCGTCGATGATGTAGGGCGCGTGAGAGCCGGGGCCGGTGGCGGATTGCCGGACGGTTTCATCGCCCGCGTGCCCGTCCAATATCGCGCCGATCAGATCGGCGCAATATCCTTTGCCGAAAGCCCCGAAATCCAAGTGAACCGCGCGCTGCGTCACCAGCGTTGTGCCATGACGCTCCACATCGTTGCGCCATGTCGGGCGCCCGTGGACGGCACCGAGATGATGCTCCGCATCGGGTTTCCATTGTCATCGAATACCGTGCGTCATAGCCAAGCCGGATCAGATCCTCGCCCACACACGGGTCAAGCGCCCCGTCGGTCGCGGTGCAGAACGCATCGGCCAGATCGAACAGCCCGGAGGCCCAATCGGGAAAATCAAACGAGCCGCCATGCGAGGATTCGCCCATTGCGGTCACCAGCGAATCGGCGCGGAACCGCGACAGCACGGACTCGTACCCGTCGATGAACGCGTCGAGTTTCGAGCGGAAGCCGTCGTCGAGGGCCGTCGCCGACTGAATGATCATTCCGGTGCCCATCGCGCGTTCAAACGCAGTCGTATACGGCATCCGGCCCATGCAATCCGCTCATGCCCCTCAGCGTAGCATTTCGCCAGCGGGGGCAGCCGCCTTAGCCTACGTTGATGCCGGAGATTTTGAGGCCTCCGGATGAGATGGGACGGTAAGGGTTCCGCTGGAGGATGCGGTGTCCAGCCGTTGCACGCTGCCGTCGCTCAACACCACATGATGATGGGCCAGACGGCTGGCGTTCGCGATGAAGATGGGCCTGTCGGTGGCGATGCTGCTGTTCACCGGCGTCTCCACGATCGGCGTGGCATCGGGCGCGGGCTACCGCATCGCCGCGGTGTGCGCGGCCGTGCTGTGCGGCATCGGAGGCATCGTCTTCGCGTTCTACAACGAGCGGAAGGTGTTGAATCGTCTTGATGGCTGAAGCAGGCTCTCAAAACTCGCAGATACAAGGGGAAAAACCCGAAAAACGTCTTGTATCTGCGAGTTTTGAGAGCGGCCCCTAATGGGTCACCCATACGATGACCACAATATGAGACATTTCGGCCTCAGGGGCCGCTCTATTACCGCATAAAATATCAAAAGTCAAGACTGTTCTTTCAGGTCTTTTTTCTCTATATTGCATAGATGGTTTAGAAAGCGTTGATATGGAGAGGAATCCAATATGCGATGTCGTGCGGTAGCGCATCTTCGGGCGGTTGGATGTCGTGCGCTGGCTGTCGTCGCAGCGCTGTTCACGGTGATGGCCGTCATGTTCGCCCCGCAGGCGATGGCCGCCGACAGTTCCGCGGATCACGACACATGGGCCGACGTCGCCGCCGCGATGGACAAGCAGCTGCAGCAGGGGCAGAAGGAATACAAGGACGGCAATACCGCCGGTTCCACGTCCGACTTCATGGCCGCATACAACGAGATCTATGTGGCGTCCAACTTCACCCAGGTCGTGACCGACAACATCGGCTCCGACAAGCAGGCCTCCCAGCAGCAGGCGTTCCAAGACATTCAGGACCTGTCATATGTGACGGGCAACGAGGCGAAGATCGAACAGAGCGTGACCGCGCTCGTCTCCGACCTCGACAGCACCGCCAAGCAGCTCGACGCGAACACCCAGCTCGCCAATCCCCGCGACTACGACAAGGCGCTGCAGGAGCAGATCGCAAAGGAGCGCAAGGTTCTGCAGTCCAAGCAGAAGAAGAACCCCGGCAAGGGCGACCGCAGCTGGACCGACGTGGCCAACGAGATGATGCCGATCCTCGACAAGGCCTACAAGTCGTACGCGGGCGGCGACGGCGCGAAGGGCGCTACCCTCGTCAACGACGCCTACTACCAGTACTACGAGAAGCTCGGCTTCGAGAAGAACGTGATGAACGCCATCAGCGGCGACCGCGTCTCGCAGGTCGAGTACCAGTTCAAGATGTGCCGCAAGTCGATGAACACAGGCGCCTCGCTCAAAGACACCAAGAAGCTCGTCGACGATTTGAAGGCCATGCTGGTCGAGGACGCCGGCAAGCTCGACGGCGGTGCCGCCGACAAGGAAGGCAGCTTCACCAAGTTCATCACCAGCTCGGTCGGCCAGGCGTTCCTGATTCTGATTCGTGAGGGTCTTGAGGCGCTGCTGGTGGTCGCGGCCGTGGTGGCGTACCTCGTCAAGTCCGGCAACAAGCGTTTCACCAAGTGGATCTATGTGGGCGTGCTCGCCGGTCTTGCCGGCGCAGGCGTGGTCGCGGTCATCTTCGTGCTCGCGTTCGGTGGGTCCGGCCCGATTCAGGAGATCATGGAAGGCGTGTGCGCCCTGATTGCCATGGCCATGCTGCTATGGACCAGCAATTGGATGCTCAACAAGTCCAGCGTCGAGGCATGGAACCGGTACATCAAGGAGAAGACCGAAGCCGCGGTGGCCTCCGTCTCCTCACAGGTCGATGCCGGCGAAAAGGTCGCGTCCCGTACGGTGATCTCGCTCGCCATGCTGAGCTTCCTCGCCGTGTTCCGTGAAGGCGCCGAGACGGTGATCTTCTACCAGTCGATTTACACGATGAGCCGCGATGCGCATGGCATGGTGATTGGTGCCGTCGCCGCCGCGGTGGTGCTGCTGATCATCTTCTTCGTGATTCGCTTCACGTCGGTGAAGATTCCGATCGGACCGTTCTTCCTGGTCACGTCGATCCTGATGTCGGTGCTGGTGGTCGTGTTCGCCGGCGGCGGCGTCCACTCGCTGATCGAGGGCGACGCACTCCCGGCAACGTATCTGCAAGGCGTTCCGACGAACGACTGGCTCGGCTTCTACCCGTACGTCGAATGCATCATCGCCCAGGTGATTGCGGCCATCGCGGTGATCGCCCTGTTCGTGGTCGGCTTCATCAAGCAGCGCAAGGCGAAGGCCAAGGCTGCCGTGACGGCCGGTGCCCCGAACAATCAACCCAACAATCTGTGAATACCATTCACTACACAACAAAGGAAATAGAGAAATGATGAAGAACAAGAAGATCGCCGCCCTGCTCGGCGTGCTGCTGGCCGGTTCCATGGCCTTCTCGCTGTCCGCGTGCGGTTCCACCAACAATGCTTCCGACAACAAGTCTTCGGGCAGCTCCTCTCAGTCCAGCGACAAGAAGGACAACTCCAGCTCCAGCTCCGGCGCAGGCTTTGAAGAGGTCCCGGTCGGCCCGTCCGGCACCGCCGAGGAGCAGGACAAGGACGCCGGCCCGCTGACCGTCGGCGCCGTGTACTTCCAGCCGATTGACATGGAGCCCGCCTCCATGGGCCTGAAGGCCGCTGATTCGAGCTTCCACCTCGAAGCCGACATCCACGCCAACCAGAAGGGTACCGAGCTGGGCTACGGCAAGGGCGACTTCGTCCCCGAGCTGACCGTGAACTACACGATCATCGACAAGTCCACCGGCAAGGAAGTCGAAGGCGGCAAGGCCACCTCCGGTACCTTCATGCAGATGAACGCCTCCGACGGGCCCGCACTACGGCGCCAACGTCAAGCTCGACAAGGCTGGCACCTACCAGCTGAAGCTGTCGATCGAATCCCCGGCCAAGAAGGGCTGGATGCTGCACGTCGATCCCGAGACCGGCGTCAAGGGTCGCTTCTGGACCGAGCCGATCGAGGTCACCTTCGACAACTGGGAATACACCCCGCGTCAGTGGTGATTGACATTGCCTGAGTGAAATGCTCCTCTCTGCCCGAGAGGAGCTTTCGCTGTTTTTATGACGGAATGAACGGAACATAATAGACGGAACAAGGAAAGGGTGCGAATGCTCGAACAGTTCGTAGCGGTGATGCCGGGCACGCTGGGGCCCGCGTTGCTGGTCATGTGCATGAGTGTGATGCTGACCGTCGGCGAGGGGCGTGACAAGCCGATCAGCTCCCGATGGCGTCTGTGGGGAATCCTCATCGGATTGGTGGCGGCGATCGTGTTCGCCGGACTGCGTGCATCCGCGGTGATTAACCAGCGTACATTCATCAACTACCCGGTGCTGTGGTGCTGCGTGGTCATCGACCTCCTGCTGATCGTGTTGGTGTTCGTGAACCGACTGATCACCCGCAATTGGCGTCGGCACGCCGCGGTGATGCATCTCGCCAATCTGGTGGCGGCGTTGGGCATCGCGCTCACCGTGTTCTATGCGCTGCCGGACGTGATCCTGCAGCTGACCATCTGGGTCGAGCCGGGAGACCCGATCTTCACGTCCGATATGCTGCTGCGTGCGCTCGGCTTTGTGCTGGGCATCATCGCGTCCGCGGTCATCGCCGCGATCTTCCGCACGATGCGTTCGACGGCGGTCCGTCCGGCGTTCCTGTCCGCAGTGCTGGTGGTGCTGGTGATCCAGCTGATGCAGCATCTGACCGGCCTGCTGCAGATCATGCAGGCCCGCACGCTGCGGTTCCCGCACATCGCGTTCGTGATGCTCGCCTGGCTGATCAACAACAAGTCCGGTTTGATTATGGCCCAAGCGTTCATATTCCTGATTCCCGCCGTCGCCTCGGTGGTGGCCGGCTTGCGTATGCCGGTTTCTGCGAAGCGACTCGCGGCCGACGTCAATGCGGCCACGGTGCGCAAGCACAAGGCGTTCCGGCGCCGTGCGATCGCCGCCGCCGCATGGAGCGTGGTGGCGATGATCGGCGTTACCGCGACGCTGACCTTGGGCGTGGCCGCAATCAACCAGCAGCCGACTCTCTCGCCGCCGGAAGCGTATTCGCTCAAGGACGGCGTGGCCACGATCCCGTTCAGCCAGGTCGAGGACGGCCATTTGCACCGCTTCGAATACAAGGCCAAGGACGGCACCGTGATGCGCTTCATCATCATCAAGAAGAACGGCGGCGCGTACGGCATCGGCCTCGACGCCTGCGAGAACTGCGGCGACGCCGGATACTACGAGAAGGACGGCAAGATCATCTGCAAGAAGTGTGAGGTGGCCATCAACCTGGCGACCATCGGCTTCAAGGGCGGGTGCAACCCGATCCCGTTCCCGTACAAGACCGGTAGCGGCAAGATCACCATTCAGACCGCCGACCTGGACGCGCTGAGCGCCCACTTCCAGTAAGGCAGGAAGGGGTTTAGACCATGTTCTTTCTGAGAATGATCAGGCGCTCGTTCACCCGCCAGTTACGCAGGCGCCTGCTGATCGCGCTGACCGTGTGCCTGTCGGCCACGGTGTCGGTGTCGATGCTGGGCGTCGTGTTCGACGTGGGCGACAAGCTCAACGCCGAGCTGAGCACATATGGCTCGAACATCACCGTGCAGCCGAAGTCCGATGCGGTGGTGTCCGACCTGTACAACATGGAGGGCGGCCCGCAGTCCGGCGCGGACCCGACCTCGTTCCTGAAGGAGTCCGACGCGGCGAAGATCAAGACGATTTTTTGGGCGTCAACATCACGAATTTCGCGCCGCAACTCAACGTCCACGCGCAGGTGAACGGCACGGCGGCGGCGGTAGTCGGCACGTGGTTCAACAAGACGCTGAAGCTCGCGTCGGGCGAGACCACCGTCGTGGGCGTCGACGGCATGCGCTCATGGTGGAAGCTCGACGGCAGCTGGCCGAAGGATGACACCGATCAGGGCGTGATCGGCACGACGCTCGCGCAGCAGCTCGGCGTGGGACGCGGCGATACGGTCACCTTGCGCAAGACCACGGCGGCCGGGAACACGCACGAGCAGAAGATTCGCATCACCGGCGTCTACGATTCCGGCGACGACGACAACAGTGCCATCTACATCTCCTCGTCGGTGGCACAGGTGCTGTCGGACCTGCCGGACTCCGTCGACAAGATCGAGGTGAAGGCGCTGACAACGCCGGAGAACGATCTGGCGCGCAAGGCGGCCCAGAACCCCGCCGCGCTCAGCCAAGACGAGTGGGAGACCTGGTATTGCACGGCATACCCCAGCTCAATCGCCTATCAGATCGAGGAGGTCATTCCCGGCGCGGTCGCCAAGCAGGTGCGGCAGGTCGCCGCGCTGCAGGGCAACGTGCTGCAGAAGACCCAGGCCGTGATGATCCTGATGACGGTGCTGAGCCTGCTCGCCGCGGCCGTGGCAGTGGCCAACCTGATGGTCGCCTCGATCGGCGAGCGGTCGAGCGAACTGGCCCTGCTCAAGGCGATCGGTGCGACCGATGGCGCGGTGTCGCGCCTGATGATGGCGGAGACCGCGGCGATCTCGCTTCTGGGAGCCATCGTCGGCGCCGCTTTGGGCTCGGGCGTGGCGCAGATCATCGGGCAGGTGGTGTTCGGTTCGGGCATCACCATGCGCCCGATGGTGTTCGTGCTGGTGTTCGTGCTGCTGGCGCTGACCGTGCTGCTGGCATCGGCGTCGTCGATTCGCTCAATTCTGAGCCTCAAGCCGGCGGAGGTGCTGCATGGACGCTGATCGTAAGACGATGATGAAGGAGGCGTGCTGAGATGACCAATACCGGTATGTTCTTCAGGATGCTGTTGAGTGCGGTGTTCCGCAGGCGGTCTCGCGCGGTCATGGCCGTGGTGGCGTCGCTGGTCGGCGCCGCTACGCTGTCCTGTCTGGCGATGATCTGCATCGCCGTGCCGCAGCAGATGAATCAGGAGATGCGAGCCTATGGCGCCAACCTGATCGTGACGCCGCTCGCCGATTCGGAGAACGGCAAGTCCGGCATCGATGACGCGATGGTCGAGCACACCACGGAGATGGTGAGCGCCAAGGGCTCGGAAAAGCACGCCACGTACCGTTACGAGAACGTGCGCGTCAACGCGGCCCCGTACGTGATGGCCGGCGTCAACCCCGCGCAGGTCAGGAACCTCAACCATCATTGGGTCGTCGACGGCTCCTGGCCGTCCGCGGGCAAGGTGCTGGTCGGCCGGGACGTCGCCGATGCGATGGGCTTGAAGGTCGGCGGCAGCATCACCATCGGCTACCGCGCATCAGACAACGCCGCGTCCTCGGGACAGGCGAGCCAGCCCGGTACTGACGGCACCGATGGCACGGCACAGTCCGGCACTGGTGGCACGTCAGACGGCCAGACCTCGTCCGGCTCCACCGGCGCCCAGCAGACCCAGAACGGCCACGTCTCCAGCGACATCATGGACACGTCCGGTACCGAGTTCCGTGTGGCCGGCATCGTTGACACCGGCGGCAGCGAGGATTCGATCATCTACGCGCTGGCCGGCGACGTGGACAAGCTCACCGGCTCCACGCGCGGCGTGGACGTCATCGAATACTCGTCGGGCGCCTCGGACCTCACCGCGCTGGTCAACAGCATCAACGATATGACGTCGATGCATGTCAAGGCGCAGCAGGTCACCAAGATCACCGCTTCCGACACGCGCGTCATCACGATGCTGCAGACGCTGTTCTGGATCGTGTCGCTGGTTGTGCTGGTGTTCACGCTGGTCGGCGTCGGCACCACGATCAGCTCCATCGTCTCGCAGCGGCGCAACGAGATCGGTCTGCGCAAGGCGCTCGGCGCGAGCTCGCATGCCATGCGGCGTCGAGTTCCTATGTGGAATCGGCGGTGTATGGCCTGCTCGGCGGCCTGCTTGGCACGGCGACAGGCTATGGCATGGCTCGCTGGCTGTGCGCCACCGTGTTTGAGCGTTCCATCGGTTTCAACTGGTGGCTCGCCGTCGTGTCGGTGGTGTTCAGCGCGCTGGTCGCCGTTGTCGCATCCATCCCCCCGGTGCATCGCGCCACGCGCATCGACCCCGCGGTCGTGCTGCGCGAGGAATAGTTGGAATAGTTAAGGAATAATCATGGATATGCTGCTTGAACTCGATCATATTTCCAAGATCTACGGCGACCTGCATGCGGTCGATGATCTGAGCCTGACCGTTCCGCAGGGCGAATGGCTGGCCATCGTCGGCTCGTCGGGTTCCGGCAAGACGACGCTGATGAACATGATCGGCTGCATGGACACGCCGAGCAAGGGCTCCGTTTCGCTGGAGGGCCGCAAGCTGGAGGATCTGAACGCCGGCCAGCTCGCCGACGTGCGCAAGAACCTGATCGGCCTGGTGTTCCAGAAGTTCTATCTGGTGCCGCACCTGACGGCCGTCGAGAACGTGATGGTCGCGCAGTACTACCATTCGGTCGTCGACGAGAAGCAGGCCCTTGAGGCGTTGAAGAAGGTCGGTCTGAAGGACCGCGCTCACCATCTGCCGAGCCAGCTGTCCGGCGGCGAGCAGCAGCGCGTGTGCGTCGCGCGTGCGCTGATCAACAACCCGAAGCTGATTCTCGCCGATGAGCCCACCGGCAACCTGGACGAGAAGAACGAGAAGATCGTCCTCGACCTGTTCCGCCAGCTGCATGACCAGGGCACCACGGTCATCGTGGTCACCCATGACGCTCTCGTGGCGAGTTGCGCCCAGCGTGAAATCATGCTCAACCACGGCGTGCTCGTGGGCGAGAAGTGGAATGATAAAAATGCACATGATGCGTACGTAGCGGCCGGTGGCAAGCCTGCGTCCACCGGTTCTGACGCCGAAGGTGCGCAGCATGGCGATTCTTCCATTGATTTCATTGATCCTACCAAGGCGGCGAAGACAGGTGGTGACCATGAGTGACGGCAGCGCTCTGCAGCATGACGGGCTTGCGGACGGCGGTTCCCCGTCGAAATCCCGCACGCTGAAGAGCGTGACGGTGGCGGCCGCGGGACTGATCGCGGCGACCACGCTGCTGGCCGGTTGCGGCGAGCCCAAGGCCGCGCCGATGAACGACGAGTATGCCGGCAATTCCGGCGAGACCGAGAAGTCGCAGGAGAGCGAGTCCCAGTCATCGAGCGGCTCCGACAGCTCCTCCAAGCGCAAGTCCACGACCTCCGACAAGAAGGACACCGGCAACTACAAGGACGGCACCTATTCGATCAACGGCCAGTACGGGCCGGTCGGAGAGGATTCCATCGACGTGCACCTGACCATCGCCGACCAGAAGGTCGAGAAGGTCGAGATCGTGGGGCATCCGTTCACGACGATCTCCAAGAACCACCAGAATGACTTCGCCGAGGCAATCAATGGCGTGGTCGATGGCAAGCCGCTCAAGGACCTGAAGGTCGACAAGGTGGCCGGAGCCAGCTGGACGTCGGACGCCTTCAACAAGGCGTTGGAGGTCGCGCGGCAGGAGGCCTCGATTCAATAATCGCATGTCGGTTCGTATGGCGCTTGGGTGGCATGGCATGTCGCCCAAGCGCCATTGTCGTATAAGGGGTGCCGAGGCGCACGATATTACGATTATCATGTACGATTGTACATGTTGTTATTCGAATAACCGTGTGTTGTGCGATAAAATCATGATGTCATGGGATGCGGTGTCTCTGGCGGTGATGGGGGCCGCTGCATCGGGCGGAATCAGACGGTAGGAGGAATGATGGCTCAGGATTACCGCGAATTGGCCACGACTCTCAGAGGCCGTATCGATGCCGGTGAGTTCCGGCAGACCGGGAAGCTGCCCACCGAGGACCAGCTGATAGAGGAGTACCAGACCACGAGGTACCGCGTGCGCAATGCCATCGCGGTGCTCGCCGAGGCCGGCGACGTGTTCCCGGTGCGGGGCAGCGGCGTGTTCGTGCGCGAGGACCGTGAGGGCGATTACCTGTCGATCGGCACCACGCGCGGCATTTCCGCGGAGTACCCGCATCGCAAGGTGACGTCCGTGGTGCAGGAGTTGTCGCTGCTGCAGGCCGACTCCGTGCTGGCCAAGCGCATGCACTGCGCCGAGGGTGATCAGGTGTGGCGTGTCGTGCGTCTGCGGCAGGTCGACGGCAATCCGCTGGCATATGAGACGGCGTGGTATCTCAAGGAATTCGTGCCGTTCATCAATGAGCAGATCGCCGAGGGGTCGCTGTTCGGGTACGCGCGCAACGACCTCGGTCTGAATTTCGGCTTCGTCGACAAGGTGCTGTACGCGGGCAAGCTGGAGGCGGACGCGGCCCGGGTGCTTGGTCTGAACGAGGGTGATCCCGCGCTGTACCTGGAGGATGACTCGTTCCTGACCAACGGCCGTCTGTTCAACTCCTCGTTCATCGCATACCATTACGTCAACGCGAGGTTCTTCACGATGACCTCGATGCGCTGACGCACGGCAGCCGGCTCCGCTCGTAAGGCCGCATGGCCGCCACGACCATCGACGAAAGGCGGACGACGATGTCCAAGATCATCCTGTTGGACGTGGACGGCACACTGGTCGACTACGACAACAACCTGCCGGACTCGGCCGTGAGGGTCATCCGCGCGGCCTTGAATTCTATCTGGAAAGCAACAACGGCCTGTTCGCCAGCGAGGGCTTCGAGGAGGGCGCGCTCGACGCCATCCGCGAGTATTCCGCCCGCAAGGGCAAGGAGAACGTCAATCGCCTGACCGTGCGCGAGGCGTTCCCCGACATGATCTTCGACGGTGAGCTGTACCGGCACGACGTGAACAAGATCAGCTACGTGCTCGGCTCGTACCGGGACTTCCTCGACACCCGCGGGCGTTTCCCCGACCTCGAATCGGGCACGTGGGGCGGTAGGGGAGCGACGGCGCTGTTCGGCGATCTCGGAGTCAAGGGCATCACCAAAGCCCATGCGATTGACCGGCTGCTCGCGCATCTCGGCGCGAATCGGCAGGACACCGTCGCGTTCGGCGACGCGGCCGTCGACATCCCGATGCTGGAGTACTGCGCGGTCGGCGTGGCGATGGGCAACGGGTCGGAGGACATCAAGGCGATGGCCGGCATCGTCGCCGGCGATGTGGAGGAGGACGGGCTCGCCCGCGCTTTCGAACGGCTCGGCCTGATGTGAGCCGTCGAAGTAAAAACGATTAATTTATTCGAATAAATTTTGACCACCGGCGTGTCGCAATCTTGACCAGTGAGCGCTGACAATGGCTGAATTATGCCGATAATCGGTGTAATAACAGCGATGTGACCATATTTGACAGGATTTTCCATAATCCGTATACTAAAAGCACAAGTTATTCGAACAACAAAAAGTATATCGAATAACTGAAGGCTGAAAAGCCGTGCTGGAAGTACAACAGAAGATGCGGACTACGAAGTCCGCAGATGTCCAAGGAAGGACTCCTGTGATGAAGGAAAGGTTCACCAACGTCGCGCAAAAGACGCTTGACGTGTTCGTGAAATTCGCGAGCACCAAAGCCATCACCGCGCTCAAGGACGGCTTCGTGCTGTCCATGCCGATCACGCTCGTCGGCTCGATCTTCCTGCTGATCGCAAACCTGCCGATCACCGGCTACACCGATTTCATGGCCCGGATCTTCGGCAGCGATTGGAATCTGGGTCTCAACCAGATCAACAACTCCACGTTCAACGTGCTCGCGATGGTCATCGCCGTCGGCATCGGCTACTCCTACGCCCGCAACGAGAAGATGGACGGCATCTCCTGCGGCATCCTGACGCTGGTCTCGTTCCTCATCGTCTCGCCCTCCACGCTGACGGTCACCAGCGACACCATCAAGGCGCTGGGCGGCGACACCGCCACCATCTCCAACGTCCTGCCGAACACGTGGATGGGCGGCAACGGCATCATCTCCGCCATCATCATGGGCCTGATCGGCTCGTGGGTCTACACCACCTGCATCAAGAAGAACCTGCGCATCAAGATGCCCGACGCCGTGCCCGAAGGCGTATCGAACGCCTTCTCCGCGATGATCCCCGGCTTCTTCATCATGTGCTACTCCGCGATCATCTACCAGGTGTGCCAGGTCTTCGGCGGCGTTTCGCTGACCGAGCTCATCTTCAAGATCATCCAGACCCCGATGCAGGGTCTGACCGACAACTGGGCCGGTGCCATCATCATCGTGCTGCTCATGTCGCTGCTGTTCTGGTGCGGTCTGCACGGTCCGAACATCGTCTCCGGCATCATCTACCCGGTGCTCACCGCCAACTCGCTGGTCAACCAGAACCTCATGGACCAGGGCATCAAGGCCACGCAGGCCAACGGCGGCCACTATCTGGTGCCGCAGCTCATCGACTGCTTCTGCAAGTTCGGCGGCGTCGGCCTGACCCTCGGCTTCATCGTTGCGGCGCTGCTGGTCGCCAAGTCCGCCCAGGTGCGCGAGCTGTCCAAGCTGTCGCTCGCCCCCGGCATCTTCAACGTGAACGAGCCCATGATCTTCGGCCTGCCGATCGTCTACAACCCGATCATGCTCATCCCGTTCATTTGCGCCCCGCTGGTCGCCGTGATCCTCACCTACGGTGCCATGGTCATCGGCTTCCTGCCCGCCTTCGGCGCCATGCAGGTGCCGTGGACCACGCCGCCGATCATCTCCGGCTTCCTGCTCGGCGGATGGCAGGGCGTGGTGATCCAGGTGCTGATCTTCGCGGCCTCCATCGCCATCTGGTTCCCGTTCGTCAAGATGCAGGACAAGATCTGCCTCAAGCAGGAGCAGGACGCCGCGGCCGAGTAACCGTCAGGCCGCCGGCCGGCCACTGCGGCCGGCGACCGGTCCGCACGACACAACTTCAACCCAACCCCCTCAACAAGCCAACAAGTCAACAGCGCGGCCGCAAGGCCGCACCCCACGAAAGGAAACCATCATGCATATCGTCCTTTGCTGCAACCAGGGAATGTCCACCTCCATGCTCGTCAAGAAGATGCGCGAAGCCGCCGCCAAGAACGGTGTCGACGTGCAGATTGACGCCTACCCGATCTCCGAGATCGAGGAGAAGGCTCCCGACGCGGCCGTCATCCTGCTCGGACCGCAGGTTCGCTTCGAACTGAACCGTGTCAAGGGCCTGTTCCCGAACATCCCGGTCGAATCCATCAATCCGCAGGACTACGGCCTGGTGCGCGGCGAGAACGTGCTCAACCACGCGATCGAGCTCGCCGGCAAGTGATCTCCCTATCCCGGCGTCGTCCGATACGACGGCGCTGGGCATTCCCTCCCTCAATCCCTCCCTCATTCCCCATCACCCAACCCCACGAATGACCGTCCGCCGCGAGCCGGTGACCGGCGCGGCGAACACCGACGAAAGGACAGTCCAATGGCGGACGCACCCGAAACCCTTGACATGGAAGTGCTGTGCATGCAGATGATCGTCGATGCCGGCTCTGCGAAATCCGATTACATGGAAGCGCTGCAGGCCGTCAAGGCCGGCGACTATGAGACCGCCGCCGCGAAGATGAAGTCCGGCGACGAGCAGTACGCGGCCGGCCACGAACAGCACGCGAAGCTGGTGCAGCAGGAGGCGGCCGGCGACCCGGTCACGATGTCGCTGCTGCTCACCCACGTCGAAGACCAGATGATGTCGACCGAGACTGTGAAGCTCATGGTCACCGAGCTCATCGACCTGTATCGAAAGCTCAACGGCTGAGGGCCTTCGGCGCACGACGCGCATATCACGTACGGCAAACACAAGTAAAGGAACAAGCATCATGGGATTTCCCGAGAATTTCCTCTGGGGCGGCGCGGTCGCCGCACATCAGCTTGAAGGCGCATGGGACGTGGACGGCCGCGGCCCGAGCATCTGCGACGTACTCACCGGCGGGGCGGCTGGCGTGGCCCGCAAGATCACCGACGGCGTGATCGACGGGCTCAACTACCCGAACCACCGCGGCATCGACTATTATCACACCTTCCGCGAGGACGATGCGCTGTTCCGGGAAATGGGCTTCAAGTGCTTCCGCACATCCATCTCCTGGTCCCGCATTTTTCCGAACGGCGACGAAGAGGAGCCGAACGAGGCCGGACTCAAGTTCTACGAAGAGCTGTTCTCCGACTACCGCGCCAAGGGCATGGAGCCGGTCGTCACCCTCTCCCACTTCGAAATGCCCCTGCACCTGGCCAAGATGGGCGGCTTCACCAACCGCAAGGTCGTCGACTGCTTCGTGCGCTTCGCCACCACGGTGATGGAGCGCTACAAGGACCTGGTGACCTACTGGCTGACCTTCAACGAGGTCGACAACCAGATGAACATGCACACGCCGATCTTCCCGTACACGAACTCCGGCATCATCCCCAACCCGGACGACACCCCGCACGAGGTGGAGCAGAAGGTCTGGCAGGCGATTCACAACGAGTTCGTCGCCGCGGCCATCGCGGTCAAGCGCGGACGCGAGATCAACCCGGACTTCCAGATCGGCTGCATGCTCTCCTTCGTGCCGATCTACCCGGAGACCTGCCGCCCGGACGACGTCATGCTCGCCCAGGAGCAGATGCGCAAGCGCTACCTGTTCGGCGACGTGTACGTGCACGGCGAGTATCCGCGCTACCTGCTCAAGTGGTGGGAGCGTGACGGCATCGACATCGCAATGGAGCCGGGCGACCTCGACGCCATCAAGGACGGCATCGTCGACTACATCTCCCTGAGCTACTACATGTCCGTAGCCGTCAGCTCGCAGGGCTCCACGCTCGACGCGATGGAGCACGGCCTCGACGGGCTGGTGCCCAACCCGTACATCAAGGCCACCGACTGGGGCTGGCAGATCGATCCGGTCGGCCTGCGCTACTCGCTGTGCGAGATGTACGAGCGCTGGAACAAGCCGCTGTTCATCGTCGAGAACGGCGTGGGCATGTACGAGACGCCCGACGAGAACGGCTACATCGCCGACGACTCGCGCATCGAATACCTCAAGAGCCACATCGCCGAGGTCAAGAAGGCCATCGACCTGGACGGCGTGCCCGTCATGGGCTACACGGTCTGGGGCTGCATCGACGTGGTGAGCTTCACCACCGGCGAGATGAAGAAGCGCTACGGCCTGATCTACGTGGACGGCGACGATGAAGGCCACGGCTCGTACAAGCGCAGCCGCAAGAAGTCCTTCGGCTGGTACCAGCACGTCATCGCCACCAACGGCGAGGAGCTGTAAACCCGAATCCCGCCGGTGCCCTGCACGCCGGCGGGATTTTCGCATATCATCGCAGGCCGCCATCATCGTCCAATGCGAAGGAGCGTCACCATGACACGCATGCTGTTCCTTGACATCGACGGCACACTGGTCGGCAAAGACCAGCGCATCCCGCAATCGGCCATCCGCGCGATTCGCGCCGCGCAGGGCAACGGCCATCTGGTGCTGATCTGCACCGGCCGCGCGCGAGCAGGCGCGGCGGGATGGCGTTACGCTCGGCGACCTGGTGCCTGGCAGCAAGGGCGAGGGACTGCGTTTCGCTGCGGCCACCATGGGCGTGCCGCTCGCCGACACGGTGGCGATCGGCGACAGCGACAATGATCTGACCATGATCGAGGTGGCCGGCATCGGCATCGCGATGGGCAACGGGGAGCAGTGCGCCAAAGACGCCGCCGATTGGGTCGCCGATGCGGTGGACGTGAGCGGCCTCGCGCACGCCTTCGAGCGGCTGGGCGTGGTGTAGCAGCCCCAGCCCGCGCACGGCACGGCTTTCCGGCAAGGAGCGTAATCCATCTGACTGTATTACGATGGAACATGATTCGTACACCGACGTCGGAGGTATCGCCGTTATGACATCCAAGCAGAACAACTATCTGCGCGAGCGTGAAAAAGCCAATGCGCGCTCGCCATTCTCCAAACGAACGCCGGAACGTGTGATCATGTGCGCCGGTGCCGTGTATTCGGTCGGCATGGCCATCTTCTTCGCGCTGTCGTACTTCGGCGTGATTTCCAGTACGTCCGAGGCCGCCCGGACGTCGGCTCAGGCCGTGACCGCGCTGAGCCGCAACAGCAGCAACACGGCGCTCATCATCCTGTACGCCATCGTGACGGCGGGAGTCGCCGCGGTGACCATATATATGGCCGTGAAGCACATGCAGCCCGGTCCGCGGTTCAAATGGACGGTCAGCTGGATGATCTTCGTGATGGTCTTCTCACTGTTCACCGCTGACATGGTGGGGCTGATCGCGTTCGGCGTGGCCTTCGGCATGTACATGACACGCGATTGGCAGCTGCTGCGTGCCGTCAACGCCGCGAACGCCGGCAAACGCTCGTCGAAGCGCTGATACATGGCCTCTGATACGACCAGTCAGCGTCGCGACGGGCAGGAGCTCGCCGCGGACGTCGACGCACTCGCCAACCAGGCGGTACTCGCCGACGTCGAACAAGAAGCGAAAAGCCACTCCGGCAAGGATGCCGCGGACAGGCGGCTGCCGCTGATCGCCCGCATCTACGGCGTGCTCGTGCTGCTGCAGGGCGTCATCACTCTCCCCGTCATCGTGCTGATGGCGGGATATTCGGTGCATGAGATTCTCGACGGCCGTGTGACCGTCGACGTGCTGAACCTGACATTCATCCTCACATGCGCCCAGACGGTGGTCTCCAGTGCCAACGCGGCATGCCTGACCGTGCTGGGCGTGCTGCTGATCCGCAACCGACGGCGGTATTCCGCCTGGTGGTCGTATATCGTCATGATGGTGACGTTCGCCGAGGGACTGCTGTCGCTCGCATTGGACGGGTTGGGCGCGAATCTGCTCGTGCCGTCCATCCAGATGACCATACTGGTCGCGCTCGCCATAACCCTTGACCCGACTCTGCTGGAGGAACGGCGGCTGCAGCGCGCGCTCAAGCGCATGGATGAGCGCGACGAATACGAGGCGGCGCTCGCCAAGGGCATGGTCGGCCGCGACATGAGCGGCAAGGGCTATATCTCGCTGGATTTCTTCAACCTGTTCTGGATTTTCGTCATCGGCTGCATGATCGGACTGGTGGTCGAGACGATATATCATTGGTATTACTACGGCGAATATCAGGATCGCGCTGGCATGCTGTGGGGGCCGTTCTCGCCGATCTACGGGTTCGGCGCCGGATTCATGACGATTCTGCTCAACCGGCTGTGGCGCTCGAACTGGGTGCTGATCTTCTTCTCCAGTGCTCTGATCGGCGGCGTGTTCGAGTACTGCTCCAGCTGGTTCATGGAGGTCGCGTTCGGTATCAAGGCCTGGGATTACACGGGCGAATGGCTGTCGATAGGCGGTCGCACCTCCGGCAAGTACATGGTGTTCTGGGGGATTATGGGACTTGCCTGGATCAAGTTCGTGCTGCCGTACCTGCTGAAGTTCATCAACCTGATTCCGTGGAAGGTACGGTATTCGCTGACCGCCGTGGTATTCGTGCTGCTGTTCATCGACGGCATGATGACATTGATGGCGTTCGACTGCTGGTACGGGCGCATGGCGGGGCATGCGCTGGATTCGCCGATCACGCAGTTCTTCGCCGACCATTTCGGCAACGATTTCATGGCGAACCGATTCCAGACCATGTCCATCGACCCGTCCAGGGCAGGGCGCATGTAGGTCGTGGGCCGTGCGCGGGCGGGGCTGTGCCGAGCCGGGCCGTGCCGGGCCGGGCGGAGTGCAAGACCGCCCGAAGTCCTACACTGGTGCACCGGAAGCGCCTGGAGAAGGCGCGGGAAGGGTGGCAATGTCCAGCAAACTGGTGTTTCTCGATATCGATGGCACATTGGCCGACGAACGGCATGAAGTGCCGATCTCCGCGCAGGAGGCATGCAAGGCGGCCCGGTCGCGCGGCCACAAGCTGTTCATCTGCACCGGACGCTCGATGCCGAAGATCGAACGCGGCATTCTCGATCTCGGATTCGACGGCGTGATCTCGGTGGCCGGAGCGCAGGCGGACGTCAACGGGCGGGTGCTGTTCCGGCATGACATCGCGCCCGAGGCGATCGACGCCGCAACCGCGTATTTCGAACGGCACGGCATCGAGAACTACCAGTGGCAGGGCGCGGACGGCATGTACATCTCGTGCGGGTATGCGCGGCATCTTGAATCCAAGGGGTCGGCCGTGTGGAAGAACGGTCAGTTCGCGCGGTACTGGCATCTGATCGACGACATCGCGGTGCCGGACGGTTCCACGCTGGGGCATGTCATCCATGCGAGCAAGGGCTCGTATTTCTCCGGAGCGGATCCCGATGTGAGTTTTGATGACGTATCGCGTGATTTGGGGGAGTGGTTCACGCTGGTTCACGGCTCGTACGATGATATTTCGCCCAACAACGGCGAGTTGCTCATCAACGGCGTCGACAAGGGCACGGCCCTGTGCGATGTGGCGAAGGACCTCGGCTACAGCATCGCCGACACAATCGCGATTGGCGACAGCGACAACGACACCGCGATGCTCAAGGCCGCGGGCACATCCGTGGCGATGGGCAACGCCACTCATGGCATCGAGTGTTTCTGCGACATGACCACCACCGACATCCACGACGACGGTATCGCCAACGCCTTCGTCACCCTAGGCCTGATCTGATTCAGCGCGTCGCGGGGCGACTGCTGTCTTAGCCCCCCCCGCTGGCGGGCTGAGCCGTTAAGCAAACAGCGGAGCTGTTTGTAGGCGAAGTCGAGCTGACAGGCGAGCAGCAGAATGGTCGTGCGTAGCACATCCGTAGTTGCACGGGGCCCGGAGGGCTGCCGCGTAGGGACTGTGCCATTCCTTTGCCCCCCCGCTGGCGGGGCTGTCGCGTAGCGACTGGGGTGGTCGTCAGTCAGCGCGCGCAAGATGCCGCCTGCGCGCAACGCCGTACTGGACATTGTCCGGTGTTCGCGTGTATCTTGGTAATGTTGCCCCTTTAGCTCAACGGTTAGAGCAGCGTCCTTTTAAGTCGTGGGTTGTGGGTTCGAATCCCACAGGGGGCACGGTTAAGTCCTTGGAAATCGGCGTTTCCGGGGACTTTTTGCTTGCCATTGACTTTCGACCCTAGTAGGGGCCTGATGGGAGGTGCTTCCTTCCGTCGATTCATTGCTCGTGTTGAAATCCAACATTCGGATATCATGAAAATTACCAATACCCGCCTGAAGCCGTGACTGCTGCTCTTACATGTGGCGGATTTTTTCATCTGCGATATCAGAGGGGAGTGTGGCGATGGCGTCCATTACCGTACATCCAGCCACGCTCCGGTGGCTGTAGCACATAGAGATGGTCTTGCCGAGCTTCCTCAATGGCTAAATGCGGATGCTCCGTTGGACTTGTCTTTTACCAAGCTATCCACGATTGGTTCTGCGTTGCAGATGCCGTTTGGTGCGTTGATGCGTTCCGTGGTTCCTGAAGCTCGTGAAGACGAGCTGATTAGATATCGGACGATTAACAATCAGGGAGTCGAAGCGAGCCGGAATCTTCGAGATACGATTGTTACTTCAAGGATTTCATGGCTCCGAACGCAGGGGATCGCCATTTCCGTGTCTTCCGGGTGCCGGCCAGTGTCTTTCAAGTACCGGTCGGCGGCGACGGGAGACCGCTCGCCGACGTCCTTCGTGGCGAACGGGCTCCGATGGATGCGCTCCATCGCCGGCCCGAAGCAGCATGCCCAAACGTTTGGCAACGTATAGGAGTGTCGGAACACGACGGAAGACAGGCCGGGGCCGGACCCCGGTCACGGAACCGCCTCCGCGCGTGGGAGCGGGCCCGACGATTCATGGGAACGGCCGTCCGCCCGTCGTTCCTGACGGACCGCCGAGACGATATGGGGGTGGCGTCCTTCAGAAACGCGGCGTGTCGGAAAGGAAGGGGCAAGGAACGGGGCGGGGGGGGGTGATGTCATGGCTGCCGTCCGCGGCAAAGGAATCCCGGCTTCGTACGGCGGAGAGGGGGGCGTCGGGTGGAAGACGTCCCTCGTCGTCGTTCCGCGTTATTCTGCCTTCCACAGTGAGGGAACCAAGCCGATCCGTCCGGAGGGAGGTGCGCATGCCGGCATCGTCGAAGACCATCGTCCGTGGTTGGGGAGCCGTCCTGGGCCTGGAGGACGTCCGGAAGGCTTGCGACGCGCGCCGCCGGGCGTCGTTCAGGGGAAGGCTGCTGTCCGTCGTGTCCGTCGCGCTCGTCGTGTCGGGGCTGGTGGTGGTGTCCGTGCCGGTCATGCTGCAGTCGCGGTCCGCCGGGGAACAGTCCGCCACGTCTGATCGTCTGGAGAAAACGGTCGCGGGCTGGCCGTATCCGCGGGCGGAGAACGAATTGAAGGAGGCGCGCGCGTACAACCGCGACCTCGCCTCGCATGGACAGTACGTCCTCGGCGAGGCCAACGACCCGTTCACGCAGACGAAGGGTTCCGTCTCCGACAAGAGATACCTCTCCATGCTTGACGCTGGCGGGGGCGTCATGGGGTCGGTCACCATCCCGAAGATTGGGGTCGACCTGCCCATCTACCACGGCACATCCGAATCCACGCTCGAGCTCGGGGCAGGCCACCTGTATGGCAGCAGCCTGCCCGTCGGAGGCAAGGGCACGCACGCGGTCATCACCGGGCACAGGGGCTTGGTCAAGGCATTGATGTTCACCAGGCTCGACGAGCTCAAGAAGGGCGATTCCTTCTACATCAAGGTGATGGGCGAGACCCTGGGCTACAAGGTCGACCGCGTCAGCGTGATCGAACCGTCCGACGTGTCGAAACTCAGGATCGTCGAGGACGAGGACCGTGTCACCCTGATGACATGCACGCCGTACGGGGTGAACACGCACCGTCTGCTCGTGTCCGGACTGCGCGCCGCGATCCCGGCGGAGGTTCCAGACGAGTCACAGGTCATCGACCCGCGTCCGGTTCCTCTGTCCGTGGTGGCGGCCTACGTGCTCGCGGCGTTGTGCATACCGCTGTTGTTCACAAGAGATTCTGATCCGCGGCGTCATAGTTCGGGCGTGAAATCCGATTCCGTCCTTGGAAGGAAGCACTGATGAGAATGGCAGAAAACGGAAAAACCACCGGGGGGGGTTATAGGTTCCTCCTGGCTATAATGGTCGTCCTCGCCATGGTGCTCGCGTTGTCGGTGGGCGGCACCGCGAGCGGCGAGGACATGCCGGCCGGCACGTCCACGGCGGAGACAGCGGTGAAGTCCGCCGGCAAGACGGGCGAGATCACGTTCCCCGTCGGCTCGTACATCGTCGACATGGGCGACACCTTTTCTGACGACGCCCAGCTCAAACCATACGGCCTCATCTACGATCTCGTCCTCAACGCCAAGGTCCCGGTGTACTGGGTCATCAACGGGAGCAAGACCAGCCAGACCGGCGTGGACCTCACCTACAACGGCAGGAACTACATCTCCGGCCCGTTCGTCATATCCGGCGTACAACGTCAGGTCGATGCTGTTCAAGTGGCGCGGCTACGGCGTGCGCATCGATGGGCCCACCGACACCGCCGTCACGGTTGCCGACAGCCGGAAGATCTCCTCGGTCCCCCGCGTCGTGCTCGACAAGCAAAACGGCGATATAGCCAAGAAGTACCTAGTCAAGGCTGGCATCCTGCGGAACGAGAATGCCAGCGATGACCGCGTCTACAAAGAAAAAGCGACTCCGGCGGACCTGGACTCTTCCTGCGACGACATCTACGTCATGCCGCACGCCGAACCGACCACAGCGACGCATAGCCCACTCGCCTCCTTCAACAAGGGCGGCGGCTACATCTGGGCCGGATGCCACGCCGTCTCCTATCTCGAAAGCAATACCAAGGGCAAGGGCGTGGATGACGGTTCCATGTTCTTCCTGTCCACCAACGGCCTGCTCATCGGAGACAAGCATAAAAAAGCGTCGGGTGTAAGCGGCGCCTACCGGGTGACGGGCGCCGCGTCGGACCCGATCATGCAGTTCGTCGGGAACACGTTCGCCGCGCACGCCAACGGAGCGGAAGAGATCTACATGCCCGCCCCCGGCAGCGCGTGGCGCGCCACCACCAGGGTGCTGGAGACCGACCCGAACCAGCGGCAAGTCCTCGCCGGTATGTCTCCCGGTCCGGCCGTGTTCATGGCCGTGGGTCCCGGATACGGCGACTACGGCAACGGCATGGTCATGTACGAGGCCGGACACGAATTCAAAAAAACACCGACGCCGACCGCAACGCCATACGAGCGTTCCTGAACTTCCTCATCCTGTCCGGAGTGGAGAAAAGCCTCGACGTGAAGGCCACGATCCCGTCCGACGCCACGGCCGGATCGACCGTGCAGGCTTCCGTGACCGTCACCAAAGGCACGCCGCCATACACGTACCAGTGGCAATCCGACTGCAACGCGTCGTTCTCCGACCCGACTGGATCGGCCACTTCCATCACGTTCCCGAACGAAGGCCCATGCCATGTGAAGGTCACGGTCAAAGACCAATGCGGCCGCGCCACGTTCGACACCCGGCTGGTCGACGTCAAGACCCGCAAGGGAACCGTCTCATGGCGCAAGACCGACACCGAAAACAATCCGCTGGCCGGATCCTCCTGGACCCTGACCGGCCCGGACGGCCAGTCCAGGACCATCACGGACAACGGCGACGGCGACGAGGACCGGACCGACGGATCGTTCAGGGTGACAGGCCTCGACATGGGCGCGTACACGCTCACCGACTCCCAAGCCCCGTCCGGGTTCCACAAGGATGACAGTAGCCACCCGTTCACGCTCGACAACACGCATCCCGACTGGACGTTCACCAGTGGATTCGTCAACAGTCCGACACCCGCCACGGTCACCGTGAACGGCTCCAAAAACCCTGACCGGCCGCGATTCGAAGAACGGCGAGACGTTCAGGTTCACGTTCATCCCATCCGACCAGGCCACCAGGAAGGCCGTTAGTGACAAGACCATCACGGTATCCGGAACACGGTCCGTCGGCGGTCTGCGGGACGGCGTGGCCAAGGACTTCACCTTGGCCACGGCGACCGTGGCCAAGGCCGGCACGTATACGTTTTACGCGGCCGAGGACCGGACGGACTGCCCGGGCGACCTTGCCTGCTCGAAGGCCGGATACCGGATCACCATCACGGCCACCGGCGGCACCGCATCCAGCGGCGCCCTCACCGTCCATGCCTCCATCGCAAAGACCAAGGACGACGAGGGAAACACGGCCGACGTCACCGGCATCGCGAAGGCGGCGTTCACGATCACGCGGGTCGGACAGAGCGCGCTGCCGTGACTGGTGCGTCCGAGGCCCGGAACAACACGATGCTCGGCCTGTCCGTCATCGCCGCAGCGCTCGTGCTGGCCGTCCTCGGAGCGAAACGCTCCAGGGCGTAGCGACAGATTTCGCGCGCCGCATGCACGCCGGCGCGCGGCCCGTTCGACCGTCCGGCCGAACGGTCTTTCATGAAAGAAGGAGAGTTCCCCATGAAACTCACTAAGATCACGGCGATGGCGGCCGCCATCGCCACCGTCGCGGGACTGGGGGCCGTCGCGGCGTCCGAGCGCGAACGCGCAGGTCGTCACGGACGGTGAGAAGACCATCACGTTGAACGCCACGAGCGCGGCACC
>ENA-OQCW01000282-OQCW01000282.1-human-gut-metagenome-genome-assembly--contig:-NODE-282-length-35196-cov-4.937552_pt1 | contig 35196 bp, 22 predicted proteins | sample MGYA00242767_ERZ504593 | MGnify/ENA primary metagenome ERZ504593 (study PRJEB26092, sample SAMD00036307) | human gut metagenome | host: Homo sapiens | study: EMG produced TPA metagenomics assembly of... | reverse complement strand
ATAAAAAGTATTAATTAAAAATGTTATAGATCAATCCCAGTATCAGATATTATCATATAATAATTTTGAACTGACTTCAACATTGTTTCTGCCACAGATGTTTCAACTTCTTCTTCACCGCTATATGGAACTCTGGTGCCACGAACCAGAAGTCTGTGTGAATTCACTCCGTAAGGAGTACAGGTAAATAATGTAACCTGGTCTTTTCCCGCTTCTATCTGAAGAGCATTTGCCAAAGCTTCGTGATCATCCTTATCTACCATATCCAAAATCTGGTCTACCTGATATGCCAATACTTCATCTAAAACATGGATATAAAACATATCCCCTTTTCTCAGCTGATCCACATCTGTAAATAATCGTGCTGTAGGAAGTCCTCGATGAGCTGCCAATACACTATGTGTGCTTTCACCGCCTATGGGAAGCTTGGTCCCGTTTAAATGTCCGATACCTGTCTGCAGCACCTTATCACCGGTTCCGTGATAAATTGCATTTTTCACATTAATCTTAGGTATGGAAAGATATCCCATAACGCCATCATTTGCTACATTTAATACCTTCCAATATTCTGTGTTTTCCAGCTCTCCGTTATCTTCCCCGAATACATCTCCGTACAAATTGTTCTGTATCAACGTTGCATCAAAAGCTTTTGCTTTTTCCCATTCTTCCGTAAAATCCACTTCCGTCATTTCTTCTACAGTAGATTCATAATTAGAAATTAACTTACTTTGTCGGTATGTATTCCACTGGTCTGATACTGTTGGATAAACAAGTATTCCAAATCCTATTAAAAACATCAGAGCAAACAGAATATTAAAAATCTTTCGTTTCATAATCAGTCCTCTTTCTGCTTATCTGAATTTTTCTTTTTATACAAAATATAAAGTCCTGCAATAAAAATTCCTGTCACTGTAAGTCCTACAAGAACCCAGAGTAAATAACTGGTGTGAAGGCTTGTTCCGCCAATCAGACCTTTAGGCGCTTCTTCCATTTCGACTTCTTCAAAGAGAACTCTGTGTCCACGAACCAAAAGTCTGTGGCTGTTTACACCATAAGGAGTGCATGTAAGCAAAGTCACAAGATCTTGTCCTTCCTCTACTGCAAGCCCCTGTGTTTCTGTAGGCTCTACCACTGAAATCTGATCCACTTCATAACAAAGAGTATCATCCAAAACTGCTATTAAGAAATGATCCCCCTCTTTCAGTTTATCCAAATCTGTAAACAATTTGGCGCTTGGAAGTCCTCGATGAGCAGATATAACAGAATGTGTACTCTCACCACCTACAGGAAGAGAACTCCCCTCCAGGTGACCGGCTGCTTTCTCCAGTACCTCTTTCTCTGTAGTATGGTAAATTGGAACATTTACATCAATCTTGGGAATTTCTACATATCCCATCATTCCGTCCCCGTTTAAATTCAGACTGGACATATATCCTTCGTCATCCTCCTCGGAGGCCGCTGCTACTGCAAAAGAGTCAGGCAAAACAGTTGGAAGAAGCTCTTGATTATAAGCTGTTGCTTCTGCCCATTCTTTATCATAATCAATTTCACCTGCTTGTTCTTTTTGAGCAATCTGTTCATCGTAGTTACTGATAAGTCGCTTCTGTCGGTATGTGTTCCACTGATTGGAAACAAACGGATACAGCAACAAGGACAAACCGGCTAAAAACATTATGCAAATTGTAATAGTAGTAATTTTTCTTTTCATCCGGGTTCTCCTTATTGTTGTATTTTTTATAAGAGCCGGGGCGGGTTACCGCCCCAGCTTATGAGTTTTTGTTATAAGAATTATAAAATTATTTGCTTTCTTTTCTGCGGCTAGCGAAGAATAAACCTGCTGCTGCAATCATGATTACACAACCACCGATTGTGAAGATTGTTGTACCGATACCACCTGTAGATGGAAGGGAAGAAAGTTTTGTATTAGTCAGTTCTGTTCCGGCTGTTAAGATTGCTTCAGCTTCTGTCTTATCACCTTCTAATACTAATGTAGCTGTTGCATCCACACCATCTGGATCATTTTTAATGTGATATCCTTCTGGAGCTGTTGTTTCTTTGAAGTTATATGTTCCTGCATCTAATCCACTTACAGTTAAAATACCTTCTTTACCTGTAAATACTTCTGTAATCTCGCCGTTTGGATCATATTCATAACTTCCATCACCAAGCTTTTTGAATGTTAAGACCTCATCGCTTCCGTCTTTGCGAACTTCAAATCCTGCACCTGAAAGCTTCTTTGATTTATCTTCATTATATTTTGTAAGTGTAATAGAACCTGTATAAACGTTCTCGTTATCACTATCTACTTCGGTACCACTGATATTACTTCCTACTGTATTTTCAACTGTCTGTGCTGTTACTTTAGCAGTATATGCAACAGTAATGTCTTTACCTGCATTTGCATTATCTGTAAGAATTAATTTTGACAAATCAATTTCAAAGGAATCTTTATTTTCATTTAATTTAAAAATTTCAGCTCCACCTACAACTGTATCAGTTCCCATCTTAACAATCGCAATACTATCTTCGCTATCTAAATAATATTCTGCACCTGAAATTTTATCCCATACTTTAAATGTTTTATCAGTTGCATTTGGATCAATATATGGTACTGTTGTCTTAATTGTATAAGTTACAATATCTCCAATAGCAACTACTTTATCTTCATCTGTTGCTTCTTTTGTAATATCTACAGGTGTTCTTTTAGCTGTTAATTCAACATCTGTAAGAGATGGATAATCTCCCTGTTCTGCAGTAAATCCTACATAAGCAGCCATGTTGTTATATGTATAACCTTTCTGAACTGCTTTAACTGCATATACACCGGCTTTATCTACTGTCTGTGGATTGTTCATTGTTTCATATACAACTTCGCTATTAGCTACGTTACTTAAAGCTTTTGCAATTTCTTCTGTTGTAGCTGCATTTTCTGCTTTTGCTGCATAAGCAATTAACTGGTCAATAACTACCTGATCGTCTGTTTCTTCAAAAGCATCTAAATATGCCTTTTCGACAACATCTGATGTAAATGCCCAACCTGTACGTGTAGTCTGGTCTGCTACAATAACCTGTACGTATGAAAGTTCTAGTTTTTCCCCTGTAAGTACATCTCCATTTTCATCTTTAACCGTAATTGTTGCGTCTGTTTTTGGCGCTGCCATTGTTGTCATGGTCATTCCCATAACCATTACCATTGCTACTAACAATGCGAATACTTTCTTCATTTTCTTCATAATTTTTTCTCCTTTTCTTTTGAGGCTTTCCTCATTTATTTTACATCCACACATTTTTTAGATGTAATTTTTGCTGCTCCTGCGACTTGAGGCCGCTAAAAAGTTTTGTCATTTTCTAACTCTTCAGCACCTCCTCGCGTTTCATTTTATATAAGAGAAGCGTTGCTGCCATTAAAAGCAGTGTACCACCAATCGTATATACAAAAATTCCAGTACCTCCAGCAGATGGAAGTTCATAAAGGGGAGTATTTTTAAAGTAGTATGTATCTTTACCATTCAGTTTATCTGTTTTTATTTCCTCACCTGTTGAAGAAACAATGTCTGTAGCTATACCGCCTTCGATGATAATTGTCCATGTCTCTTCACTCTTAATATAGCCGACAGGTGCTCTGACTTCTGTCAAAGTATACTCGCCATCTTCGAATGTACCATTGAATGGACTCTTACGTATTGAATTCGTATACCACTTTATAACTCCATTTTCATCTGTTTCGCCCCACCAAGTAGGTTCAGGGGCTTCTGTATTATTTTTTGTTAATTTGAATATTGCGCCTTTAAGTTTAATCTGTTCAGAACTGTCGCTAATTTTCACAATCTGCCAATCTTTACTGTTCGTAATGATAAAAGTAACAATTCCTTCGTCATCAACGATTTCTGTTACAGAAGACTGATAGCCTTGTGCTCTGCCGTTCTCATCTAATTTTTCATTACCAATCATGGTTTCTTTTACTTCATAGACATTCTTGGTAACTTTTCCACCCTCTACCGTGTAAACAGGTAAATTCTCAAAAGTATGTTTCCAATCGTTTTCACTATTGAGTACAACCGGAGCATCTTCAGCAATACCATTCTTGTATAACTGAACCGTTACACTGTCTGGTCTTGTGTCCGGAGTGTCTCCTCTCCATTCCTTTTCAACCTTGACAGATGTATAGGCATCTTTATCCAGAGAGTTGGTAAGTGTAATTCCCTGCGTTCTGTGATACTGGAAAGTCCAGAACATTGCCCATGCACTCTTGCCATGAAAACTCAGTTTCCAACCATTGTCTAATTGCTCCAGTGAAATATCTTGGAAATCACTAACTCCATACTTATAAGATAAATTTGTCAAATTCAGATTTCCCGCACCTTCAAGGTCTAACTTCTGAATCTCTCCTGCAATATGAGAAATGTCGTTCTTATCCAATTTCAAGTCGATTGGCGACCACAGAAAATAATGATTTCCTGTTTGTTTTACAAGTAAAAGGTTGTTTACACCAATATTAAATACTACATTATTATTTGGTGTATTTCTTCCTCCTACCTGAGCAATACTGTCAAAGCTATTATCATACTCTGTTTTAACCTGTTCATATCCCGGTGGATATACCTCTTTCAATACATAATCTGTATCTCCCGGAAGATTATCCCATTTTCCACTCCACTCGTTTTCTTCACTCAAACGAATCGGTGCGTAATTTATTGGTGTATCTATATCCTTGTCAAACTCTCCGTTTCGGTTTTCATCTTTATACAGATAAACATCTACATACTCCGGTATTGGAACTCCTGCCATATTCTCCCATTTTTTCTGTACAGAAACACTGGTAGTTCCGGCTCCAACAGGAATTTCTTTGTTGGTAACTGTCAGCGTACAATTTTCTCCGTTAATCTGTGCAGATGCAGAAGTAACTTCATTAGAAATACCATCCTCTTGAATTTCAGGAAGCTCAATGTTTGTAACGCCCTCTCCCGTTATTCCGTAAGTTGGAAGGTAAGAACCATCCATCAGCTCTCTTGCTTCAAATGAAACACCATAAGGAAGTCCGGTAATAGTTGCTGTCTGTCCTGCCTTCAGTTTAATGATACCATTTGTAGCCGTGAACGTTGTATTTCCAATTGTATAAGTTCCCTTATAGAGTTCGTCTCCCAGCTTCAATTCAATCTGGAATTCTTTATCAGTTTCATCTGTACCTTCTGCAAGTTCTTTCTTAATATTTAATGTAGATGACCTTACCATCTTATTAATAAATACTACTGTAGATTTCTCTGCTACATTAAGTTGTCCTGAGTCAACTTCCGGAATTTCTGTCCCGTCACTCGGTGTTAAAATAGTGGTTCCGTCTAATTTAACCTCATATCCATCCAGATAAGCTCCCAACTCTTTAACTCTGTAACTTTTATCTCCAGAAATTTCTTTAAATCGGGCTGTCTGATTATGCTTTAAGGTAAACTGTGCCTTTTCATCTGTTGTACCATTGCCAACTACTGCATTACCAACCATAATGTCATAAGGCTGGTTTACATACGGATTACCAGCCACATCAATCTGGAAAAGAAAATCAATATCTTTGGCGTAGTTTGCATCCTGACCAACTTCATTCTGAACAACCTTCTGTACGTTTACGGAATTCGTTGGTACTGTAGGGAGATTGAACTTCACATGAAGGTTAGATGCCCCTGCACCACGTTCAAAATAATACATCTTAAAGCTGTGGTCTGTTGTATAATCAGCAAAAGTATCTCCTTTAAACTCTTTTTTTGCACCCTCTGGTGACCACGGATTACCACTTGGCAAAACTTTTGCATTCTGGAAAATTGCTTTCAAAGTTGTTGAATATTTCACTGGTTCTTCATTTTTCTTACAGTTATACCATACCACATCACCTGTACTGAAGTTAATACTTCCTGAATGAGCGTCATGTACACCACCAATATCCAGTACCAGCACATTATCAATGAATACCCACAAGTCATCATCGCCGTTAAACTCATAAATCATGTCCGATGTAACAAACTCACCATTTGGTTTTTGGTGTGTCGCCTGACCGTTTCTCTGCTGGGTGAATTCCGCTTCAATCATCATACCAAACTGGAAATTATTTGTTCCCTGTGTTTTGTATAGATTTTCCTTGTAACGTGGATCAGAAGTAGATAATTTCTCTCCGTCTTCATTATACAAGTTCCTGTTTACAGAAAACTTTCCAGCCTCAATGTTGTTGTACGGCATAAAGTTTCCACGCTGGTAAAAATAAGCGTTTTCATCGCTAGGTGTTCCTATATGATCATATACTGTAAATTCATTTCCATTAAGATAAGCATAATTTTCAAAACTACTATACTCAAAATATCCTGTATCATCATAAATATCTTTTCGGAAAAGATGGTCTACTTCTCGCGCTCCTCCAAACAGCCTTCCCAGACTCTTTCCATCACTTTTAACCGTTGGAAATCCATCATAATTTGTAATATGTGATTTCAATAATCCATATTTAATATTACCATTTCCATAACCACTGTTTTCCCCAAAATCAACAGTAGTATCTCCATTTTTCAGATTTGTCTTTCCCCCACCAAGGTCAATCATCTTCATGGTAACACCTGCACTTTTGGCATTCACTGTATCAACTGTTGACAATTCAGAAAGCTCTATCTCATATACCAGATATACATTTACCTCTTTATTCGGATCCCCAAAAGTATCTTTCTTCCATCCATGCCAAGTGTTTTTATACCAATAGTGCCAATCGTAACCATTCTTATCCTCTGCATTATAACTAATTTCATCTGCAATTAAATTACTGCTATGGCTATCTAAATGCGCCTCAGAAAAACAATAATAGCCTTTTTCTGCTTTTGCTGAATATTGGCTTCCAATTGTGTTCAAGTTTTGGCTTCTAGTACCTTCTACAAAAATAGTTTTATCAGAAACACCTAAAACACTTGAAATATCCCTACCCTGTTTATCTACAAAATTAAGTATAGCTTTGGGTTTCGACTTTCCATCTGCATCACCCCATACAACAGTATATACAGAAAAACTTTCCGTCACTACTTCTACGCTCTGAACTCTCTTTCCTTCTGTTGTCTTCAGTGTATCAACAGTTGCTTTCTTTTCAGCCCCCATATCCACAACCTGTTTCACTTCACCCTTTTCATCTTCTTCCAGATGAAGCACGGTTACCTCTGCATCGGTTGCTTCTTTTTCAACTACTTCCTGTGGAAGCTCTGCGTTCTTATAATCCATGGAAACTTTTACTTTTCCGTTAGGTTCCACTTTATTTCCTTCACTGTCTACAAATGTAATGTCATAAGCGAGAAATCCTACCACTTCTTTTTCATCTTCAGCAACTTTTTCCTGAATTCTCTTTTCAACATCTTCGTACTGTGTTTTTGTTTCACTATTTTCCAAAGTAATTGGAAGAACTTTCAAGGTTGCTCCTGAAGGAATTGCACCTTCTTCAACCGCCGTTACAGCAACTGATACCTGCTCATCTTCATATTTTAATTCCTGTGACACTTCCGGTATCTCTGCCATTGTTTCTACTTTTGGCTCCTCAGATGCTACCTCAGTCTCCGGTATCTCTTCCTTCTTCGGCTCCTCAGGCGTCACCTCAGTCTCTGGCGTTTCTTCCGGTTGTTTCGGCGTTTCCTGTTGTCCGACTGCCGCTGTTCCAGAAATTTCTGTATCCGCTGCTGGCGCTTCATTCTTTGTGACCGGTTCTGTCGGCGGATTTTCCGTTTCTTCTGCTAATATCGAAAAATTATTTGTCAACACCATAACCATGCAAAGTATGGTTGCTAATATTTTTTTCTGTTTACTTTTCATGGCATTTCTCCTCCATTCATTTTTCTCTATCATTGATTTATTTCATCGCTATAAGCGGCGCATGTTCTCAATCTATATGCCTAGTATAATTACGCTTAGTCACAAATCAGTCACAAATACACATTTTATTAAAATTTTATTCACATTTTTCAAAAAGATAACTTTTATTTTACAAAACACAATTCTCAGGAAATAAAAAAGACGCAACCTTGTAAATGCAACATACAAAGTTACGCCTATTTTCATAAACTACATAATATTAATTTCATCTATATTATATTGAAGAATTACTTTCTTGGTCTTGCCTGACTGATAAAATCGATCTTTTAAACGGTTGACAACCATTTTTGCATCTTCATACTGACACGCCGGAAGCATAATCAAAAATTGATTTGCACTGTATCTACATATAATATCGCTATTACGCAATCCGCCAAGCAACGTTTTCTCTAAAACGTTCATTCCTTCGCTAAGAATGTTCTTATGCTTACTCTGTGGTTCATGAGATCTCAAATCAAGATACATACTTACCAGAGCCAAATGGATGGATATCCCCATTCGTTTACTGCTCCTTGCCTCAAGAGCGTAAATTTTCTTAAAAACACCATACTCACAAAGAAATGCTCCTGTTGGAAGTTCTTTTTCTTTCAAGTCCTCCTGTATGATATCAATGCTGCTTTCATAGTCATACTGACGCTTCTGCATTTCTTCATAAATTTCCTGCATTTCTTCAGATGGTCTTACTCCCAGTGCATCATACATATATTTTACCGTTCTTGTATAATGTTCTGCTGCTGCCTGCTGTTTATTATCTGCAATTAAAGCTCTCAATAAATAACAGTGAATTTCTTCATCTAAAGATTCAAATCGAAGAACTTGTCTGCATAGCTGTTCCAGCTCAGGATACCTTTGCTCATGCTCCAATAATTTTGCCAGTTTTTTTACTGTTGAAAGATATATAGAATTAAGATAAGTAGAAGTTGCAATAACCCAATATTCAGCAGAGAGCTCCGGCAAAAACACTCCTTGGTATAATTCAACTGCTGCTTTTCCTTTCTCTATCTTCTTCTCTATATTACTTTCAATGTCCATCTCTCTGCAAAATTGTTCAAATTCCTCTGCATCTACCTTCAGAACACTATGTGAATTCCAACGATATACACCTCGACCTGTTGTAATAAAATCATAGTCTCCCCATGTCTTCTTTAACAAGTTACGCAGACGATACATTAAATTTTTTAAAGCCCCAGCCGGATTATCACTTTCATCATCAGGCCACAATGTTTCAACTAATTCCTGTACTGTCAGACTCTTATCTCTGTGGTATATCATGTAAGTCAACAATCGAGTCAGCATCTCAGAATGTATTTTCTCTACAGTTAATATCCCATTTTCATTTGAAACTTGAAATTTACCAAATGTATGTACGCTCAGTATAGGATATTCTCCACAATTAATTTTATTCATAATCTTCTACTCTTCCCGTAAATTTACCCTTGCTTTTATAAAATTATATCTACATACCATTTTATATTGTTTTTCCCTTTTTGCAATACTTAATTCGCCACTATAAAATACCATTCCCCTTTTTGTAGCTCATCTTATACAAAAAGAGTCCGTTTCTCACAGACTCTCATACAACTATACTGTTTTTACCACGTTGCTTCTTCATTATCATTATCTTCTTCATCTACTACTTCCATTGCAGAATCTATAAGTTTGATTAGCTCAAGGGCACTACGAAAGGGAACTTCTTTTTGTCCCTCTATCCACTTAACAGTTCCTTGCCATGTATGGTTTTGTCTGCATTTTACATTTATAATAAATGTTTCCCCTGTGTTCTGGCCTTTTTTATGTGATAGCGACATCCTTATTCCCTCCTTTTCCCCTATTTGTCCACATCTCCCATATTATGGATATTATAAATTCAAAAAGTCACACCACGGTCATACAGAAGACTAATAAATTCTAAATCGCTGTCAAATTCCCCTAATAATTTTCCTTCTTCATCTTTTACAATTCCCTGCCAGGAGCTCCTCAATCTGGAAATAAAAATTATATCCCTTGTAATAAGGTTTCCTTTTTCTTTTAAAAATTTCTTCTTGAGTATGATATTGTTCAGGTTTATAACAATAAGAAGTTACTTGACTACTCTCCTCTTCCCGAAAACTTCTGGACTTTCGTGACGGCTGTGGTTTGCCGATTTTGTCTAATAATCTGTCAATCATCACAAAAAGTTCTGAACTACCTGAGAATGTAATTTCATCCTTTACTGCAATTCCATAAATACGTCCTTTGATATCACTTTCTTCTGTCTGCATTTCATCAATACAAATTCTAAGTGTTGATACTGTATGTTCTGCTTTCATAAGCTGTATTTTGTCACCCCCATCTATTTTAACTGAAACTGCCATTTAACTAATAGCTTAACATGAACATAACCTCTCCACAAGCTAATATTTTACATTTTTCTTTTTAATTGACAAAGTAAATACATCATTGGATAATAAATATATCATTACATATTAGGAGGTGTACATGGTGAAAAAACAACATGTTTTTCTTTTTCTCTGCCTTTTCGTATGTGTAACCTTCCTTATTTCCTGCAGCGAATCTAAATCTCCCAAGAATAATCCGGAAAAAGAACCCAGAGATTATGTCCCAACAGTTTTAGTACCGGAAGCAAGCGGTACGTCTGTATGGCAGACTGAAAACGTACTTGTTGATACTTCCAATTCCCTCTTTAGGTTATTTTATGGTGAAATATACGGGATCTGTTCCGAAGGTTCGCGTCCAAACTGTGGCCCCGGATGGTACAAAAACTCAACCTCTTCTTACAGTAGACGGAAATTATCAAACCTTCCCTTTTGCAGGAGGTAATGGAACCTACCAGATTAACGTTCTGGAAAACACCACGGAAGATAAATATGCCATTCTTCTATCAGAAACCATTGAGGTAACTTTGGAAAATGAATTTTCTCCCTTCCTCTATCCTAATCAATACGTTAATTTTGCCGAAGGAAGTCAAGCTATAGAAAAAGGTTCAGAACTTGCCAATGGAACTTACTCAGATTTGGAAGTCATTCAGAATATTTATACTTATGTTACCAAAAACATTACTTATGACGAACAAAAGGCAACGGAAGTTGTGGACGGATATCTTCCGGTTGTTGATGAAACCCTTGCTTCAGGAACAGGTATCTGTTTTGACTATGCCGCACTAATGGCGTCTATGATGCGTACACAACGTATTCCTACAAAGCTGGAAATCGGTTATTCAGGCGAAGTCAAACATGCTTGGATTAGTGCGTATGTTGATGAAGTAGGATGGGTGGATGATATTATTCAATTTGATGGTTCTTCATGGACTCTAATGGACCCTACACTTGCTTCAAACAACAGCCGTAAGTCAGTTGGAAAATATATCGGCGATGGAAAAAATTATACCTTACAGTATTCTTATTAAAAAAATTTATGATTAGGAGGCGAATTTTATGAAGCGCAACACTTCACAAAAGCAACTATCTAATACAGAACTTTCTTCTTTTTGTAATCAAATGGCATTAATTTTAAAATCTGGTATCTCTTCTATTGAGGGTATCTCAATTATGCTGGAAGAATCCCAGAGTAATTCTGAAAAAGTAATCCTACAGAAAATCTATGATACGCTTTTAGAAACCGGAAGTCTTTTTAAGGCGTTGGAAACTTCTGCAGTATTTCCGTCCTACCTGCTCCACATGGTAGAAATCGGAGAACAGGCCGGACGTTTGGATGATGTTATGAAATCTCTTTCTCTTCATTATGAAAGAGAAGAAAATATTTCTCGTTCTATTAGAAGCGCTGTTACTTATCCATTGATTATAATTTGCATGATGACTGCAGTTATTCTTATTTTAATTACAAAAGTTATGCCGATTTTTAATCAGGTATTTGCACAGCTTGGGCAGGAAATGACCGGATTTTCCAGAGGACTTCTGTCTATCGGAGCTGCGGTTAATAAATATTCCGCTATACTGATTGTAGTACTTATTGTACTCATTGGACTTGGCATTTATTTTGGAAAAACAAAACATGGGCGCAAAACTTTTGCAGCTTTTAGCAAACACATTCCTGCTCTGCGCCGTCTATATGAGAAAACTTCTTCCTGCCGGTTTGCAGACTGTATGGCATTAACACTTAGCAGTGGACTAAATCCTGACTACTGTACAGAGCTTGCAGAAAATCTGATTGAAGATGAAGAATTTAGAAAAAAGATTGCAAGCTGCCGTCAAATGATAAGTGAAGGCAGTGAGCTTTCCACTGCACTTACACAGGTGGGTATCTTTTCCGGCATATATGGACGCATGACAAACCTCGCAGCCCGAACAGGAGCCCTTGATACCGTTATGGGTGAAATTGCTGAAAAATATGAGGAAGAAATTGATAATCGTCTGACTTCCATCATTTCCATACTGGAGCCTACACTGGTGATTATTTTATCTGTTATCGTAGGTATTATTCTGTTTTCCGTTATGCTCCCACTTATGGGAATTATGTCCAGTCTGTAAGGAGGCGATTGTATTATGAAACGATTTCAGACTGCAAAACAGACATCCAGTCTGCGAAGTATTGTTCTGTCCATCTGCCTGTTTTTCTTGCTGATATTCTGCTTTTCTTACGGAATTCAGTCTATATCTCAAACAGCTGACAGAACAGAACTAGAAACTTTAGAGCGGGCTGTCAAAAGAAATATAGTGCAATGCTACGCAGCAGAAGGACGTTATCCGGAAAGCCTGAGCTACCTGGAAGAGCATTATCCACTTCGCTATGATAAAGAAAAATATTTTATTGGATACGAAGTACTCGGTGAAAATATTATGCCGGATATTACAATCATTTCCAGAAAGGATTGATTTCTTATGAAAATAAACAACCAAAAACGTCATGTGATTGACTTTATTTTCCCTGTGGCATTATTTTTTGTATTTGCGGTATCTTCACTCATTGTGGTACTTCTGGCAACCCGTATTTACAAATCTACCACAGAGGACTCACAGGAACAGTACACCTCCCGTACTGCTCTGTCCTATATCAGCGAAAAAATACGGCAAAATGATGAAGCAGATACGGTCTCTGTGGGAAAACTGGATGATGGCGATTGTCTCATGCTAAAGCCTCAGGGTTCTGACTATACTACTTATATTTATGAACATGATGGAGCTTTAAAAGAACTTTCTGTAAAGGAAGGAACAAAGCCTTCTCCTGTAGCCGGGGAACTAATTCTGGAAGTAAACAGTTTTCAGGCAAAGTCCCTTTCTGACAATCTATTCCGTTTCACCATTACTACGGAACAGAATAAAACCCATTCTGTAGTTATAGGGACAAAAAGTAATTAGCAGGAGGAAGATGTGACTATGAAAAATTATCGTACACATAAATCAAGTCTTTTCTTGATTGAGCTGATTTTAGCTATTGCATTCTTTTCTCTGGCAAGCGCTGTATGTTTACAGTTATTTGTAAAATCTCACCTTCTGAGCAGAGAAACAACCCAACTAAACACCGGTGTAAATCTTGTAACCTCCACCGCAGAAATCTTTCGCCAAAATTATGGGGATATGGACGCTATAGCAGATTTATTACCGGAACTTCAGCAACAAAAGTCTGTAGATTTTTATAGTGCATATTATAATGAAGACGGTGTGCCATGTACAAAAGCAGATGCTGCATACAAATTGACATTGACACCGGATTATACAGAAGACATGGCTTTAGCAACCATTAAAATTTCGCTGGCAGAAGATAATCATTCTATTTATGAACTTCCGGTGCAAATTCATGTACCACATACATATTAAGAAAGGGGGACAAAGATGGAGAAGAAAAAATATCCTGCCGTTAATATCGGCTCTGCTTCTATGCTTGTAATTTTTATTATTTTATGTCTTGTAACCTTTTCTGTGTTGTCTGTGGCAAGCAGCAACAATGACAGAACTTATGCACGAAATATTGCCAAACGAACATCTGATTACTACGCCGCTTCTAACGAAGCAGAGGCACAGCTTGCACAAATTGATGAATTACTGGCAAAAGCTTACGAATTACATGGAAAGGATTATTTGGAACAGGGTACGGCATTATTCGATAATGAAGCAATGGAAAACCTTACTTATTCTGTAGATTTTTCTTGTTTCCCGATTTTGACCTTTACTGTTCCTATTAACGATACGCAATCACTGGCTGTTTCTTTACAGCTTCAGTTGCCAATTAATGAAGACAGCAGGCTTTACAAGATTACTTCCTGGAAAGAAATTTCTACGGATAGTTGGGACAATGATGAGCCCCTAAATCTTATGTAAAATCTACATTTTGCAAAGGAGATATTTATATGAATGTAAAAGAATTACTTGAATCCGCATCACTTGCCGGTGCTTCTGATATTTTTCTGGTAGCCGGTCTTCCTCTTTCTTACCGTCTCCACGGCAGTATCAAACGTGTCAGCGAAGATAAGCTTCTTCCAAATGATACTTTGGACTTGGTAAACCAGATTTATGAGCTGGCAAATAATAGAAGTACAGACCGCTTACTTAACACGGGAGATGATGACTTTTCGTTTGCTTTAAGAGGTGTTTCTCGTTTCCGTGTAAATGCTTTTAAACAAAGAGGCTCCATTGCCGCAGTTATCCGTGTCATTACCTTTACTCTGCCTCATCCACAAGATTTAGGAATTCCTGACTCCATTATCCGTTTTGGCAATTTAAATAAAGGACTGGTTCTTGTCACCGGCCCTGCGGGAAATGGAAAATCTACAACACTGGCATGTATTGTAGACCAGATTAACTCCAATCAGGAAAAGCATATTATTACACTGGAAGACCCTCTGGAATTTCTTCACCCACACAAAAAAAGTATCGTAAGCCAGCGTGAAGTAAATCTTGATACGGAAAGCTATGTAGTTGCTCTAAGAGCTGCGCTGCGTCAGAGTCCTGATGTTATCCTTCTTGGAGAAATGCGTGACTATGAAACAACAAACGTGGCAATGACGGCTGCTGAAACAGGGCATCTGATTTTTTCCACACTGCATACAGTGGGCGCAGCAAATACCATTGACCGAATTATTGATGTATTTCCACCAAATCAGCAAAAACAGATTGCTATTCAGCTTTCTATGGTACTACAGGCAGTTGTTTCCCAACAGCTTGTCCCATCTACAGACGGCAAAATGGTAGCTGCTTTTGAAATCATGACTATGACACCTGCCATCCGCAATATGATTCGTGATAATAAGACACCGCAGATTGACGGTATTCTCTACGCATCAAACAGCCCTACCATGATTTCCATGGACTCCAGTCTGTTAAATCTCTACCGTGCAGGACAGATTACAAAGGAAACAGCGCTGACTTATGCATCTAATGTGGATATGCTGAGTAAAAAATTATAATGTTTCAGTCTTAAGAAAAGTTATATATTGCAAAATAGGGAGGCTCTTTGAAAATAGATACCTCCCTTATTTTTAAATATACAACTTTTCAAATTCTGTTTCCGGCAACGGTTTGTTCAAAAAGTATCCCTGCATTACATCGCATTCCATTTCCTTTAAAACCCCAAGTTGTTCTTCCGTCTCCACGCCTTCTGCCACACATTCAATTTGAAGTTCCTTACAGATATGAATTACATTTTCTACGACAAATCGTGCCCGCTTATCATGGTAAATATCGTTGACAATACGTCTGTCTAATTTTAAAGCATTAAGCTTCAAAGAATATAAAACATAGATATTACTATATTCTGCTCCGAAATCATCCAAAGCAATTTTATATCCCGCCTCTGTAAATTGCTCCACAATTTCTTTCAAGCTGCTGGTATCAATGCTTCCAATCGTCTCTGTTACTTCAATCTGAATAAGTTCTTTTGGCACTCCAATGCTTTCCACAATCTCGTTGGTTTCTTCTAAAATTCCCGGCTCTAAAATTGTTGCTCTTGAAAAATTCAGAGAAATCGGAAATGGCTTCCATCCACTCTCTATCCATTTTTTTAAAATCCGACATGAATCCTTTAATATAAATAAATCAATCAAACGAATAAATCCGGCTTTTTCAATCTGAGGGAGAAAACGTCCCGGCGGTACAATTCCGGTTTTCTCATCATAATAACGGATTAAAGCTTCTGCACCACATATTTCACCTGTCTCAACATTGGCTTTCGGTTGGAAAAATGTGCGAAACTTCCCACTCTCTATTACTTTCTTTAATTGTTTCAAATTATCTGCAACTGTATTTTGACTATTTTCCAAATTAAGAATGCGTAGCTTCGCAAGCGCAATTTGTAGTTTCTCTTCTACTTGTTGCTGTAGCTTCTCAACAGAAATGACTTGTTCACCCCATACTCTGGCATCTGCAAACATTCCATTATGTTGTTTTTCCAGGCATTCTTTTACTTTTTCACATCTCTGTTGGAAATTTTCATACGTAATGTTTGGATAAACTGCAAAGAAACGCGCACTGCTTACACGAAAACAATTATCCCTTCCAAAAAACTCTGCCAATACATCGGCAGTAGTTTTTAATAAATTATCTCCTGCGTTTGTCCCATAATGTCTGTTATAATCTTTTAAAGAAGCTATATGAATTCCAAAAATCCCAAAAGTAGAATGAATGTCTTCATTTATTCTTTCCAAATATTCCATATAACTTTGATAATTTAAAATTCCGGTTTTTTGATCGTATTGCATTGCATCTTCATACTTTTTACGAAGATCAAATACACTACTTATCTGATGCATAAATTCAGCAATAGTCTCTAGTATTTTAAAAGACATTTTATCTTCTTTCACATATTCCAAAGCAACCATAGAAATCAATCTGCCCTTTTTAAAGTTTCCGGTTAAAATTAGCGGAAGAGGTACTGCATCTTTTCCATAAATTTCCTGTGCTTCTGTGTATCCCACACTATTTTGATCAAGGATAAAAATAGTATCTTTCGGAAAAACTGTCTTGAAAAGGCTTTCTACTTTATCGACTTCCAGATTAAAAGATTCCTGTTCTGAAAAGTCTTCTGCTTTCCAGCTTTGTTCTACTCGCAATGTTGTTGCTGTTTTATCTCTTTCATACAAAGCTACATAACTTGCCTGAAAAGTATCTGCAATATATTTCATAAATGTAAAAAGTACAGAATAATGACTTTCACCACGCTCAAGTTGTTTATAGCTTTCCTTTAATAAGTTCAGCACAAACATACTTTCCGTTTTTTGACTTTCTATATCTTTTTCCCTCACATGAATTTTTCTGACTCTTTTCCCGTCTCTCATGACATCCTGAACCTGAACCTGCATAGCTTTATTTAACCGCGGCAAAAAACATTTCCATACTTGTTCCTCATCTAAGTTCATGTTCTTATAGCAAAAAGAACATACTTCAGGATTGTTATATAATAACTCATGACATTTAATATTTATATCAGAGAGCCCTGTCATATCAAAAGCAACATGTCCTGTAGCATTCATATTTATAATTTCATAAGTCTCAGGATTTACTGTAATGTGAATATCTTTTCCATCTTCTATCTTTTCAATATCCCGGAACATCCGCAGCTTATCCTTTCCTTCTCTCTTAGCAGCCTGTAATGCATAACCGGAATATTTATACATTTGCTCATAAGACATATCTGCGGCAAAATTCAGCGCCATACCAGCAGAAACCGTAACATCAAATTCTTTTCCTTCTATGCTATATTTCCGACTAATATTTTCCCTGATTCTTTCCATATTTTCACGCATGCTGTCAGGTTCTTTAAGATTATAGAAAAACAGTAAAAATGTATCTCCGTTCACTCGCGCTTTAATACAAGGTATTAATATACTTTTCTTAAGCTGACTGCTTACTGCTTTTAGAATTTCATCCCCTGTGAGAAATCCACCATTTTCGTTAATCTTTTTGAAGTTATCCACATCTAAAAGCACTAATGCACAGCTATCTCTTTTTGCCTTTTTCAAACTTTCGTCAATTAAAAGCTTCGCTGTTTTAAAATTATAAAATCCACTTAATTCATCTAGCTCTGCTTTTTGTTTCAAAGATAATTCTCTTCTTTTTAATAAATCAATATCTTTCAAATATCCAAATAAAAATATCTCTCCGGACTCCGGTGAACGCATAGCACGAAGATTTAACGCCACCCATAAAATCAATCCGCTCTTTTGCTTCTGTCTAATCTCCAGATTAAAACTTTGCCGCTCCTTTAATACTTCTGGATTCATCTTTTCAGGTGCACATAACTGTTCAAAACGTTTTCTGTCATCTTCAATTGCAATTGTTTCGAAAATTTTATAATAAACACCTTCATATCCCTGTTCTGGCACTTTTACCTCGCCTTTTCCATTCAAACAATCCCAAAAGTTTTCCAGACGATTTTGGCTTAAATTAATCTGAAAGCTACAAATCATATCCTCCGACAGCAATTCTCTCAATCTTTCTTCCTCGAAAACACGAATTTCTGCCTCTTTCTGCATAGTAATGTCTTCCGATATACCAATTGCCCATATAGTCTTTCCCTTCATTCGCTGTATAGGCGTATAAGTTATCTTCTCCCAGTGATATACATCTTCTTTTGCTCCTGCTCTTACTCGCACTTCAATACTAATAGCTTTATCACTATCTTCAATTTTTCTGTAAAATTCTCTTATCAATTCTACATCTTCAGGATGAATACGACCATTTGAAATAACTGTTTCAGGAACATTTTCTACTATCATACCATATCCCTGTAATTTTTGAGACTCGTCTGTCTGAATAATCTGTTTCTTCCGAACATCCAACTCCCACATTTTTAAACGTGTATTCTTTCTGGCAATCTTAAATAGCTGTTCTGTACGCATCAGCCTTTCTTCCAGTTCTCGACGCTCTGTAATATCCACAATCATCCCCAATAATATTGGTGTTCCATCAATATGCATAAGAACTCCGGCATTCACATATACCCATCGTATCTCTCCGTCGCGCCTGCGAATTCTATACTCTAAGACAACTCGTCTTTTATTTTCAACAATTTTTTCCTCGATTTCACGGGTAATTCTTTCTTTATCTTCTTCGTAAAGAAGACTTTCCGCACAGTTATTCAGCTCTTCTGCCATCTGTTTTTTCGTATATCCATGCAATTCATAATAGCCATCATTGGCATATAACACCGGAAATCCTTCTGTCATAGCTGCTTTAAAAATCCCATCGCTGCTACTGTCACTGATTACACGTATTTCTTCATTAATATCCAGCTCTTTTTTATCAAGGTTTCTGATAATTCCGCTAAATAAATCTGGTTTTCCTTCCGCATCTCTTATCATACGCCCTTTACACATCAAATGTACCCATTCACCTTTTGCATTTTGGGTTCGATATACAATGGTATGTCTGTCAATTCTTCCGTCCAAGATTTCCTGATTACTGCGTAAAAACAGTTCCACATCTTCCGGATGTATTTTCTTACTCCAAAATACTGCCGCATCATCTAAAATCTGAGATGGTAGGCCGAAATCCAACATCATTTTATAGGAATATTTAAATTTCCCGGTTTTCAAATTTCCTACAAAAACATAATCATCAATAGTTTCATCTAAGGCATCAAAAAGATATTCCTTATTATATTGAAATGGTGTGATTTCATTTATTTTTCTATGTTTTTCTTCCAACTGTTTTTGGGCTTTAAAAATATGATAATCCCTTTTTTGAATATACATCTGCGCATCCACAAGAGAAAGAACATCCGAAACTGTCAGCCTTTCTCTCTCTCGTATAGTTGCCAGACCGTAACTAAAAGTAACATCATAATCAATCCCCACTGCTTTACGCCTGTCTTTCAACATTTTTAATATCTTTCTCATCCAGATATCTGCTTCACCAGTATCTTTATTCATAAAGACAATAATAAATTCATCCCCACTTAGTCGTAACACAAAATCCGGCTCAGACAATTCTGCCTTAATTGTCTGAGCAACGTATGTAAGAAGTCTATCCCCTTCTAAATGTCCATATGCATCATTTACCCATTTTAAGCCATCAATATCATAGAGAACTGCTGTAAACATTTCATCTTGTTTTAAATTTCTTAAAACCTCCGCTATCTTTTCTTTTCCTGCTTTTCGGTTCAAAATTCCTGTCAGCTCATCTGTTGCAGCATCTTCGCAAAGCTTAACGTACTCTGTAATATCAATAGCATTCTGTATATGGTACAGCTTTTCTCCCACATTCTCCAGAATATCCTCTATCAGATATACCTTATCTGTTATTGAATTATATTCTTTCCAAAAATACGGTTTACCCATTTCCTGTTTTTTTAATTCATCTATTTTACAAAACTCACATTGTTGCTTTTTATCTTTTTGTAATACTTCCCAACACTTTTTCCCTACTAGATTTTCCTCATGAAATGTTCGTTTACAACAGTCATTCATATATAATATTTCATTGGTTTCCGCATTCATAACACGTATATTGGAAGTAATTTTATCTAAAATCTTAGAAAAAAACTGTAAGTCAAAATTCTCTCTCATGAAATTTTTATCCCCTTTATAAAGTCCTTCTCACTTTCCACCTGTATCTATAGCAATTTCTAAACGTGCCATTTTCCCATTCCAAGGAATCAATTTATCTTTTATTATAAAATGTCTCTCTAAAAACAAATTATCTCTTTCCCATACCTGAAATTTTTCTCTTTGCAATTTACAATTATTACAATATTCACAAGATGTATCGCTTCCTTGAAATACCTGATAACATTTATGTCCTTTATAATCATAAATACCTGTTAATTTTCTGGCAGCCAAGTTCATATAATAAAGTTCACAAGTATCTACGTCACTGACATAAATAATTTCATCCATTCCTTCTACAATATTGACGATTTCATCTTTTTCGTTTTCAACTATAACATTTTCTTTTTCGATAATACTCATCTGATATAAGTCATTCTCTCTTTTTACTCTTTCCTGGTATTCCGGCTTCTCTTTATATATATACAATTTTTCAAATTCTTCTTTTGTATATGGCTTTGCAAAAAGGAATCCCTGAAGCAAATCAGGACTTAATTGCTGCAATGCTGCCAGTTCTTCTTCTGTTTCAACCCCTTCGCAGCAAACCTGTATCTGCGCAGAATGTGCCAGCTTAATAATATTGCTTAGCAAACGGTAATTATAATTATTACAATAAATTTGACTTACAAAACAACGATCTATTTTCGTTTCATCTACATCAATACTCTTTAAATATCTTAAACTGGAATACCCTGTTCCAAAATCATCAATAGAAATATGAATTCCATACCTTTTCCACTCATAAAAAATTTTATTAAAATAGCTATAATTCTGAAGCTGCATACTCTCTGTGACTTCCAACGTAAGTGCATTTCCCGGTATTCCAGCTTCTTCAATAATATCCAGAACAGTCTTGGTAATACTTTCCTGACATAACTGTACATAGGAAATATTAACGCTAATATGAAAATCTGTAAAAATCCTCCTCCAACTTGCACACTGTCTTGCAGCTGTTTTCAATACCCAGGTTCCCACCTCACAAATCAATCCGCTTTGCTCTAAAATAGGAATAAATTTTGCCGGGCTAATCAAACCTTCCGTAGGTGATTGATAACGAAGCAACGCTTCTGCTCCATAAATCTGAAAATTCTCCCCCTTTATCTGTGGTTGATAACAAAGGTAAAATCCTTCACAATGATTATTTACAGACTCTTTCAATTCATCCTGAAGCTTAATCCAATCTAAGCTTTTTTGATAATCCTCAGAAGAAAAGAAAGCCAACAGATTCTTCCCTTCGCGCTTTGCCCTGTCTAAAGCATTCTCCGCATACTGATATAAATATCCAATGTCTTCTCCTTCTGAATAAGATACAGCCCCTGCAGAGGCAGTACAACAATCTTTCAATTCCGTTTTTACAGAATTATAAAATTCTACAACCTCTTCTCTTTCTTTATTCGGAAAGTTTACTGCAAAACAATCTCCATCCAGTCTATATAACTTAATGAGATAATCTGCTTTTTCCTCCAAAACTACAGCTATCTTTTTAAGTAAATCGTTCCCAAACTCTCTTCCATTTTTCACATTGATATTTTTAAAATTATCAATATCTAAAATCATTAAATACCCGTCATCGTTTTTCAGATATTTTCCCATATCTTCTTTTAGTTTCTCACTATTCCAAAGTCCTGTAAGACTATCCAACTCTCGTCTTACCGCACTTTCCGATACGTTACCAATTAAAAATGCCGGAGTTCCATCTTCTTTCTTTAATACAGTTCCACGACAAACAATCCAAACTCTGTTTCCATTTTTATCGACAAGGCGATACTCCATACAATGGTTGTCATTTTCTCCACAGGTAATTCTGTTCATCTCACATTTTAACGATTCTAGGTCCTTTGGGTATACAATCTTACTCCATTCTGAAAGTGGAATACCACCTTTCTCTGAAACAATAGGATACTTCTCACAAATTTTTTCTGTAAAATAAATTCTATCATTTATAAGGTCATACAAATAGAAATAATCATCCGTACTATCATCTAAAAATCGAATTGTCTGCATATATATCTTTAATTCTTTATCTAAGCTTATCTGACTGTCCATTTTCTTCCTCTTCATATATTTTAAAACTATTTTTTTTCTCTCTTTTCACCTGATAAAGCGCCTCATCTGCTCTACGATACATTTCATGAATTTCTATATCTGCGTCAGAAATTAGTGCAACTCCCACAGATGCGGTAATCCGTACGGTTTTTCCATTCTTTTCGTAAACCTTGTCTAATTTTTTCAAAAGACTGGAAATGTTACGACTGACTGCCTCTCTTGGAATATCTTTTAGGAAAACAATAAATTCATCTCCTCCTAATCGTCCTATGACATCATAGCTCCGAAAATGCCTTTTTAAAATTTCTGCTATATCCTGAAGTGCTTGATCTCCTATTTGATGTCCCAAAGTATCATTCAAAACTTTAAAATTGTCTATGTCTAAAAATTACATAGGCATGAACAATCCCCGGTTTCTTCTCAAAAGTCTTTCGAAGAATTTCTATTTTCTCCTTACTGCTGTTTCGATTATATAAGCCTGTCAGCGAATCTCTGTCTGCCTTATCTCGAATTTTCTGCTTTTCTGTATAATCCTCTATCATACCAATACACTGACGAACATTTCCTTTTTCGTCTATCGGTGTTACAAGCTGAATTCGAAGATACATCATCTTTCCATCTTTCATAAAAGATACCAGAAAATCTCGTTTACCCTTTTTTGTTTTCATGTTTTCAAAAATCTGTTCCAGCTGTTGATAAAGCTCTTGATTTTCTGAACAATATCCTTTAAATACTTCCTGAAGATTCTGCGCCTCTTCCGGTAGTACTAAATCTCCTAATTTTCTATTGATGAACCTAAGCTTCTTTGATTCCATTTCATAATTCATAATGATAAAACCGGATTTTTCTGCTGCGATCAACATAACTTCTTCATCCAACAATAATTTTTCATTAAAGTCTTTCACCTGTTTTCTTTCCTGACTGGAATAATATAAAATTAACAAGAAAAGAAGTAAGATAGCCAAAACAATTTTTAATACCATAATGTATGCATTATGATTTAACATATAATCTACAGACTTTGTTATCTCTGAAAAATCTATAACACTAACTACACACCAATCATTTAACTTTAAAGGTATAAAATATATAATTTCTTTAGATTTCCCATCTGTAACTTCTGTATAAATCTGTTCATTGTTCTGAATCTTTTTTCGAATTTCTTCCGCACCTATCTGGCTTTCCAGACTTCCGATTCCATCAAAAATATTATCCTTTTTTCCAATAAGTGTAGATTTATTTTTGCTAATATAATTTCCATTCAAATCGACAATTTGAATATAAGTATTTTTGCCTTCGAGAACCGTATTATCATAAATTTTAAAAAAATCCAATTCGCTTACTCCGTAAAGAACTCCTACTGCTTCGTTTGCTTCATTTAAAATTGGAACTGCAATAATACAAATCTGTTTTTCTACAATATCGGAATATCTTATTTCTGTAGTTCCATGTTTTTTTTCTATGCATGTGCGAAAGTATTTCTTATTATCAAGATTTAATACTTCCCCATTTGTAACCAGAGCATTTCCTTCCTTATCTGCAATTCCCATTCTCTGGAATCCTACATCTCTCTTATCCAAAAAATCACTGAGATATTTTACATTTTCCTTACTTGCAACATTTTCCTCCTGAATATATTCGGTCAAACTATATAAAAGATTTACAAGACCTTCCAGTCTCTTTTCTACCACCGCACATCCCTGCATAGAAAGATTTTTCATTTCTTCAATCTGCATATCGTAAATACGTCGATGTGTCAACCTATAAAATTTAAATAAAGTACAACTAATAAAAATTATCGTCACTGCTAAAAAACTTAGAATAAAAATATATTTTTTCTTTCCTTTATTCTTCATAGGACTCTCCCCTGCTCAGTTAAATATTCAACTATATTTTATCATTATTTTAAAGAAAAACAAACCAAAAAGAGCTATTACTTGATAGATTATCTATCCCAGTAATAGCTCCCTCTTAATTTTATTTTTATTCCACTGTTGTAATTAACGCTTCACAACTTCCGTTAATTTCATATTCACCACTTCCTGCTGACATAAAGAAGCTGTCGCCCTTTCTATAAGGAATTTTTTCTTCTCCACAGGAAATTGTTCCTTCACCTTCCATAATTAAAATACTTACGAAAGAGTCTTCATTCACAGAACCTTTTACGTTACTTATTAGTTTTCCGTCCATGTTCAGACAGTCTACTGTGAAATAGTCACAGCTTGCAACATGAGGATAACAAGTATTTTTTCTGGAAATCGGAACGCGGTTGGTTACTTCCACTGCTTTATCAATGTGTAACTCTCTCTTCTTTCCATCTTTTCCTACACGGCCAAAATCATATACTCTGTAAGTCACGTTGGAGTTCTGCTGGATTTCTGCAATAACAATTCCTTTTCCGATTGCATGAATAGTTCCTGCTTCAATAAACAGCACATCACCTTTCTGTACCGGAACTGCATTTAAAACTTCCAACAAAGTATCTGTCTTAATTCTTTCTTCGAATTCTTCTTTGCTGACTTCTTTTTTAAATCCGTAATAAAGGAAAGCACCTTCTTCACAATCCATAATGTACCACATTTCTGTCTTTCCATACTGTCCTTCATTTTTCAGAGCGTATTCATTATCAGGATGTACCTGAATGGAAAGATTATCCTTCGCATCAATAAATTTAACCAGAATAGGAAATTCTTCAAATTTCTGACAGTTATTTCCCAGTACTTTTTTTCCTTCTAAGTCAATGTATTCCTGCAATGTTTTGCCTGCATAAGAACCATTTACAACATAAGAAGGTCCGTCCGGATGACAGGAAAGTTCCCAGCTTTCTGCCAGAATATCACCATCAAATTCTTTGTTATATTTCTCTACCAGACGATGTCCGCCCCATAAATAGTCTTTATAACTTGGACGTAATTTTAATAATGCCATTTTCTTATTCCTCCTCTGCCAACGCTCTGACTCCGCACATCAATGTATTCATTTTTGCTTCCGCATCTTCGCTGTCTGTTCCTCTTACACCTACATAAAACTTAATCTTAGGCTCTGTTCCTGATGGACGAACGCAGCACCATGCGTCATTTTCTAATTCAAAATAAAGTACGTTAGATTTTGGTAATCCAGTACCGTTTTCTTCTCCTGTTTTTGGATTTTTCACAATACCCAGTTCATAATCACGTAATGCCAAAACTTCAGATCCGCCCAACTCTGTAGGAACTTCTTTACGGATTTTTTCCATAATAGCAGCAATCTGTTTTGCTCCATTTTGACCTTTTAAAGTAATTGTACATAAATCTTCTTTATAGAAACCGTAAGTTTCAAAAAGATTATTCATTTGCTCGCAAAGAGTAATACCCTTGTCCATATAGTAAGCCGCTGCTTCACATAAAGCCATAACTGCAACAACAGCGTCTTTATCTCTGGCATGAGTACCTTCCAGACAACCATAGCTTTCTTCATATCCAAACAGGAATTCATTGGAATGTTCCTGCTCAAAGAACTTAATCTGCTCACCAATATACTTAAATCCTGTAAGCGTTTCAATGAGTTTTACATTATAAGCTTTTGCAATTCTCTTTGCCATTTTTCCAGATACAATTGTAGTAACTACTGCTCCGTTTTCAGGAAGAATACCCAGCTCTTTCTTCTGAGAAAGAAGATATTCCAAAATCAGCATACCGGACATATTTCCTGTAAAGCTCTTGTACTCTCCGTCTGCCGGATCTTTTGCATAGATACCTAAACGGTCAGCATCCGGATCTGTAGCCAGAATTAAATCTGCATCCTTCTCTTTTGCAAGTTCTAATGCTAATGCAAATGCTTTTTTATCTTCTGGATTTGGATAAGGAACTGTTGGGAAGTTTCCATCAGGAAGCTCCTGTTCTTTTACCACGTATACATTTTCAAATCCCAGTTCTTTCAAAATACGGCGTACAGGAATATTACCTGTTCCATGTAAAGGAGTATATACAATCTTAATCTTGTCTGCCTGACGTTTAATTGCTTCCGGACGCAATACCAGTTTCTTCAAAGCTTCAATATAGCGATCATCCATATCAGCACCAATGATTTCACAAAGTCCTGCTTCCATAGCTTCCTCACGGTTCATGGTTTTTACTTCATCGTAAGATTTAATGGCATTTACTTCTGCAATAATATCTTTATCACGAGGCGCTGTAATCTGAGCACCGTCTTCCCAGTATACTTTATATCCATTATACTCTGCCGGATTGTGGCTTGCTGTAACAACTACACCTGCTGTACAGCCAAGTTCTCTAAGTGCAAAGGACAGCATTGGTGTGGGGCGAAGTTCAGGGAAAATATATGCCTTGATGCCGTTTGCAGCCATACAAAGAGCTGTTTCCCATGCGAATTCTGTGGATTTATTTCTGGAGTCATAAGCAATGGCAATTCCTTTTTCCTGTGCATTTTCTTTCAGGATATAATTTGCCAAGCCCTGTGTTGCTTTTCTTACTGTGTAACGGTTCATTCTGTTTGTACCCGCTCCGATGATACCACGAAGACCGCCTGTTCCAAATTCCAGATTTTTATAAAATCTTTCTTCTATTTCTTCTTCATTGTCAGAAATACTTCTTAATTCTGCTTTTGTGTCCTCATCAAAATAAGGGGATTCACACCAAAAATTATAGCTTTCTCTAATATCCATATCTCTTTTCTCCTTAAAAAAGACTTAATGTTTCACTTCCCACAATCTGTCCCATTTCTTCCAAAATAATTTGTACTCTGCCCGGCTCTACAGTAAATTTCATTTCAGAATCCCAAACTGCAAACGCTTCAAAAGGTAATAAAATTTTTACTTTTGTACTTTCTCCCTTTTTTAGCCATACTTTATGAAAACCTTTTAACTCTTTTACACGACGCACTACGCTTCCCTGCTCCCCTGCAATATATACAAGAGGTACTGCATAGCCATCCTGTGCACCGATATTTTTAATAGTCATTTCTACCTCAATACCGTTTTTCTGAAGTTCCTCTATGGTTACATCATTGTTTCCAAAAGATACGTCCTCATACTCAAAATTTGTATAACTCTTTCCATATCCGAATGTATATGCAGCTCCATCCGGTATATTATAGTAATGCATGCTTCGATAGGAATTCTTATAATTATAGTAAACCGGAAGCTGACCGCTACATCTTGGAAGAGATACAGGAAGTCTTCCTGAAGGATTTACGTCTCCGAATAAAATTTCTGCAATGGCCTTTCCACCCTGCATACCCGGATAAAACGCATACAGAAGGGCATCTGATTTTTCTGATACCGGTTCCGGTGCATAAGCCCTGCCTCCAATAATTACCGTTATTACCTTAGAGCCGGTGGCAAATACCTTCTCTGCCAACTCTCTCTGTACAGCAGGAAGGGCAACATCCGCAGTATCAACACCTTCTCCGCAGTCCATGGAAACACCATGTTCAGAAATCGCAGCTCCATTTGCGTCAAAAGAAACTTCTCCAAAACGGCTGGAAGAACCACCTAACACTAAGATAGTAATATCAGCTTGTTCTGCAAGCTTCACAGCCTCTACCTGTTCTTCCTTCGTGCCGTCAAAGACACCACAGCCTCTGGCATAAACCACATCATCTCCAAGATAAGAACGTACACCATCTAATACAGTGCTGCACTTCTCTCTTTTCACCTGTGGACTATAATCGCCCAACTGATTATAAACTGCATCAGCATTTGGTCCGATTACCGCAATTTTCCCTACTTCTTTTGAAAGAGGTAAAATCTGATTTCTGTTTTCCAGAAGGACAACGGACTCTCTGGCAATGTCTAAGGCTTGCGGATACTTTTCATAAGAATAATCTTCCAATTTCTGATTTTCATCTAAAAGAGGGTGTTTAAAAATTCCTCTTTTAATTTTTAATTCTAATACCCTAAGAACTGCTCTGTCAATATCTTCTTCTGTAATGTAGCCATTTTCAAGAGCCTCTTCCAAACGTCCATAAGCTTCATCCCACAGTCCAATATCCACACCTGCACGCAAAGCGGCAGCTGCCGAGTGAACACAATCACCTGTTACAACATTCAACTGGTCAATAGCACAGCCGTCTGCCATTACTACTCCCTCAAAGCCCATTTCATCTCTTAAAATATCTGTTAAAAGATGGCGGTTTGCATGGCAAAATACTCCATCAATTTCATTATAAGCTGCCATAACACCGTCAACTCCCGCATCAGCGCAGGCTTTCATTGCCGGAAGATGAATTTCACGAAGTTCTCGCTCTCCGATTCTTGCTGCACTGGCATTGATACCTCCGGTACATTCGCCCTGTGCTGCAAAATGTTTTGCCACTACGGAAACACCCTCATCTTGAACTGCTTTTACAACCTGTTCTGCCATTTTTGAGCAGAGATATGGGTCTTCTGAAAAACATTCTTCACTACGTCCCCAACGTGGATCTCTCACCACATCAAGCAGAGAAATCAATGCCAAATCTACTCCCATCTCACGAAGCTGTTTACCACAAACACTATAAGCAGAATGAATCAATTCTGTATTAAATGTTGCTCCCATATTCAGATTTACGGGAAGAAGATAGCTGTCAAGGGCTTGATGCCCATGAGGACATTCTGTGCTTAATAATGCGGGAATACGCAGTCTGGAATGTTCCAGAACGTATTCCTGCATCTTGTTGTATGCCTTTACGGCGTTTTCGCCGTAAAGACCGTTTTCATAATTCTTCTGAGACCAGGGGTCTGCACGATAGAGACCGTACAAAGTTCCAAGCCCTCCATACTTCTCTACTTCATCTTTAAACTCCTGACTAAAGGAGATTTCTTCCCCGTTTCTCTCATAAATACCAAAACCATAAAGTTTTTGATTTAACTGTCCAATTTTTTCCTGCAGAGTCATTTTGTCAAGTAATTCTTTTGCCTCGGCACTGTAAGTATTTTTTTCATTATTTTAACCTCACCCTATAGGTCTTAATTTCATAAGGTTTCACAGATACAGTAAAGCTGTTGCCGCAAGCCTCGATATCAGCCTCTTTTTCTTCCATAAGATTACATTCTTCTACACTTTCCAGCATTCCTTCAGCAAAAGTCAGAGTTGCTTTTGTCAGGCTGTTTTCACAGTCATAAAGTCTGACAATCATGCCATCTCCATTTTCTGCCGGTTTTACTGTCTCTATAATAATATTATCTTTATCTGTAGAAATAAAGGATTTGCCTGTATTTTTCAATTCTCCTTTTGTTGCATAGGCTGGCTGATTGAGTTTATAAGCTTCCTGTACAGTTCCTGCAGCAGACCACATTTCTTTATGTGGATATAAAGCATAAGTAAATACGTGTTCTTCCTGGTCCGCAGTTTTATTTGGATCAATACCTGATTTAATCAGTGTAAGAGCAATATTGCTGTCTTTTGCAGAGTAACCGTATTTACAGTCATTCAACAGGCTGACGCCATAGTGACCTTCGGAAATATCCATCCATTTCTGTCCGCAGCTTTCAAATCTTGCTTCATCCCAGCTTGTATTTCCATGAATTTTTCTTTTCAGATTACCAAACTGTACTTCAAAAGTTGCCTCATCTGAGTGAATATTTACAGGGAAGTGAACCTTCAGTAAATGCTGATGTTCTTTCCAGTCTACCCATGTAGAGAAATCAATTCTTCTGCTGTCTGCATAGAAATGAATTTTCTGTTTAATAACAGAATTGCTGATTGTACGCTGAATTTCCAAAGTAGCACGTACAGGGCCTTCCTCTGTCCACTGAATTTTATCTGCTTTTTCAGCATCCCAGTATTTTTCGGAATAGTACATATCAATATCCCAGCAATCATAGTGCATTGGCTTGTCTTCATACATACGAAGGAGATTTCCCTTTTCTCCGGCTTTTAATACTTCGCGATCACACTCTTTGTCATAAATAGAAGTAAACAGACCGTTTTCATCAATAGAAATACGATAAAACGGAGTTTCTATTCCATTTTCTGTAATCTGAATTCTGGAAGCTTCTTCCTTAACAGTATCTAAAAGCTGTAAAGTTTTTCCGCCTTTTGCAGGAATATCTGTAATATATGCAACTGCTCCCTGAGCTGTTTCCTGTACCGGATAAATCTTACCGCTTTCATCAGTCAATGCTGCTGCATGGCAATCGCCTAAGCTTACAACATCATTTCTATCAAATCCTAATGTATTAAATACACTGATTTTATCCTGTCCGCCATCCATAAGAAGATTTAATTTTTCTGCAATCATTTCTGCCAGACGACTTTCAATTTCTGCATATTCTTTCTTAGTTACTTCGTATACTTCTGCAATAGAAGAACCTGGTAAAATATCATGGAACTGGTTCAGAAGAACTGTTCTCCAGATTTTATCCATTCTTCTTTTTCACTTGTTCCTGTAAGCACTTCTAATAATTCTGCATCCATTAAAAGCTGCTCACATCTGCGGTTAGAGCGTTTATTTCTTCCCATAGAAGTATAGGTTCCTCTGTGGTATTCGAAATAAAGTTCACCTTCCCATACAGGCAGGCTCTTATTTCCTTCCACACGCTCCTCAAGCTCTTCAAAATAATTTCCGGCGAACTCCTGACGTACCTTTGGAATTCCACGAATACCTTTTTCCATACGTTTAGAAGTTTCCAACATTTCTCTTGTAGGACCGCCGCCACCATCGCCATATCCAAATGCGATAAGAATATCATTGTTAATATCCTTGTTCTGATAGCGATGCCATCCGCCCAGAATAGCGTCTGGATGTAACATACCGTTATAGGTTGTAAAGAAATCAGCTTCACTCTGTCCTACGCCTAAAGTCGTAATCAGGTGAGTGAAAATTTCACTTCCGTCAATTCCTCTCCACATCATTGTGTCATAAGGAACTTTATTAATCTGATTCCATGCCAGTTTTGTAGTCATGAAGTATTTAATACCGCTCTTCTTCATAATCTGAGGAAGTGCTCCTGAATATCCGAATACATCCGGAAGCCATAAAATACGGCTGTCAATGCCAAATTCATCTTTAAAGAACTTCTTTCCGTAAAGGAACTGACGCACCAGTGACTCACCGCTTGTTAAATTACAGTCAGCTTCTACCCACATTCCGCCTTCCGGTTCCCATCTGCCTTCTTTTACACGCTCTTTAATCTTTTCATAAGTTTCCGGATATCTTTCTTTCAAAAATTGATACAGAGCCGGCTGACTGGACATAAATTTATATTCCGGATATTCATCCATATATTTCAGTACTGTGGAAAACTTCTCGCAACTTTTTCTCTTGTCTGTGCCACTGTCCAAAGCCATGCCACGTCAATATGTGTATGTCCGATACAAGAAGCAATAACATCCTCGTATCCACTCATATCTTCATATAATGCTTTTTGAATATAGTTATGAGCTTCTTCTATAGACTGATAAAATTCTTCAGAATAAGGAGTACGTAAATCCAAGAGATTAACTGTATTATTCAGGATTGTACGCAAATCCTTTCTCACTTTATCGTCTTCCTGCATTCTGGAAAATCCCTGAAGTGGAACAACAATATCATAATAAATCTCATTAATTGTTTCATCTACTTCTACTGTTTCCATTGTAAAGGTCAGTTCAGCGAACATAACACCTGTGTATCCCTGTAAATCAATAGTATAGGTTTCACCCTCTTTTGCACATCTTTCCAACATTACTGTCTGATGATTCAAATCCATTCCCTGTGTCATCTGTCCGTTTACAAACAACAAAAATTGTGGATTTTTTGCGTAATCCCAATGGTCTACCTGTGTTGCCACCTTAAGATAAAGAGTTTTTCCATCCATACTCTTCGGAACAGTATATTCTGCTCTGAACCAATAATGTTCATCCGGTCCATACCAATGCATAGTCTTGCTGTCAAACTCTTCCCATGGTTCTGCTGACTGATCTGCTTCATGAGGGTAAAAATATAATCCCTTCTTATAAACAACTCCCTTTACCGGCTCTTTCTTTACAAAAGCTAATTCTTTTAATTCATTGCATATTACGGAAATTCTGTCTTCAATAAATCTCATGCGCTCGCGTCACTCCTTATACCTATTATTTCTCCTTACGGAGGGTTTGCATCTGGGAATATCAATACATTTTCGGCGAATTTGTCGAGCACGCTTTGAGATTACAAGCTCAAAGTGAGCGCAGACTGAGCGTAAAATGTATTGATATCCTCAAGATGAAAATGCTCCCAGATGCATCTAATGCACCTGGGAGCACTTTCCTGTTGTGAAACTATCCAACAGGTTCATTAAAAAGCATTTTCTTTAATATATTTTAACATATCATCAACAGTTGTAAAGGCAAGACCTGTAACTGTATCTGCACAACCATAATAAATGGCAATTCTTCCTGTATCAGCATCTGTAAGAGTTGCACATGGGAATACTACGTTCGGTACATCTCCTACACATTCATATAATTCGTAAGGTCCTAATACATAAGCTTTAGAACGTGCAATTACTTTCCATGGCTCATTTAAGTCTAAAAGTGCTGCACCCATACGGTATACAAATCCGTTACATGTGTTGATAACACCATGGTAAATCAATAACCATCCTTCATCTGTCTCAATCGGAACAGGACCCGGACCAATCTTTGTAGACTGCCATGCTGAGATATCGCCTTTTTCTGTGGACATTACATGTCTGTGGTGTCCCCAGTATTCCAAATCAGGGCTCTGACTGCAGAAGATATCACCGAATGGTGTATGTCCTGTATCACTTGGTCTGCTCAGCATCATATAATTTCCATTGATTTTTCTTGGGAAAAGCACACCATTTCTGTTATATGGTAAAAATGCGTTTTCTAACTGATGAAAAGTCTTAAAATCAAAAGTATAAGCTACACCGATTGTTGGGCCATGATATCCATTACACCATGTGATGTAGTATCTGTCTTCGATAAAGCAAACACGTGGATCATAACGATATTCTCTCTTTGTAACTTCAGAATCACCTTCAAAAGTAATTGGTTCATGGTTAATTTCCCAGTGGATACCATCTTTTGAAAATCCTGCAAAGATATCCATACTTACACATTTACTGTCGCATCTGAATACACCTGCAAATCCATCTTCAAAAGGTACCACAGCACTGTTGAAAATACTGTTAGAGCTTGGAATATCATTGCGGTTAATGATTGGATTTTGTGTGTATCTCCAAATCGGCATGTTATAATTTTCAGGCTTTTCCTGCCATGGAATATTTTTTAATGAATTTCCAATAATCTTTGACATTTGTCCTCCTCGTCAGAACAGGGGCATCCTCCATTCCTCAGAAAATGCCCCACTTCTTATATTCTCAGTTAATTTAGTAACTTTGTTTTATCGATACTGAATTATTTTGCAGCGTCAATCTGTTTCTGTGCTTCTGCACGAATTGTTTCCCAACCTGCTGTTTCCAGTTCGCTTTCGATTGTCTTAATCAATTCTCTTGGATCCTGAGCGCCTGTGAAGAATTCTGAATAGTATTTTTCATATACGGCACGGCAGTTTGCAAGTTCTGTTTCAATCTTAGATGTATCAAGGTTAAATCCAAGTAATACAGATGGTGTTGCATTTTCATTTAATTCTTTAACTTCATCCCACTGGTTGAATGTTTCGATTGCCTGCTGAGTTACATTAAAGAATGTACCCTGTGTATAACCAGCCATTCCCCAGTCTGTAGTTAATCTGTTAACTTTTCCGTCATCTGTGTATTCGAAGTCAGAGCCTTCTACACCATAGTAGAATAAGTCACGTACTTTAGAATCTGTATTAACTAAGTTTAATAACTGTAAAGCTTTTTCTGGGTTTTTGCATCCTGAGTAAATACCATTAATAGAACCACGTACTGTTGTGTTGGAAACTACAGTATCACCATATTTTACTGCTACACAATTGTTGATACCATTGTTTGGTCCCCATGTAGTAGTTGCAGCGCCACTCCATCCCTGTGCTGCAAAGAATGTTCTGTATTTGTTAGAGTCATCAGCTGTTGGTGCATCACCATTAATAAGTCCTTCTTTGTACATTTTGTGAATGATATCAAGGTTTGCTAAAATGTCTTCATCTGCTAATGGGTTTACAACTGTCTTAGATTCATCTGTGTATTTAACACCTAATACAGGTAAACTTGCACTTAAGTCATCAAATCCAAGGTTAACAAGGAAGTTTGCACCGTTTTTAGACATGTAGTATGGTGCTGTTCCTTCGCCTTCTTTAATTGTTTTTAATGCATCATACAGAGAATTGAAGTCAGTGATTGCATTAACATCAATGCTGTATTTATCTGCCATATCCTGATCCCAAACAAAGTATTCTGTAAGGGAACTATCTTTGTAAGATGGAACACCATAAATTTTTCCATCAACTTTCATTGCTGTCCAGTAATCTTCTGGAATCATTTCATACAAGTCAGATGCTTCTTTTGGTAACATTTCTGTTAAGTCCATTAAAGAACCATTTGCGATTTCTGCATTGTAACGTGTCTGGTCTGTGAAGAGAATATCAAAATATTCACCAGAGTTTGTGATAACACTTCTTCTGTTATCCCAGTCACCCCATGGAACGATTTCCATTTCTACATTTACACCGATTTTTTCTTCCAGGTATGGATTAATCTGTTTCAGCCATTCGTCGTAATTCTTAGGCATACCATTTCCTACCTGAATCCATTTTAATGTTACAACATCACTTGAGCTTTCACCTTTTTTAGCTTCTCCTTTTTGCCATCTGAACCGCAGCCTGCTAACAGCCCCATACTCATTGCAGCTACAAGTCCTAATGCAACAACTTGTCTTTTTTTC
>ENA-OQCW01000279-OQCW01000279.1-human-gut-metagenome-genome-assembly--contig:-NODE-279-length-35493-cov-9.279817_pt1 | contig 35493 bp, 19 predicted proteins | sample MGYA00242767_ERZ504593 | MGnify/ENA primary metagenome ERZ504593 (study PRJEB26092, sample SAMD00036307) | human gut metagenome | host: Homo sapiens | study: EMG produced TPA metagenomics assembly of... | reverse complement strand
AGAGCTCCATTGAGGAGATTTACAGTGCTTATACCAATGCAAAGGCACAGTATGACAATTACCAGAATATGTATCAGTATACAAATACCCCAAATGAGGGACTTAAGAATTTTATCGAAGAGCTGGAAGAGAAAATGCCTTCGGATATTACAGTGGAGAACTTCAGCTCTACAGGAACGCAGGTCAGCTTTTCCATGCGTGTGGGAAGCAAATCAGCAGCAGCAAACACGATCATGCAGCTTCGTACCTTTGAGAGCCTGTCTACTGTAACCACTACAGGAATTGACGAGGCTGAGGATGGAACCGTATCCTTAAGTGTACTCTGTACATATTCAGATCCGGCACCGCTGGACAGCTCAGGAGAGTAATAGGAGGCAGGATTAATTATGGACATGAATATTTCTATGCGTGATAAAAAAATACTGCTGATGTTTCTTGGAGTAGGTGTTTTTGCAGCAGGATATTTCTTCGGATACAGACCGCAGATGGAAGAGGCACAGAGCATCCAGGCATCAACCGAACCTTTGAAAACAAGGCTGGATGACCTGCTGAAGCTGGCTGCAGACAGGGATTTTTATCTGAAAGAAACAGAAGATATCAATGCAAAGGTCAGCGAATATACATCTGCATTTCCGGCAGATATCCGTCCTGAAGACGGAATCGTACTTTCTATGAATATGGAGAACTCCCTGGATATGCAGATCTCCAATGTAGGTCTGGGCACAAGAGAGTTTGTGGCTTCTCTGGACGGAAGTACAGAAGATCCTCTGGCAGGTTTGCCTGACCAGACTCTCTCAGAGCAGGCAAATGAGCAGACCCAGTCTCAGCTTGATGAGATCGAGGGCACAGATGTAGTCGGAGAGAATGAGCGTCAGGCTGCCTCCGAGGCAGAAGTGGAGAATCTGAACAGTGTGTTCACCAGTCCTGTACTCTACCGGACACAGGACACCATGCAGTTTACGGGAACCTATGCCAGCCTGAAGGATATGGTTGATTATCTGGCTGACCAGACAGGCAGGATGACATTGGACAATGTAAATGCTTCCTTTGATTCCTCCACAGGAAATCTGAGCGGAAGCATTACCGTAAACCTGTTTGCCATGGCAGGAACTGGAAAGACCTATACAGAGCCGGATGCAGGAAGTGTGGCATACGGAACCAGCAATATTTTCGGTACTATTGAGTCTGGTAAGAAGAGTAAGAAAAGCAAAAAGAGTAAGAAGAAAGCCGCAGAGACAGCTGATGCACAGAGTGCAGACAGCACGACAGACCAGGCGGCTTCCGATACTGGCGCTGACGGCCAGAATACCAACAGTCAGGAAGGAGAAAATACGCAGGATGCAGCAGCCCCTGTTGATAGCGCCGAGCAGGCACAATAAGGAAAGTATGTTAGAGGGGAGAGGTACAGGGCCCCTCTATTTGCATTTTTATGGAAATGATGGATTCCTGTACGAAATAAAAAATACGGAATGAAAGTATAATTATGAAAAGATTTTATGAGAAATTTCGATATTGTAGAAATAATCTTGCGGATAAATGATAAAAAAAGACAGGAGGGAGCATCGGGATGGACAGTAAAAGAAGGGAAAGATCAAATGCAGGTATGTCATTGATCGAAGTGATCGTTGCGGTCAGTATTTTTTCCATAGCAGCGGCGGTGCTTCTTCAGAGCTTTGTTACCTCACAGAGAATCAACAAGAAATCAAATCTATATCTGGAGGCAACTACGGTGGCACAGAATATCATGGAGGAGATTAAATCCAAAGATTTTGAGGATGTGTCTCTGGCATTTAATTATCCGATTGATGTTCTTACCGGTCAGTCAAGACTATCTTTTCTTAATTCGGACAAGAGCAGAATTAATACCGGAGAAGCGAATTCCATTGGTGTAAGGGAAATCGTGAAGGATGGAGATGAGTATAACGACGTACGTCTTTATAATTCTCTGGATGGAGATAATACGTCGAGGGTAACTGCATCGGTTATTTCTAAGGATAATGGCGTAACCTATGAGTTTAATCCCAGAAAAACAGGAGATAATGCAGGAAAATATTATTTTGAACTTACAAATGTAACAAATAATCATGAGACATTTGATGCTCTGGTGAAGTTTGACGGAGGAAGAAGTTCCGGATATAAGAAAAAAACAGCCACGAACAATGAAGAAGGAAAGAATGATTATCTGGCTCCGAATATTTCGAAGCTGGATACGAAGACAAATGCATTCCTGATCATGGGTAAAAACTGGGATGAGAATGCGATGAATGTGATCGCAACAGAACAGCTTCAGGCAGCGCAGAAGTTATGGGCTCAGGATCTGGCTGATTATATCCGCGGAGCGTCCGAGGAAGAGCAGAAAAGGCTGACGGAGGAATTTACTTCACAATATCCAAGGCCGACAGAAAAGCTGAGTACGGAAGATATTTATGCACAGACAAAGAGAACGCTTTATGTGAAGATTGAAGAGAGCGGCGGAACAATTAAGACAGAAGCGAAGTATGTCCTGAATACATATGATTATGTGAAAAAGGGCGGAAATAAATATGAGCGAATGGATATCTGTCCGTGCCATGGCCAGTCAGAAAATGGTAAAGTCAGCGGATGTTTCTGCACATATGAGAGTGCTTACTGGACATTTTACAGTTCAGAAGCTGACACAAAACTGAAAAATCTTTATGTATTTTATTATCCAAATTATGAATCAAAAAGCAGTACGAAGCCGCTGGATCGTATAGTTATTGAGAATACGGATAACTATCCGGCTAAGGTATATGTAACAAAACAAAGAGATGAGGAAGAGAATACGCCAACTTCTGCGCAGGAGAATTCCTATCGTATGTCTTTGACGGTTAAAGAATCTCCGGTCAAACTGGAACAGACGAACTGGAATACAAACCCCAGCCTTTATAAGGCACAGACAAAGTTAAGAACAAATCTTGATTATAATATCAGTGATTTTGACAAAATTCTTACCCGCCCGAAGATCAGCCAGATGCAGCTGACTTATCAGGCTGTTACGAAAGATGGCCGTAATGACAGAAAGAAGACCGGAGCCGCTGCAAAGCAGATTCTAAGCTACAACGGTCTGGATGATAAGATAGAAACAGACAGAATCTATACTGCGACAGTGGATGTCTATAAAGTAGGGGCGGCTGCAAAGGGATTTCCGAAAGAGGATCTGGTAGCAAGCCTTGACGGAGCGAAAGAGAATTGATAACAGGGAGTAAAGATATGAACGATTGGAAAGATACAGCCAGAAAACAGAATAAAGGTTTTTCGCTGATTACTGTGATTATTGCGGTAGCTTTTATCGGAATTCTCGGACTTCTTGTTCTGTATATGGCATTGAGTAATTTTCAGATGAAGATCACAGATTTAAAAGGTAAAGACAGCTTTTATACAGCTGAGCGGGCGATTGAGGAAATCCGTGTAGGTTTACAGGAAGACGTGGGTGATTCTATGTCTGAAGCATATATTAAGGTTCTGGAAACCTATAACAAAGATGCGGATTCAACAGATATAGTGCTTGACAAGCAAAGACAGAGCGATTTTATAGATGAGTTTATCAAAAAACTGGCTGGCAGGTTAAAAAACGGAACAAATCAGAATGAATATAACCTGGAACATCTGACAGATTATCTTGATCTTAACAACAGCGAAAAGTTTGATTCCACAAAAGAAACACTGATCGTTACTACACCGTCTGACAAAACACCTGTAATGACAAAGGATAAAAAAAGTGGAATTTTGTTAAAAAATCTGAAAGTAATCTATGTTGACCCGAAGGGATATGCTTCAATAATAGAAACCGATATCCGTCTTGGAATTCCGAAAGTACAGTTCCCGACACCGTCTACGCTTCCGGACCTTATGAATATGATTGTTGTTGCTGATAAAGGCATTATCTGTGAGGCCGGAGGAAATGAGACGACTACAATATCAGGAAGTATTTACTCTGGTATTTTAAAGAATATTACAGATAACACGATTCTGGAAAAGAATCCACGGACGAGTATCTGGGTTCAGTCCGGGGCAAATCTGGATATTCAAAGCGGTGATAAAGTTGTCAGCGCAGGTGAGATTTATACGGATCAGAATGCAACGTTTACCAGTGAGACAGGAGTGACATTCTGGGCACAAGGTGTGAAATTATCTTCTGCACAGGCAAATCTTCTGGGAACTACCTATTTCTCAGATGACCTGACGATAGAATCAGGAAATAGCAGTAGAGTAACGATTCAGGGTGAGTATTATGGATATGGATATCCGGAATCTGCCAGAAACTCAAAAAACGACTATATGTATGATGCTGCTGATGGAAAATGGAGTGATACTGCACTTAGCAGTTCAATTGTGATCAATGGAAAAAATACGACGTTAGATCTGTCTGGCGTTCGAAAACTGATGCTTGCAGGAAGAAGTTACATTGGTACATCGGGTGTAAGACCTGTCAGTGGGACAAGTAATTCAAATGATGTTATGATGGGCGAAAGTATTACCGTGAAGGGGACACAGCTTGCATATCTGCTTCCGCCGGAACTGATTGATACCTCCGGATTAAAGACGCCGGATATGGATATTAAGAATCCAATGTCTTATTCAGATTATGAAGAAAGTGGTCTGATGCAGATGGATTCGATTCCTTTAAAAATGGATACTGCATCAGCAGAGCTCGGAAATAAAACACTCAATGAAATCGGTGTGGATTCTCAGAAGCCTGTGCAGGAAGTTTTTTATAACAATAATGCGGATGAAGGATATGTATATTTTTATCTGAATTTCAGCAATACAAGTGAAGGAAACCGTGCTGCTTCAGATTTTATGTATAATTATTATATGAATAATTCTACTGTGAAAACAAATCTGGATAAATATTTATCTTTCTATTTCAGCAATACCAACAGTGGAATTAAAGTGAAGGACATGAAGAATTATATCCGTTATGTCACAAACGGAAACGTTCTCTCTTATGAGGGCGGAGAAGCGGCAGAGGGTGGAACAGGTGCACAGGGAAATATGACTACTGCTACCAGTGCAGAAGTTTCTCAGGCTCTTTTGCAGGAACAGAAGAATTATCAGAATATGTGGTATGCATTGAATCGAAAGATGATCACCAGTGTGGATCTTTTAAATAAGGAAGTAAAAGATTCAGATGGAATTACACATGATGAGACGGACAGCAGCAGAGGCGTTTTTGACAATATGGTTAATGAAAAAGAGATGATACAGTTTCTTCAGGTAAAACAGCCCGGAACTCTGGAATTTACATTTAAAGCAAGTGCAGAAGATGACAGTCTTCAGGCAATCATGGCACATAATGGAAAATCCAGTACTTTTAAGGTAAAGAATGCAGACGGCACAGAATCAGAAACAACTGTTAATGGAACAAATAAACCTTTAACCATTACTTCTGCCATGGCGGATAAACTGAGACTTGTTGTATGTACCGGCGATGTAGTAATTGAACCTGGGGTTCATTTTCAGGGAATTATCATGGCAAAAGGAAGAATTACGCTTGGTTCGGGAGCAAGTCTTGAATCTGCTCCGTTAGAGGCTGCCAAAGTATTCCAGGCACAGATGGCATCTGATAAAAATATGTCACCGAAGAGTTTTTTCTGGGAGGGTGACAAATATGTTCTCGGAAATAGTAATACATCGAATGAATCAACGGACAGTGGACGTGTTTTGGATACTTATGATCTGGCAGACTGTGTTACTTATGAAAACTGGAGAAAAGAATAGAGTTGAAAAAGGATATGTATAAATTAAAATCAGAGTATTGCGGTCAAAAGAAGAATAAAGGTTTTACACTTGTGGAAATGGTTATTACTGTAGCTATTTTTGCCATTTTGCTTGGAATGATTACTCCTTCTCTGAATTCAGTGCTTGGTTTTCGTGTTCAGCGTGCGACGAATTCCATAGCATCTGCGCTGGATAAAACAAGAAGAGAGGCAATGAGCAGACTGGTAGGAGAAATGAAGTTAGAATATCGGTCTGACGGATATTATATTACGTATTATCTGGACAGGGGCAAAGAAGGTGCTGAATCATCCAGAATAAGAAATGATGATTCGGAAAAAATCGCACCTGCGGGAACGAGAATCAGTTATACGGACAGTACAGGACAGACATATAATCTGTGGGAGGGTGACAGAAATTCTATTATCCTTACTTATAACCGTGCAACTGGTGGTTTTCTTCCTATCCAGTCAAATGAATGGGAGCAGAATCAGATTCTGGCAGTACTTGGTTGTGGGGAGGATATTCCGTTGGAAAGAGATGAAAGTTTACCGTATTGCCAGACAATCACAGTCAGAGGCGGGATGCGCACCCGTGTGATTACTCTGAATAAAGATACAGGAAAGTACACGGTCAGGGCGCAGTAAAACAGCATAAAACCGGATCTGCAAAACCGGAAATAAGGAGAGAATAAGTTAAGAGGAGAAATTGCTGCATGAAAGGAACACAGAGAAGAACAATCAGAAAAGAGAAAAATAACAGTGCCGGTTTCACTTTAATAGAGATGATTGTTACAGTGGCAATCATCGCAATTTTCTCCGGCGTTGTGGTAACATTGATTACTACGGGTTCCAGCCTCTTCAGGGGCGTTTCCGGAAATACGAAATCTCAGGTGAAGGCACAGGAAACACTGGATGAGATTGAAGATCTGATCATAGATGCAAACAGAAGTATTTATTACGCATACGGTTCAGGAACTGATATGGGAACGCAGATTATCAGCGACATTGATGACTCTAATGCGGCATCAAAAACTTTTATTGCCTGCAATGAATACGAAAATGGCGATGGAACCAGCCGTTATGTTTTTGATGTGCTTGACTGGGTGGGAAGTGAAGGAAAACTTTATTACAGTCAGCGTGAGTACACAAAGGCAAGCAGCAATACGGAAGAAGAAAATGAGAATGGCACAGGCGACAATTCAGAAAATCAGCAGACAGTGGATACCAGTGGGATTTCTGCAGAAAGCATGGACAATGGAGTTGCTGTATTTGCATCAGCCGACAATGATAGTGGTAATGGAGTTGTTTCCGGAGGCAGTTCAGATAAGGCAAAAGATTCTAAAGAATTAATTGCACGTTCTGTGTTTGCAGAGGGAATTGAGAATTTCACAGCAGATGTGACGAAGGTGGAGAGTGAACGGATCGTGCGTTTCCGTTTAACTACAGAAGAAAATGGGAAAAAAGTGAAAACACTTCACACGGTTAATCTCAGAAACCGGATTCAGGTCATGAAACCGGATGATGCTTTTGCAACAGCCAGCAGTACAGATGTAAGGATTAATATCGTTGGTGCACCGGATTCTATCGATGCAGGTAAATCAAAGATCCTGGGATATAATCTGACTGGAAATGGTTCCATTGATCCGACAACATTGAAATGGGAAATTGTAGATGGAACAGAAAAAGGATATTTTCCGGAACTTGATCCTACATATGGAAAGCTTACAATCAATGACAATGCAACCGGAACAGTCACTGTAATTGTGTCTGCAGAAACATCCGATGGAAAACAGAGAGTAACTTCTGCACCGGTGACGATTAAGATTAATAATACTAAGACGGTGACGGGGATTAAGACAGAGAATGTCGAAATTATATTAGGTTTGGATACAGAAGAAACTGTTTCATACGATTTAAATGATTATATAAAATGGTCGGAAGTATATAGTGATAATACAGATTCGGGAAATTCTTATGTAAAAGTTGTGTGGAGCGGAGGGACAAATGGAACTACAGTTCAGGAAAATGGTCTGATAAATATTGAAAAGAGCGAGGGTACATCTCAGGCAAATGGAGTAATTTCTGTAAATGCTTCCTATGAAGTAGGTGGAAAAGCATTTTCGGCTACAGCGACTGTAAATTTAGCTCGACTTGAAATAATAAATCCATCGGGTGAATATTATCTGGGTGATAATAAAGTTTCACCAGAATATAATTATTATATTGGCGGTAAAAAAAGGAACTTGTCCTCTACGCCACAGTTTACTGTAGATGGAATGACATATCAGGAAGGAAATGCATTTACAACCGAGGAAAATGGAGAATGGAAAGCAAAAGCGACAGTTTCAGTAAATAGTGGAAGTTTGGCAACGGGACATTCTACATTTAGTGTTAATACAGATTTTTATCGTATGAATATCTGGTGTAAAAATAAAGTATCCGGACAGAATGTTACGACTGTATATCCTGGTAATACATATGATTGTTCTTATTATAATGCTTCAACCGGATTTTATGTGGATGCAGACAGAGCAGATTATTCTTGGAAATATAGTGTACAGTGGAAAATTTTAAAGAGTTCAAGTGAAAAGACGTCTGTTAGTAATGATTTATTCTATAATGATCAGCATACTGCTAAATTATATGTTGATGAAAGTGAGCAGGGATTTTCTATATCTGCTGAATTGACATTTTATGTAGAAAATGAGAATAAAGAGGTAATAAAAAGACGTTATAAAGGCGTGGCTAATATTGGAGTTGTGCATGGCGTGGAAATAGTATCACCGAAGACATCAGTAGTTATAGGAAATAAATATCCATTGAAGGCTAAAGTAATAGAAACTTATTTATCTAATCCATATTCAAATGGGAAACCAGAATATGCTACAGCAGAAATAGAAGATGGATTAACTACACCGAAGTGGTCGATTGATCCAAGTAGTGGAGGATTTGATTCTTCTGGCGTTGCTCCATGGGATGTGCAGGTATGGCAGCAAAATACTACATTAAGCATTAGCGTAGAGAATGGCCATCTTTTATGGGTTGGAACTGGAGATAATCCTAAGATATACGAAGCTTCAGTTCCAATTGAAGTTTTAGAAAAACCTATTACGCGTTTTAGAGTAGAAGATGAAGGAAAAAATCAGAGCACAACAATCACCATTAACGATATGATTAAATTAACTGCTGATTTAGAAATTGATGGAGCGGAAATTAAAAATTCGGATCATATCACTTGGAGATGTAAAAAAGATGGTGAGTTACGCACAGATATTTTGCCGTACTCCAATAATTTAAATAACACTTTCAAACTGGAATATGATAAGAAAAAAATGGGAGTTTATGTCGTTACAGCTGTCTATAAGTCAGATAGAGGAACGGAAACAGAATCGGAACCTTATACGATAACGGTGACTGATAACTAGAGGTATATGGATAGTGAGGAGATTGTTTCAAATGAAAATCAGACGTAAAAAAATACTACTATCTGGCGTTGCAGTAACTGTAGCCGGAGTACTGGGAGTTGGAGCATTGCTCCAGACCAGTATTTCTGTACAGGCCTCTCCTGCAATGATGCCAGGTATTGAAGAGATTGTAAATGAAACATCCAAAGATGAACCTTTTCGGATTCTCGAAATCGTGGATTCTGAAGATGAGGCAGAAATCGGGTATTATATATCCGGTCAGGAGCCGTATATCAAACTGTATAAAGACGAAAACGGAAATGCCATGTTTTTTTCGAGTCTGGAAGATGGATTAAGTAAGCTGTCGGAAAAGCAGCGAAAAGAATTTGCCACGAATAAAAAAACAGACGAAAACGGAAATGTATCTTCCGCAGGGAAAAATATAGAGAGTCTTTGCGGAGATTCCGCAGAAGAGTATCCGCTTGCATACTCAGAATATCAGGAGCAGTATTTTGTTTCCTCTGAAGATGGATGGAAGAGAGTTGATTTCGTAGATGCTGATGGCAATCCAAGAACTGATACAGTAAAGATTCGGGGACATTATCAGGAAAACACTGCCGGAAACGGACAGTATACGAAAGAGGAACAGACTTATTATCCAATTCGTAAAAATGTCACAGAAGATAATGCCAAAACAAACAAATATCGTGAGAATATAGAAAATTTCTATTATTCTGATGATGAAGAAGCACAGGCTCCATATGCGCTGACATTTGCAGAAGTAAAAAATGAAGACGTTAATAATGCATTAAAAGATGCAAATGACAGAGGGCAGACTACCATTCTTCCAGAATATGATTATTCTAATGGAAAGTATGGATATTATGAAAATGTATATGCAGATTTCACAGAAGATATTGCAAATAATATCCAGAAAAATATTTTTAAATTTCCAGGAGAAAATCCGGTTGTAGATGAAAGCAGAGCGGTATTGATTCAGGATAATACTCCACAGGGAGCTTCGGCATTTACTGCAGGAGAAGAAGCAGAATTTTCAACTGTAAATGATGGCAGTGAGACAACAGCTGCTTCACAGTCCGAATTTGCGGGGGAAACATCAGATAATTCAGGAGCAGATGCGTTTTCAACAGGAGATTTTGGAGACGGAACTTCGGATGGCGATGCTCAGATTCCATCTTCACAGGATACTTCACAGACAGCAGGAATGGCAGATGAGCTGACTGATAATGCACAGGCGGAAGAACAGACTTCTAAAGGCCGAACGATCCTACTTGGATTTGCTAATGAAGAAACAAAGGGAACGACAGAGAATCCGTATATTTATCTGGGAGAAAATATACAGGCGTATCCGTATTATAAATATACTCTGGTAGGAGATCTGGAGAAGATCAAAGCTCTGGCACAGGACAACCAGAAAAAAGATGCAGAAAGTGTCACAAATAAAACACAGATCGTACGTAATGAGAAAGATATTACACTGGAAGATGGACAATATTGGTACTGGAAAATGGATACTGCAAGCGGACAGCTTGCCAGATATCCTCTTTCCATAGTGACCGGACGTCAGGCAGTACCTTACAGTGACATAAAGAAAATAGATAGCAGTCTGGATTACAACTATTATTACACTGTAGAAAAAGCATATTTCTGCTGTGAAGCTTCTGCTGATGCAAAACTTCCTACAGATTATCAATATTATGGATGGTATTATGCGTCTTATCCGCAGAATGACGGAAATACCTATATTAAAGTAACAGACGGTGATGGAAAAGTTGCAACGCATTATATTTCCGATGCAGAATATAAATTGACTCCCGGAACTGGAGATTATGATTTTATTCCGAATGAACAGGAACCGGAGCAGACAGTAGAAGTAAATCATATATTTTATCAGGGCGGATATGTAAACCACGACTGGTTTAAGCGATACGTATTTCATTTATCACCTGATGACGAAGAACAGTTTGCGAATTTTGACATTAAAGTTGATACGATTACGGCTCAGGAATTTAACGAAAAATATGGTACCCAAACAGCAGCTGTCAGTACGGAAAATGCAGAAGCGGCAGCTGATATTGCTGACAGTGCAGCCGGAGATGATGGTGCTTCATCAGATTCTGAAACGGATCAGCTTTCTGATGAAACACAGATGGAGGAACCTCAGCAGGAAGAAGCGCAGACAGAAGAATCACAGACAGAAGAGCCACAGGAAGACGGGGGTGAAACATCTGAGGTTGATTCTATGGTCAGTGAAGCAGGAGTTGAGTTAGTTTCTATTGAAAATGAAATAAATGATAATGTACCCGATGAATTCCAGGATGGAACAGATGCTGCATCAGACACTGATAATACAGATGCACAGCAGGCAGAGAGTGAGACTGTAACATCCGGAACACCGGATGCCGATTTTTCAGATGGTGAAAGCGATGGTACAAGTGCCTTTTCAGCGGGGACAGCACAGACTGCGACAATTGCAGACAGTGAACTGTCACAATATGATCTGATTTATGTAAATGGAATCGTCACAACTGAAGCAGTGCAGGCGATGGGAACCATCCCTGTAATGATTAATTCTGTAAAGGCATATAGAGAAAATGATTTGCTGGAGGCATTTTCTGCTTATACAGAGCCGGACGATGCAGATAGGCATTATGTGGACAGAATGGTTTATTTCTTTAAAAATACTTTTTCTGATGACAATCCTTCTGGCTTAATAAACAGAGACTTTCATACAAATTTCAATTCAGAATCAGAGGGAAGCACATTTACAGATGGAAGCAGGTCGGAAGGATTTGAAGAGATTCTGAAATATATCGAAAGTGAAAACCAGTATCGTCAGATCGGACAGACAACAGATGAATCGCAGTCATTATCAGATGGAGAAGAAAACTCTGACAGTGAAAGTTCGTTTTCCGCAAATAACTCGAAGGTTCAGTTATTGAGTAAAGAGCTGACACAGGCAAGAGCGATTGAGTATATTATCAATTATCAGTATAAACGTAATTTAAATACGAAAAGCAGTATTAAGGTGTTGGAAATAGAACCGGCAAAAACCGGAAGTACACTTGATCAGAATACCGTATTAGGATGGCTGGGCAAAAACACGAATGATCCAATTGAGATATATACGGTGACAGCTGATTGTGAGCAAAATTCAGGAAATGAGAAACATCCGGCATCTTATATTTTAGATTCTGATCAAAACCTATTCTGGCATTCAGCATGGAATAGCAGTGGAACGAATTATCATGCATCAGGAAATCATACTTTAACGATAACTCTGAAAAAGGCATCTGATATCAGCGGATTTATATACACCCCCAGAAGATATAGTACAAATGGGGATCAGAATGGAAAAATACTGAATTTTGCAATAAGCCTGTATGATAAAAACGGTAAGGAACTGTTAAAGGATGAAACAAATGACAAAGAATTATATACAGACAGAACAGATAATACAAGTAAAACATATACATTTAAAGATGGAAAAACTTATAAAAATGTAAAGAAAATAACGATAAGAATAACGAATGCATATCATAACAATACAACGAGTGACACGATAGCGTCATGTGCGCATCTGGAATTTTTTAATAGTGAGAATATACAGACACAGGTTACCGTTACATCTATGACTGCATCTGAGTATGTAGGACATGTTGATGATATTAATTCTGAATATGACATGATTTACATTGGGGATTCTTTGAATGAAAGTTCGCGTGATATAAGGATTAATGGTACAAAACCTATGTTATATACCCATGTGGGCGGTGCGATTAGTTTGAATGACATACATACAGGAAGTGGTTCGAACGATATAAGAAAGTTATCTCTTATGGGAATGCTGAATATTGATTATATTGTAGGATCAAATGGCAAAAAAAAGATGCGTGATACAAAATTGTATAATACGGGAGAGAATGGAGAGACACAATATGCTGGTCTGGGATCATTCAGGGGGTCGGGAAATGACATTACAAAACAGCAATATAATGAGTTACTGGATTTTGTAAAAAGTGGATATCCGGTTGTACTTGGAAATTCTCTGGTAGACAGCAAAAGTGGGAAAATATCTACACAGACTGTAGATAACTCATCCTGGTATTATAGGTTTCTGAATGAGGCATTTTCATATGGAAATGTAGCTACAGTCAGTGGACTGTCAGATTCACAATTTACTTTTTTTGCGAATCTTGCAAAACCGGTAATCGAGTTTACTGACACTGGAAGACCGCCGGAAGTTCCGCGTACAGGAGGAAGTCAAAGTTCATCCAATACCGGCTATTTGTCGGCAGATAAGGAAAACATAGAATATACATTTACTGTCAAAAATGACTCAGATGCAACACCGGCCAGTACGACTTATAATTGTCAGCTATATTTTGACCTGAATTTTGATGGTAACCTTTCCGACGCAGAAGAGCAGAGTAAGTATATAGAAATATGTGATGAAGTAGGAAATGTACTATCCAGAAAAGACGGAGTATATCAATTACGGATTGGCAAGACTTATACGGTGTCAAGAAAGATTCCTTATGATTATTTCAAAGCTATTAACTGGAAATTACAGCTGGTAAGTAATTCCAATCCCAGCGTTAGAACTTCAGTAACCGGATATTCCAAGCGTAATAAGCAAGATAGTAAACAGATAATTCATGTTTTACAGATTATACCATCTGGAGGTGATGCTAATTTTCATACATGGAATTTGAAAACAGATTGGGATGATCATAACAGTTGGTTTTATAAAGAAATGTCTGCTGTAGAAGATTTTACATTGGATATTGATACAAAAACAGTTACAGAATATGTAACTAATCAGAAAGGGCTAAAAGAAGGTACAATAAAAAAAGAAGATTCACTGTTATATGAAAAGGACATGCTGATTCTGGGATTTGGAGATGTATATCAGAATATAGATAATACGGATGGTGCAGTAGATAATATAAAGAGATTTATACAGAATGGTAAAAGTGTTATTTTTACGCATGACACTACATCAAATATTAACTGGTATTATGAAGAATTTGATGCCGATCCTGTTACAGAGGATGGAAAACAGATCAAGGATGGATGGCTATGGAACAATAACAGAAAAGATTGGGGATATTCTCTTAATTCTCTGTTTCGTAGTATAGCGGGACTTGACCGCTATGGAATTACAAATGATGAGGCATATTCAATTAAAGGGGGAAATACCAATATCTCAAGCCTTCTAAAAGTCGGAAATATGTTGTCTGCAAATGCATCAGATGTGGATTTTGATTATATGGAACAGATGGTTGGTGATGTAGCTTATGTTACGAATTCTAACCGTTCTCAGAGTTATATGCAGACGCAGGGATACACCAATAAAGAAATTACTAAAATGAAAGCCGGGGATGAAGTAAATAGCATCACAAAAGTAAATGATGGAATTATTACAGAATATCCTTATAAATTAAAAGATGGGGTCAGTCAGACATATACCGTTGCGAACACTCATGGACAGTATTATCAGCTGGCACTGGAAAAAGATCTTGATATTAATGGAGTCAGCGATGGAAAGAACGATATTGTAGTCTGGTATTGCCTGAGTGGAGATTATTATCAGAATTCGCCTAATGATGTAAGAAATAACTATTATTTTTACAGTCGTGGTAATGTTATCTATACAGGTGTGGGACACAGAAAGGTTACCGGAAAAGACGAAGTAGATCTTTTTGTTAATGCAATTGTAGCTGCTGCAAACATCACCGCGGTTAGTCCTTATGTGGATTTCGTAAAAACACTGAATCCTGCTGCGCAGGTAGAGAAGACCCGGTATTATGCAACGGATCAGACGAGCTGGACTCAAACGGGTGCCAATACTCTGGAGAAAGATATGGATTTTTATATTAATATAAAGGATTATAATATGATCAGTTCCAGTCTCAGCCAGGAGGATCAGGATAAAGAGGACATGACTGTTGAATTTTATATTGGTGGAAACAGTATAGAGGACAGCGTGTCTATTAATTCCGTAATTGGAAAAATGATTCCGTATAATAAGAATGCAGATGTAGTTACTCTGGATACTTCAGACGGATTATTCCATCTGAAAGACAGAGATAATGATGCGTATAAGATCAGTATATCAGATATTGAACAGTATTTGCAGGAATCAGGTGGAAATTATAAGAATAACTGTAATCTTTATGTTAAAGTTACAAGTAAGGCGGCTCTTTATGGTGAATTAAAAGAAAATTCATCAGTGACATCAGTTTCATTAAAACAGCGTCAGCTTTTTGAGCTAGATTAATATAAAGAGATATATTGGATTGGAACTGGGAGTCCCGTCCTCTTACTTTCCTGGATGCAGAGGTAGTCGCAGGGACTGGTTGGGGTCGGGGGGGGACCGGTTGGGGTCGCACCCCCTGTCGGGAAAATAAAGAAACGAAATTTGTCTTAAAAGTTCTCTAAAGAAAGTATAAAAATCTAACTGAGTCACAGACTGGCACCCACCCAGTCTGTGGCTTTCTTCATTCCCTGGTTGACACACCGGCTATCATTTGCTACATTAAAATTACATATCTGGGAAAGTTCTAAGGCTGTTCGGTCAATCTGATTCCACATATGAAGCGAAAATAAATATGGTGGAAACAGTACAACGGCACATATAAATTCTGCAGAAACGATGCTGTTTCCTCCATCATAAGGAAAGGAGCATGCAGATGCAGAATGAAAGAAAAAAACTGGAAGAGCTAAACCTGCTGGATGATTTTCTCTTCAATGCCATGATGACATATCCGAAGAACTCCGGCAGTTCCTGAATTATATGGAGAACACAACCCAGACAAATGCAGTAAATGATACACTGAAAGATATCCAGAAAATGGTGGATAACAAGTCAATATAGCAGTTACTTAATATTCGCTGTACTAGCTAATTCGGTGGCCGTATGTTTTATATAAGTAGATGACAGGAAAATTATTTCCGCAGTTTTTCTTCATCCAGCAAGTTTAGTTTTTTTGCAGAAAGTACAAGCTCTGTTTGCAGAAATGCAAGATTGCAGGCTGTTAAAAATGCATCCATAAGTAAATCGATACTGATCACTAATGCAATTCCTGCAGAGGGGATTCCTAATTGTGCAAATAAAATGGTATAACAGGATAAACCTCCGCCGGGGATTGGCGGTGTTGCAATTGCCAGAATCGTACTGGTTATAATGGAGGTTATGATCCAGACAATGGTTATCTCTGTACCAAAGCTCTGACCAGTACATAGGGATATAATAAAAAACTGGATCGCTCCACTTGGCATAAAAATGATTTGTCCGATAGAAACACCAAAGTTAATTAACTTTTTATCTATGCCAAGTGCCTTGCAGCTTTCAATGTTAGTTCCAAAAGCGGCTGATGAGGAGGCAGTAGAAAGTGCGATTAAAAAGGTAGGAAGTAATTTTTTTATTAAAACTCCGGGCTTTACTCTGCACTTCCAACAGACCATACTAATATAAAATATGAGAATTATACTTGTAATGAGTATAACTAAAATAATCTGTTTTATAAGACTGGATATATTTTTCAGGTTACCGGATAAAAACAGATTCATCATGCTGATAAATACAAACAGCGGGATAAGCTTGCTGATATAAGTCATAAGCAGCTGGATCAAAGTATTGATCTGGGAAACTATTTTTGCCATTCCTGATACGGAATCCCCTAACACCAATGTACCTGCACCACATATACATGCGAGAAAAATGATCTGCAGTGCATTTCCTGTCTGAAATGGAGAGATAATATTGCCTGGAATAATATTCAGTACCATTTGGTAAAGATCCATAATGGCGCTTCCTGAAATGTGATTCTTTCCTGAGAAAGATATAAAAAGCCAGGAGACCATCAAACCGGCTGCGATCAGGATCAGAAAGGCAAATGATGTGAATCGGATGATCAGACGTTTGCCAATTTTGCCAAAGGTTGCAGCATCTCCCATTTCATATATTCCACAATATACAGCCAAAAAGATCATTGGACCTGCAATAAGAGTTAAAATGTCCATGAATGTATCAAATATCGGAGAAACAAACCAGGTCTGCACCATATTTCCTACGTTGGGCAGTCCAAATGAAAGAGCAGCTCCGCATATGATGCCAAGAAGGATCCCCAGCATCACAGATCTTAGTTGCCCTGATTGTTTATTTGATAAGGTTAACTTTAGGAAATTCTTTCCATTTTCGTAATGGTACTCAAGAAATAAACCCAAAGTAGTCAGAAGAGAACTTCCATTACTGATCATTGATGTTAATTCATCCTGATATTCATTGGGATTTACCATTTTTCCCTCAGCAGATAAAAGAATATAGGTTCTGCCAAATTTAGAACCACTTGTAAATGTACAGCTGGTGTTTTCTCCAAGTTCATGTATCCAGATTTCCCTAACATTTTCAATACTTAATCGAAAACGTAAAATGTCTTTTGGATTAATTTTCATTTGCTACAATAAATTACTGGTTAATTGGCTGAACCGGTCAATTTCTGATGCATGCAGAAGAAATTTTTCTGTTGTTTTTTGCATTTAATATCCCCTCGTTTTTATATTTTCCTTATTATAGCCTTATTAATATTTTACGTCAACAGACATGGTATGTCAAAACCGCTTGATATGAGTGTATTTATACCTGTAATATAAAATATATCAGATAAGATATAGTTGATTGAGAGGAACAGGTGAGGTACTTCCAAGAATAAATCCAGAGTTTACAGTCCATACTCCACAATGAAAAAGTTCAGGACAAAGAAATAGCTTTTATTATTTAAAGATTCTTAAAAACGGTACTCAGAAGATTAAAGAAAACACAAAGAGTGATGATACAAAAATTATTGTTTTAACTCAAACCAGAGTCTGTAATAAAGTTTTGTTTTCGGATCAGAAAGATTATCCTGCAATAGATCGGTCAGTTTATTCAAACGTTTAATGAGACTGCTTCTATGAATAAAAAGGGCCTGGGCTGTGGGAGTAATGTTCATTTCGTTTTCAAGGTAGACCTGAAGAGTATGCAGATATTCAGTGTTTTTTCTGGCATCATAGGCAATTACACGACGTAATGCCTCTGTAGTCAATAATTCCCTGGAAATTCTGGTGGTACATTCGTGTAACAGGAATGATACGATATTATTCGTAAAAAAATTCAGAGTCTGGGTACTGTTTTGCAGACTATAATCGGCTTGGATAAGACATTCATCCAATTGTTCCAGTCTGGAAAAAGAATTGCTGATGCCTGCACAGTAATTCATACGTTCCAACATATCTTTGAAGGATAAAAAAAGTTCTGGAGGAGCCTTCCTGTTTAGGTATTTTCAGCAAACCTATAATATGCTGATGATAAATAGTTGAGGTCAGAATCTGTGGGACAAAGGAGTATAATGCAGCATGCATGTATTCTTTTGGCATACAGGAGGTTTTATTGGTCTCATGAAGTTTAAAACAATATAATTCTTCGTTATCAGACAAGATCAGTTCTTTTTGTTCATTAGGAGTCAGAGGCTGGTGACGAAGAAGTTTTTGAAGAACGTTATTTTCATAAGTATTAGTTGAACTCACGCTGCGAAGGTGTTTCTCAAAAGCAATCTGGAAAACAGAGAAAAAATAATCGGCAAGGGAAAAATCACTGTCGCGAAAAGGGTGCTCTGTTTCTGTAATAGAAATACAGCCGGTAAAATATCCAAGAGGAAACAGGTTGTTACAATAAGAGCGAAAATTATTATCTTTCAATGAAGAAATATAAGGAACGGAAATACGACGTTCCAAATTACAGACATTTTTTATTGACTCAGTCATATTCGGACGCATGGTATGAGGCGTATTATCTATATGGACTTTTCTTTTTCCGTGAGAGTCAGTTTCCCAGACAGTTTCAAAAATAATCGAAAGAGAATGATCAATTACATTAATCTGGTTTTTGAACAGTTCGGCGCCAAGCCGGAGTATATCCTGAATTTCATAGTCGGCCTGCTTTTCAAGTTCTTTATGGAGCATAAAATCCCAGTGATCAAAAAAATCATATATATGGCAAATTGCATTAAAGACAGAAGTAAAACTGGAAGAACCATTTATTTGTAACAGAGAAATGCCACTTTCCTGCCAGTTAAAGGGGACAGGAGATCCGACACAGATAAAAGAACATCCACTGACGGGTGTTATGAAAGGAAGAAGTTCTGCACGGAGAAGATAAGTGTTCCCTGTAATTACGGACGTGTCTGCTTCACAGAGAAAAGGACGAGAACATACAAGTTTATCCTGAGCTTCACCATAAAGGCGAGTTTGCAGCTCTGGTGGCAGGTAATCTTTTAATATGGTCAGATTTAAGTTCATGAAAAATCCTCCTTACATGGTGTTAAAATTGATACTATTTAGTATACCGTAAATGGACACAGAAAAGTGTAAAATTGGATAAAAACGATAAAAAGAATCAAAAATGACACAAATATAAAATAAAGGTGTCATTTTTAATACCGTTATAAAGTGCTTAACTATAAGTTGAAATCAAAAAAGAGAGTACAAATTAATATATACAATGAATGAAAATTCAATTAGCAGAGCCTGTAGTTTGAAAATGAAATCCTATATACTGATGTTATCAGAAAATCTACGTTGCCTTAAAGAAATGGACAACAATAGTTTTTCAAAATGATCGGAAAGAAGGAAAAAGATTATGAGTAAAAAATTAGACCCCCGTATTCCAAAAGATTCCGGAAGCAAATCTCTTACAAACTATGCGGCTTTGTGTTCCCCATGGAATCATCTGGTAGGTTATCAAGAGGCAATGCACTGGTTATCGAGATATAATGCCTCATTCAGCGCAGCCTGTATGCAGGCATACAGAATTCTTATGCCAGATTACAGAGAAAGGGCACAGGCAATGTGCGAAGCAGCATACCAGAAATTATATTATACAATGAAACAGTATGGAAAACCGCAGATGGCACAGCATAATGTACATCCGTTCTGCAGAGGAAGTTTTGTCGGAGCACTTGTAGGAGATTCGGGCGATGATGCATTGCTTATGTGTGGACGTGTACAGGATTTTGGAACCTATCGTGCAGAAAAAGAACTGGATGTATGTGACTGGGACATTGTAGGCTCTGAGCTATGTCGTGCAACTACACAGTCTCTGGAAGCGAGCAGTCGCGCCTGGTCAGAAGAACTGAGAGCAGGAACACAGCTTGAATTTCATATGGTAGAAGCAAAAGGCTGCGGGGACTGCCATTGCAGGATTGTTGCAGAAAGTCGTGAAAAATATCCGATGCCATCCCATGAACAGTGGGAATGCTTTGGACCGATCGCAACGGAAGATCAGATCAAATACACTAAAGAAGAGGATATGGTTTCTGAATCAATGGTATTTCGTGAGGAAACTAATTATACTTTTGCGAATGGCACTAATATGGAAGATGATTCTAATAGTGTTGCTGGACTTATGAGACGTTCAAATGCAGCAGCAGGATATATTTTCCCTACAATATCGTATCTGCTTCGCCAGGGTAAACTGGATGAAAAAACCGTGGAACACGTATTTCACTGTGTATGTGAAGCTGCAGGAAAAACTGCGTTCGGAGAAAGGACATCAATTGAAGGAATCCGTAAATGGATGGGAACACCGGAAGCAGTGAAAGATGGACGTGTGATGGGCGGATATCTGGAAATGTTTTTTCAGGCAATGGGATTGAAATATGAGGTTGAAGCATTTAACAAAGAAGAAGTTCAGTATATTGTAGATCGTAATAACTTGACTGTATATAATCCGGGAATGGCAGATGCATATGTTGCATACTGGTATGGAATGACCAAGACACTTGTGAATGCACAATGGTCTTTGTGGGAAATCAAAGATGACACTCCGGCAGACAAATTAAGAATCAGAATAGCAAAGAAAATCGATAAGTTCTGTTAGGATATTACGGGAAAAGCGAGGATTGGATATGTATAAGAATATTTATAAATATGATGACATGAAACGCAGAGAGCATATGGCGGTCCGTGAGCATGTAGGCTGGTATCTGTGGACACATCAGTTGGTAGAAGTGCAGGGAGAGGATGCACGGGATTTTCTGGATCTTCTTTGCACAAAGATGATATCAACATTGAAAACAGGAAAGGAGCGATATACAACAATTCTGGATGAGAATGCAGAAATTATTGATGATGTAGTAGTATTTCGATTGGAAGAACAGAAATTCTGGGTATCAACATTATTTGCTGGGAATCTGATCCATTGGATGGCATCACATCAGGGAAATCGGAAGATAACATACAAAGATGTGACAGACCAATATCATATGTATGCTGTACAGGGACCGGATTCTATGGAAATGATCAATAAACTGACCAAAAATCCTATAGATGAACTGAAATTTTTCTCATTTGAAAAGAATCAGATAGAAGAACTCCCTGTCATAATCAATCGTGCCGGATTTACAGGAGAAAAGAAAGGATACGAGATATACGTTGCAGCAGATCAGGCAGACAGAATAGAAGAGCTTTTACACAAAACAGGAGATGCCATGGGAGCAGTGGAAGTAACAGAGTTCCAGGTTATGGCATGGACGCTTCCGACAGAAGCCGGTTTTTATTATATGCGTGATCTTCGTCATACAAATCCTCTGGAAGTTGGAATGGAAAAAGGGATTGGATGGGATAAAGAATTTATTGGTAAAGAAGCTTTACTGAAAATAAAGGAAGAAGTTCCGTTGCGTGAAATGGTTGGTTTTACAGTAGATGAAGCAGATGTTTATATTCAGGGACGACATCTGGGAGGCCCTGGACAGGCCGTACTTGTAGATGGAGAAGAAGTAGGAAGAGTATATAAATTTGTATATAGTTATGTGAAAGATAAAAATATTGGTTATATTCTTGCCAGGAAAAATACACTGAAGCCAGGAGATAAAATTAAGATTAACGGTTACGATGCGGAAATTACAGAAAAATATTTTCTTTAAAGGAGGAATTACTAATGAGATTGGAAAATAAGGTAGCAGTTGTTACAGGTGCATCCTCTGGAATGGGAAAAGCCATAACTACCCGTTTTGTACAGGAAGGTGCAAAAGTTGTTGCTGTAGCAAGAAGAATAGAACGTTTGGAAGAACTGGCAGAGAGCCTAAAAGGTGAACCGGGGGAAATAGAGATTTTTTCAGCAGATATTACATCAGTTGATAAAAATAATGAAATGATTGATTTTGCGGTTGAAAAGTTTGGTCATCTGGATATTCTTGTAAATAATGCGGGAATTATGGACGATATGAGCCCAGTTGGTGACATGACAGATGAAATGTTGGATCGCGTAATGAAAATAAACGGGTATGCACCGATTTATGCAATGCGTAAGGCTGTTCAGGTATTTTTGAAACAGGAAAAAGGTGGAAATATCATTAATGTAACATCTGTTGGTGTAGATCATAATACAGCAGGAGCGGCGTATGCGGCTTCCAAGGCAGCTGTAGCAGCGGTGTCAAGGAATGTAACGTTCCAGTATATGAGCCAGAAAATCAGATGCAATAACATAGCACCGGGAGGAATAAGTACAGAAATATCAAAATCCATGGGAATGCCTAATATGGTCGGATTTGGAAATGTCAAAAAACTTCTGGGAATTGCACCAGAAATGGGAAGTGCAGAAGACATTGCTAATGCGGCACTGTATCTGGCATCAGATGAATCAAAGTATGTAAATGGGGCGGTTATCACGGTTGATGGTGGATGGACCTGTCTGTAAATATTCTGCTCTGTATGTTTGGCACCTGGATGATGTTTCTTGCCAGCATTTGCAATCAGAGAAATCGTAATTCCAGTCAGTGTAAGGTATATTGACAAAAGTGCTTTCTACAGATGCAGCATGTTGGATAAGAAATGTTTGAATATTTCGGATGGATCTGACTTTTTTAAAGATTAAAGATCTTGATATTGGTATCGAAAATATGTTTATTTCTCCGCGGCTTTTCTTCCAGGATGGGAGAGTACCGCGGAGTATTTTTTGAGAAGGAAGTATTGTAGGAGACCGGTTGGGGTCGCACCCCCTGTCGGGACAGACTGAACCCCACCCAGCCTGTGGCTTTTTTTCTTTATGATGTTTTTACGGTACAGAGCTTTCTTCTTTTCTCTTGCCTCTTGCCATCTTTGCGGGATACCATTTTTCAAACCATATTGTAAAAAATCCCATCAAGATTGGAATTAAATTGTTTACAATGATAAGCAGATTTCCAAACCCGGTTCTTCTGAGCAGAAAGGTCCAGACTGCTGTCAGTACATATAACAATCCCCATGCCGCTACAAGAATATAATTTGTCTTCATGAAGAGAGGGTTTTGATGTGCACTTTCACCACCATAATTGTATTTTACATAAGCAGCGCATAAAGGTTCTTTTGTCAGGCATGAAAGCAGCCAGAACAATCCAAACACAAGATATCCTATATTTGTAGGAATATCTCCATTCCCGGTTACATTTGCTGCTGCGGAAAGTACAGCAACGGCTATCATAGAGAGTTGATCCCAGATCACAAATTCATGATTTCTCATAGTAAACGGTATGCCTGCCACTACGATAAGAGTTATCAAAGCCCCCACTTTAGGAGCAATAGAAACAGCAATCCAAAAGGCAATCCATGGTATAAGCATTGTCATCATAGAAGGATTTTTCTTCTCAATCATGTTTGGAGATTTTTTCTCAGGATTTTTGACTGTAGATGTGCTTCCAAAGAATTTATCCCAATTGATCATCAAGGAGAAATCACCGGATACCGTATACATCTGTTTCCCCAATGCCTCTGCGCCACCAATTTCTCCACGAGAAATAGCTGACCATACAGAAAAAGGTGTATCGATGCGAGTAGTTGGAGAAAGGCTTCCATCTGTAAAAATCTGGCTTCCGGTCTTGTTAAGTCGAATCTGATACGTATGATCCAAATCGGTAAAATGTATCTCAAGTACGCGTTCTTTTCCGTCATAGGCGTCTTTATTGTAAAGAGCGGCCATTTGCCGGGTAAATACAAGATCCTCAGGTTCTTTCTCTCCGGTCGTTTTGTTAATACCCCAGCTGGCATCTGCCATTTTTTCAAATACATCTCTGGGATATAAAAGTGTATGGAGTACAGCATCTGTTTCTTTCGATATTGCTCCTGTCATTGCATATTCAGAGCCTGCACATTTTACTGCAGCAAGATATTCATTTGTTCTCACTGACAATTCCTTTACACGAAACAATTCTCCCTGACCGCAAAAAATGGTCGTATAATTTCCCCTGCCAAGGAAATGGTCAAACATCCGCAATACACTGTCATAATTTTCGTCGGCAGAATAAAAGCCACAGGTAGAGATTAATACGTGTCTCTTGCCTTCCATATCATATCTGGCATCATGACTGCCGCTTCCGTATCCGTCCTGCCTTGAACTCATAAAAGGAAGACTCATAGGAAGCTGACGATCGATCAAATTCTTTAACATACCGGGAACATTAAAATAGTACAGTGGAAAAGACCATAAAATTAAATCAGCACGAATCAGTTTTTTAATGACTGTTTGCATATCATCATTTATACAGCATCTCCCGGGTGTTTTCTGCCAGCATGTAAAGCATCCCTTACACGCACCTATATTCATTGAAGCTATATGCAGTTCATCAACAGATAACTCTTCTTTATTACTCGTACATCCGTTTTCCAATCCCTTAATAAAGCTGTATGCAAGCTTTAATGAATTACTTCTTTTGCCTTTTGGGCTTCCGTTGATCAGAAGTATCCTCATCTCTATGCCCTCCATTCCTTTATTTCTGATAATGAAAGTGTACCCTTTCATATGTGGATTGTCAACAAAACCAGAGGGGGTATGAAATAAAGAAAAAATATTATTGTTGTACTGCATGATGAGTAAGTGGTATAATAATACAAGTTTATATTGCAGAAAAAAGCTGTTGTTCGTGAGAGGCTGGGAATAATGATTGAGTGGAAACAAATGACGATGCAGGAAGCAGAGAATAAAATGGAGGTGCTTCGGGAGATTTTTGATGTAGTTCGTCTCCTGAAAGGGAGTGATCTGCAGGCTGCCGGAATGGAAAGCAAGCTTGCAGGAAGAGAAAATCTTTGCCAGTGTTATGCTTTCTGGAATAAAGATAAAAGATGTGAGAATTGCATTTCCCTTAAAGCACTGGAGGAGAAGAAACAGACATCCAAAATTGAATTTCTTGATTCTGATATGTATCAGGTATTTGCAAGGTATCTGGAGATTGACAGTGAGCCTTATGTAATGGAAATGCTGAAAAAGCTGGACGAAAGCACACTGACTGATGAGGAAGGATATGAAAAACTGACGGAAAAGCTGACAGTATATAGCGAAAAGCTGTATAGGGATGTGCTGACAGGGGCGTATAATCGCAGATATTTTGAGGAAAAAGTCAAAAATATGTCTTTGAATGCCGGAGTTGCAGTTATCGATCTGGATGATTTCAAATTGTTCAATGATACTTATGGTCATGATGGAGGAGATCTGGTACTGACAACCGTAGTAAATGTAATTCGACATTATATCCGTCGCACGGATATTCTGGTGCGCTATGGAGGAGATGAATTTCTGCTGATCCTGCCTGGAATTGAGAAGGAAGTCTTTTCACAGAAGCTCCGTATGATCCAGGAGAAGATCCATGCGACGCATATTCCGGGTTTTAATCGTCTGAAGCTTTCAGTGAGCATTGGTGGAGCTATGTTTACCCATGGCAGATTGGAGGAAGCAATCACCAAAGCAGACAGACTTATGTATATGGCCAAGGGACATAAAAATATAGTAGTGACCCGGTGGGAGCAGAAGCAAAATACAGGCAAGATGGAAAAAAGTAACCTGCCTCAGCTTCTGGTTGTTGATGATTCTGAAATGAACCGTGAGATACTTAAGGAAATTCTGGGAAAAGAATACCGGATACTGGAGGCCTGTGACGGGGAAGAGGCTCTGAAGATGTTAGAGCAGTATGGAACTGAAATCTCATTGGTCCTGTTAGATATTATTATGCCAAAAATGGATGGATTTGAAGTACTCGCCTATATGAACAGAGATAAATGGATCGAGGATATACCGGTGATCATGATTTCCAGTGAAGGATCAGAGAGTTATATCCGCCGTGCCTATGAACTGGGGGCTTCAGATTATATAAGCAGACCATTTGATACCAAGGTGGTATATCAGCGGGTTATCAATATGATCAAGCTTTATGCCAAGCAAAGGCGTCTGATCCATCTGGTAACAGATCAGATTTATGAGAAAGAGAAAAACAACCGTATGATGACCGGGATTCTCAGTCAGATTGTAGAGTTCCGAAATGGTGAAAGCGGGCTTCATGTGTTGCATATTAATATTCTGACTCAGCTTTTGCTGGAGAAATTGATGCGAAAATCAGAGAATTACGATTTTTCCTGGTCTCAGCAGCATATGATCGCCACAGCTTCCGCACTTCATGATATCGGTAAGATTGGAATTGATGAAAAAATTCTGAATAAACCCGGAAAGCTTACAAAGGAAGAATTTGAAGCCATGAAACAGCACACGATCATAGGTGCCCGGATGCTTGACAGGCTGGAAATGTATCATGATGAAGAGATGATGAAATATGCCTATGAAATATGCCGCTGGCATCATGAACGTTATGATGGAAAAGGATATCCGGATGGCCTGAAGGGAGAAGAAATCCCTATATCTGCACAGGTGGTATCACTGGCAGATGTGTATGATGCCCTGGTAAGTGACCGGGTATATAAGAAAGCATATTCTCATGAAAAGGCAATGGAGATGATCCTAAATGGAGAATGCGGAATGTTTAATCCTCTTCTTTTGGAATGTCTGGTGGAAATTCAGGATAAAGTACGCAAGGAACTTGGTATTAAAGATGTGAATGAATGTCTGGAATATCTGGAAGAGAGAAACAGATAAAATCCCCCTGAAAAGAGCTTAAACTCAGCGATGAATGGGTGCACATTTCTGTAGATCTGAATGGATTAAAATGGGAAGACAGAGTGATGCCGCCTGCAGCAGTGGGAAATCAATAAATTTCTATCAGATCAGAAGGATGCAGAGAATGTTGCGGCTTTGAAAAATAATAAATGGTCATTACAGAGATCGATTCATGAAATGCAAAAATATTATGTAAAATATTTTCCTGAGTATCTTGACAGGGAATAAATAATCCTTTATAGTATAGTACAGATTTGGTGTGTTACTGGACAGGCAGGCATTAACCGGTCATAAATGTTATTTTTTAATGTTTATGGAGGTTAGTGCCTTTTTTTGATGTATTTTATGTGGTAAAACGCAGAATAATCATATGTCAGAAGGTTTTGATCTCCCGGAAACAAGACGGTTTATTCGCACGAATAAGGAAAAGGAGACAAAAGAACATGAAAGACAAGATTTTTGGAGTTTTGCAGCGTGTGGGAAGATCCTTTATGCTTCCAATCGCAATTCTCCCTGTTGCAGGTTTGCTGCTTGGTATCGGCAGTTCCTTTACAAATGAAACAACCATCGCTACCTATGGATTGCAGAAGATCCTGGGAAGTGGAACATTACTTAATTCTCTTCTGATCATTATGAACAAGGTTGGAAGTGCTGTATTTGACAATCTGCCGCTGATCTTTGCTGTTGGTGTTGCCATTGGTATGGCAAAGAAAGAGAAAGAGGTTGCTGCTCTTTCTGCGCTGATCGCATATTTCGTTATGAATGTGGCTGTCAGTGCCATGCTTCTTATCAACAATGAAATCACAGCAGACGGTCAGATAGCAGCAGATGTACTGGAAGGAACCATTACCTCTGTATGCGGGATCCAGTCTCTGCAGATGGGTGTATTCGGCGGTATTATCGTAGGTCTTGGTGTTGCGGCACTTCATAACCGTTTCCACAAAATTGTGCTTCCGAATGCGCTGTCATTCTTTGGCGGCTCAAGATTTATACCGATCATTTCCACGATCGTATATATGTTTGTGGGAATCCTGATGTATTTTGTATGGCCGGTAGTTCAGAACGGTATTTATGCTCTGGGCGGTCTGGTAACAGGCAGTGGATATCTGGGAACTCTGATTTTTGGTATTATTAAACGAGCACTGATCCCCTTTGGTCTGCATCATGTATTCTATATGCCATTCTGGCAGACAGCAGTAGGTGGAACTATGGAAGTTGCCGGACAGATGGTGCAGGGCGGACAGAATATTTTCTTTGCACAGCTTGCTGATTCTGCAAATATAGCACATTTCAGTGCGGATGCAACCAGATATTTCTCTGGTGAGTTTATCTTTATGATCTTTGGTCTTCCGGGAGCAGCGCTGGCTATGTATCGCTGTGCAAAACCTGAGAAGAAAAAAGCAGCAGGCGGACTTCTTCTTTCCGCAGCGCTGGCATGTATGTTTACTGGTATCACTGAGCCGCTGGAATTCTCTTTCCTGTTTGTAGCTCCGGCACTGTTTGTAGTTCAGGTGATCCTGGCAGGTGCGGCTTATATGATCGCACATATGCTGAATATTGCAGTAGGACTTACTTTCTCAGGAGGTTTCCTTGACCTGTTCCTCTTTGGTATCCTGCAGGGAAATGCAAAAACAAGCTGGCTGAGGATCATTCCGGTTGGTATTATTTACTTTATCCTGTATTATGTAATCTTTACATTTATGATCAGGAAATTTAATTTCAAGACTCCTGGACGTGAAGATGATGATACAGAGACAAAGCTTTATACAAAAGCTGATGTAAATGCAAGAAAAGAAGCCGGAAAGACAGCCGGTGCAGCTGCAGCAACCTCCGGTGATCCGGTAAGTGAACTGATCACCAGAGGCCTTGGCGGAAAGAAAAATATCGTAGATGTTGACTGTTGTGCGACCAGACTTCGTATCACAGTTGCAGAGCCTGAGAGAGTTCGCGATGAACTTCTGAAACAGACAGATTCCAGAGGAATCGTGAAAAAAGGACAGGGCGTACAGGTTATCTATGGACCTCATGTAACTGTTATCAAGGCGAAGCTGGAAGAATATCTGGAGACTGCTCCCAACGAATTCGCAGATGAGACACCGGATAATGTACAGGTACAGGAAAATGCTGCAGCAGGAAATGCAGATGGACAGAACAGTGCAGAGGTTGAGGACAAAAATGCAGGTACAGCACAGTCCTTGGCACCTGTAAAAGAAGAAAAGATCAGAAAAACAGCAATCATTTACAGCCCTGTAGACGGAATCGCAGCAGATCTTTCTACTGCACCGGATGAAGGATTTGCAGGAAAAATGATGGGTGACGGTGCAGTGGTGACACCAACAGAAGGTACTGTATATGCACCTGCAGACGGTGAAGTTGAGTTTATTTTTGATACAAAACATGCCATAGGTTTCCAGACAGATTCCGGTATCCCTATGCTTCTTCATATGGGAATCGACACTGTAAAACTGGAAGGAAAAGGCTTCGAAATCCTGGTAACAGAGGGTCAGAAAGTGAAAAAAGGCGATCCGATGATGAAACTGGATTTGGAGTTCTTAACTGCCAATGCTCCGTCCATCACTTCCCCGATTCTCGATACTGAACCGGAAGACAACCAGAGGATCAGACTTCTGGCAAACGGTGAGATCAAGGCCGGTGAACCTTTGTTTGCGGTGGAGACGCTGGAATAATATTGTTATAATATAGAAATAACGAAGTTAAACATGTCAAAAAACAGTTGGATGATCAAAAGAGATGATATCTTGATTATCTGGCTGTTTTTTTACGTATGTGAATTGAAAAGCATGACTTTTTGCAGGAGAAATCTGGGAATCAAAAATGTAACAAATTTGTGTGACGGGTAGGATTCTTATTCAAAATATGGTAAACTATATCAAACATGCTTTAAGGGCAAAGGGAAAATTGTTATAATGGCAATAAATTTTTATAGAGGGGATTATGACAGAGATGTACAGAGTTAGCAAGGTATTAAATAATAATGGTGTTATAGCCATTGATATGGATGAAAACAAGGAGTATGTGATTCTTGGCAAGGGTGTTGGCTTTGGGAAAAAGGTCAGCCAGCGTTTTGATAAGCCGGAGGGATGCACTACATATCGTCTGGAACAGGAGACAGAGCGTGGATCTGCGAAGGAACTGGTAAAGGGAATAGAGCCGGAGTATCTGGAGATTGCAGATGCAATTCTGACAGAGTCACAGAAAGTGTTTGGAGATTCCATAGACAGAGGAATTCTTTTTCCACTTGCTGACCATATTTCTTTTGCAGTTGCCAGAATCCGCAGAAATGAGCAGATCAGCAATCCGCTGACAGAGGATATCAAGGTTCTTTTCTACAGTGAATTTAAAGTTGCGGAAACACTGAAAACAATTCTGAGAGAAAGACTTCAGATAGAGATTGATGATCATGAGGTTGGATATGTGGCATTGCATATTCATTCTGCAATTGGTGACGAGAAGGTATCTGTTGCCATGCAGACTGCGAGAGCGGTGAGAGAGTGTATAGACATGATCGAGAATGCAACAGGTAAGCCAATCGATGTGCTGTCACTGTCCTATAATCGTCTGATGAACCATATGAAGTATATGGTAGCGCGTGCATCTACAGGAGAGAAGCTGAATCTGGACATGAATGAATATATGCTGGATCAGTATCCCCAGGCCTATAAGGTTGCCACTGACATCTGTAAAAACCTGGAAGGATGTATTGGACATAAGCTGGATGAAACAGAGACAGGATATCTGGCAATGCATATCCAGAGAGTGTATAAGGATGCGGTATGATAATCAGTGAAGAAAGAAATTCCCTGCCCGACCGGAAAAATTTAATTTCTGGTCTGAGCAGGGAGTTTTTTATGATTTTGGCAGAGTATCCTTATATTCCGCATATTTATCTCCGGTAAGTAACTTTTCATATGCATCGTAAGCGTCCTGCAAAGTATCGTACGGTTGACCTTTGCTAAGAATATTCTGAAAGTCCTTGTTGGTGAGGTGATCTGAAATTGCGACATATTCATTTGTTTTATTGCCAGGGTTGCGAGTGGCAGTTGTTGTTTCGGAAATATAGAAACTGTTATCTTTATTAATAAGCACGGGAATAGTCTTGCCTGCTCCAACCTTATCAGTATCGACGGAAGTCCAGAACAGATAGCTGCCTTGAGTGTCGGGGCGTTTCAGATATGCCCAGGTACCATGTTTTAGTAAGCTATCATCTTCTATTTGTTTTTTGACTTTATTAACCATATCATTCTTTGACTGTTTACAGCGAGAATCAATTTCATAGTTAGTATTTGGATTCTCCAGTAAAGCTAATACATTACTCTTGCGGAGAGGATCCTGTAGGTCTTCATCAATCTTAAACGGATATTTTTTTTCGCCACTTTCTGTTCCACCTGACCATGTAAATTTTACACTGTTGTCGGCATTAAGAGAAATCTCACATTTGCCATTAGCGACCGGAATTCCTACCCAGTTGTCAGTATTGCCCTCACCTACAGTGTGGGAAATCCCGGCGATGGTAATAGTTTTTGCGGACTGCCAGTCATCTATTTTCTGTTTTAGTTGAACTGTTCTCTTAGCCTCTTCGGGATCTTTGCCATCCAGATTTATATCTGCCATCATTTCACCATACTCAGTGCGGACGTTTGCCAGGTCTGTTGATTCGCGGCTTCGTTCTACATATTTTGTGTAAGAAGGCGCCAGAAGTCCGACAAGAATTGCCAGGATTGCGACCACGACTACAAGTTCAACCAGGGTAAAGCCTTTATCTTTTCTTTGCATATATTATACCTGTAAATAAAACAATAGTTATGCCAGGGGTAAAATATACACTACTTTACCCCTTAAGCTTTTTAGAATGATAGCACAGAATCTGTTACTGTGCAATATTTACAGAAAAATATTTCTTTACAGATATAGGGCAATCGTATGGATCATTTTTTTCACATCCAGTGGTTTAGCCAGATGTGCGTTCATACCACAGTCCAGTGCGTGGCGGACATCTTCTGCAAAAGCATTGGCGGTCAGTGCAATGATGGGAATGGAAGAAGCATCCGTCCGGTCAAGCTTCCGGATCTGGCGTGTGGCTTCGTATCCATCCATCAGAGGCATCATAATATCCATAAGTATCACATCAAATGTCCCCTCAGGGTGACTGGAGAAAAGTTTCACAGCTTCCCTGCCATTGGATACTGCAGTTACCACAGCCCCTTCTTCTTCAAGGAGTACCTGTGCCACCTCTCGGTTTATCTCATTATCCTCCGCCAGCAGGATCTTTATGCCCTGGATGGAGTTTCGCTCAGCTTCCGTCTCAGAAGAGATATCCCTTTCTTCTGCCTCTTCAAAAGGTAGCGTGATCACAAAAGTACTTCCGATACCAGGAGCACTGGAAATCTCAATGGTACCGCCCATCTGCTCAAATAATGCTTTGGCAATGCTCATACCCAGTCCGGTGCCATGATATACACTTCGGGCATCCACGTTCTCCTGAGTAAACGGTTCAAAGATCTTTTTCAGATATTCTCTGCTGATGCCGATTCCCGTATCAGAGATCGTCCATCTGCAGACCAGTTTATGATCATGGGAAGGGAGAATATTAATCTCCGTATGGATCGCCCCATTCTCTCTGTTATACTTGATACAGTTACTGTAAATATTCATCATGGCACGACGGAGGTGCAGAGGGCTTCCGTATACAAAGGGATGTTCATATATCTCCGGTGCGATATGAACGGTGAAATCAATGCCGTTTTTCTGTGCCTGCATATCGATCAGCATCTGTGTTTCTTTTTCATATCTGATCAGATCAAAAGGTTCATGGTTGAGTACAAGTCCGCCCTCCTCGATTTTGGACATATCCAGCACATCATTGATGAGAGAGAGCAGATGGCTGGCCGAAATGAATGCTTTTTCACGATTATTTTTAAGGAATTCGATATCATGTTCATGTTTTTTATCAATTTCCAGCAGACCAATGATCCCATTCAGCGGTGTGCGCATATCATGGGACATACGGGAAAGAAAATTGGATTTCTCTGCATTGGCGCGTTCGGCAGTATCAAGAGCTTCTTTAAGGAGCTTCTGGTGCCGGATTTCTGATTCCACCACATCGTCCACATTCAAAAATCCCAGAACAATGATACCGGAGTCTTCGTTTTTGATAAAGCGGAACTGATAGTAATGGATACCATCCCTGTCATTTATCCGGTAATTTCCCTTGTATTCGGACTGACCGGACAAAACACTCATTACATTACCCAGTTCCAGTGATTCTTCCAGCATTGTACGGTCATCCGGATATACACGCTGCCGGATATAGTCTGAGAGGAAAAGATCATAGGGGTATGTATTGCTGTGTTTTTTGTCCGGATCAGGGACATCGTGGTCTTCCTGCTTGATCACAGAGAGAGTTTTTTCTCTGGGGTTTATCAGGTATACGTTCAGGTAGTTGCTGCTCAGTGTCTGGACAATACTTACCTGTGTCTCATAGGCTTCCTGTGTTCTGGTGACATCCTCACCGTAGAGGATTGCTTCCAGATGGTTATTGGAAGGATTGAGCAGCAGTCTTGTCACATATTTGGAAAGCCTGGTTATATTGTCATCGTAGAGACAGCGGGAAACTCTGGTGACCTCTACCTGACCGTCCTCGTAGCTTTTTATCAGGGAACTGCGGCAAAATGCGTTGATGAAATCGTTTCTGTCCTTTAATACCGGTATAAAAACAGCAGTCTCTGCAATAAAATGGTCAATGGAAGCGTCAGCATCTATCTTATAGGCCAGGGCAGAAGTGCCTCCGATCTTCAGAATCTTATCATCTGTAAGGTCGAGATGAAAGTAGCCGGCAGCATGGGTAATGGATGCCAGAAGAGAGTGGAGCTGATTTTCATAGATTTTGCGTGCTGTCACATCATTGTCTTCACAGGCCACTGCAATTACGAAATCCCGATAGTCATCGGCGTTTCCGTTTCTGGCAATGAGCAGATAATAGTAATGGACAGTATCTGTGACAACCCTGAAATGGAATTTGAAAGAGGCTTCCTGAGAAAGTCTTTCCAGCAGGGTTTCATAATTCAGGTGTCTGGACACATAGGAACGCTCATCCGGATGAATATATTTCTGGATGAGAAAATTAAATGACAGCTTATAGTCTGCATTATCTTTAATATCCGCAAAAGCATCAGTAAATCTGGAACGATATACGGAGATTTTCCCGGTTTCCCGGTTTACGCCATAAACAGACATGTAGTCAGAAGCAAGCAGGTTGATGGCTCCCAGCAGACGGAGAGAGTTCTCACCTGTGGGAATAGACTTTGACAGGCTTTCTCCTTCGGCTACTGTGCTGAATACAAGTGCATGTCCTCTGCTGCCGTCGGGCTGTACCGTCTCTACTGCATCAACTGTCTCATAAATATGACGGATCGGATCCAGGTAAGTCTTTGGTCCCTGTATCCCCAGTGCTACAGGGCAGGGCGGGCATGGGGAATCAAGTCCCATAAGTGCCTTATAGCATTTCACTCCCGGCTGGAGATTGGGGTACAGCTGTTTGGCAGTGTCGTTATAGCTTAGGATATTATAGTCTTTGTCTATGCTGTAATATCCGGATGAGTGTGTGTTCATAATTTTGTACTCCTGATGTTTAGTATTTCAAAGTATACTCTTTTTACCCCAAAATAGCAATAAGCAGCCTCTTTTTCATTCCCTGTAAAATATCTTTAAGTAAAGTATATACTTTACTTTATATTTTATAATATTCATGTTATAATGGTTTTGTAAGGTCATTACTTTCATTTTTGCTAAATATTTTGAAATATTAAATATAATATATAAATTTAACAACCGTAGCAAGAATTCCCTCACCTCTATAGGGAGGTCACTGAAAAACTAATTTTACATACAATATATAGTATTACAAAGTCAACAAACATACTTTATTTTGTATTGATTTACACGTAAAAAGGACTTTTTCAGTGGCGTCCTATAGGCGATGGGATGAATTGCACATTCGAGCATGTCTGCTCAAATTTATAAAAAATCGCAAAAACACTTGTTCTGATACAATAAATATATTATAATAGAAAAAAAGAACAATATGCTCTTGAAATTTGGACAGTCGAAATAAGCAATAAGTGAGTGTACATAATGAGTTTAGATAATAATTCTCATTCAGTGTTTTTGTTTGATTCTGGTTATGAAATATAGCAGAAAGATGCTGGACGATAAGATGTCAGAGAGAACAAAAGAAATCTTTGAAATATAGCACCTGTTGAAACAATCCATCAGTATATAGAGAGTCAGGGTGAGAAAGATAAACCGGGCAGTAAAAATAAGGATCTATCCAAATAAAGAACAGATAACCCAGATA